>Ga0070714_100000007_pt1 | contig 285654 bp, 258 predicted proteins | sample LARL83metaG_FD_65450 | JGI IMG/M metagenome (GOLD analysis project Ga0070714, IMG submission 65450) | Corn, switchgrass and miscanthus rhizosphere microbial communities from Kellogg Biological Station, Michigan, USA - LAR L8-3 metaG | ecosystem: Host-associated > Plants > Roots > Rhizosphere... | reverse complement strand
CGCTGCTCGATGTCGGCCGAGCCGGACGACAGCTGCCCGGAGACCGAGTGCAGGTCTGCCGAGGTCACCTTGATGTTGGACATCCAAACCCCTCTTGTGATCGTGTCGCCAAGCCCAGTTCGGATGTGAAGTGGGCGTCAGCGCGAACCATACCCAGCCGTCTAACGAAATAGACGCCCAACGGAAACTAGCGCAAGGTACCGACCGACCGGACGCTAGGTACGTCAGCGACCAGTCGTACTCAACCGGCCAGCAGCCGGCGCTCGGTCTCCGGCCAGTCCGCCCGGATCACGCTGAAGAAGATGGCGTCGCGGCGGCGTCCGTCCGGCATCGGGTTGTAGCTGCGCAGCACTCCCTCGGCCACCGCGCCGATGTTCAGCAGCCCCTGCCGGGCGCGCAGGTTCAGCACGTCGGTCTTGAACTCCACCCGCTCGGCGCCGAGCCGGTCGAAGGCCTGCCGCATGAGCAGCAGCTTCGCCTGGCGGTTCAGCCCGGTGCCGCGAAAGTCGGCCCCCAGCCAGGACGAGCCGATCTCCAGCCGCAGGTCCTTAGGCGAAAGGTTGCAGTAGCTCATGCTGCCGGCGATCCGACCGGTCGGCTTCTCGACGACCAGGTACACCACCCGGGTGCCGGCCGCATCCTCGGCGAGCATCCGGTCGAAGAACGCGTCGAAGTCGGCCGCGGAGTCGACCCGGACGATGAAGTGCCGCCAGATGTCGGGGTCCAGCGCGATCGCTCCGAGCTCGGCCCGGTCGGCCTCGCGCACCCGGCGCAGCAGCACCCGGTCGTTCGCCAGTTCCGGCAGCGGTTCGGCCGACCAACCTGAGCTCGTCACCGGCCGACTGTAACCGCCCCGCAGGTTCGCCCGAACGCTGCCGATGGATACCCTGCGGCCCTTGCTAGCCTGACCTCCGCGGTGCGAGTACCGCCGGCCGGAGTGGCGAGCGGGCCGGCACATCGCGGTTGGGGACGGAGCAACGGGTGGTCAGACGGCGCGGCACCGCCGAGGCGCTGTTCCCCGGCTACGCCGACCCGGTGGAGATCGGCGCCGGCAGCCTGGCCACCGTGTACCGGGCCACCGAACTTGCCACCGGTCGCGCGGTGGCGCTGAAGCTGCTGAACGTGCGGGACGTCTCGCCGGCCGCGCTGGATTCCTTCCAGCGCGAGTCCAAGGCGCTCGGCCGGCTCGGCGGACACCCCAACATCGTCACCCTGTTCTCGTCCTTCACCGCGCCGGACGGGCGTCCGGTGCTGGTGCTGGAACTGTGCCGCGGAGCGGTCGCCGACGCCGGCCGGTTGCCGGTGCCGCAGGTGGTCTCGCTCGGGGTGAAGCTGGCCGGCGCGCTGGAGACCGCGCACCGGGCCGGCATCCTGCACCGGGACGTCAAGCCACAGAACATCCTGCGCACCGAGTTCGGCGAGCCGGCACTGGCCGACTTCGGGGTGGCGATGTTGCAGGCCACCAGCCAGACCACCGCCGGGCTGTTCGACTTCACCACCCTGCACGTCGCGCCTGAGCTGCTGGAGGGCGGCCGGGCCACCCCGGCCACCGACGTCTACGAGCTGGCCTCCACGCTCTACCAGCTGCTGGCCGGCCAGTCCGCGTTCCGGGCCTACGACGGTGAGTCGCCGGCCGCGATCATCCTGCGGATCCTGCGCGATCCGGTGCAGCCGCTGGTCGGGCCGGACATCCCGATCCGGCTGTCCGACGAGATCCTGGCCGCGATGGCCAAGGAGCAGGACCGCCGGACGGCCACCGCGCTGGTGTTCGGTGAGGCGCTGCAGGCGATCGAGCGGGCCCAGGGCTGGCCGATCACGCCGTTGCCGGTGGCCGAGCCGGAGGTCGAGCCGGAGGCCGAGCCGATCCCCGAGCCGGCGGTCGGCAGGCACAGCGTTCCGGAGCCGGTTTCCGGCCTGACCTGCGGCTGCCCGGCCGGCCATCTGGTGCGCTCCGGCCTGCGGTTCTGCCCGATCTGCGGCTCGGCCGAGATCACCGACGGCCTGCCGGGAGGCGGTCGCTGATGCGCTGGCAGTGGACGGTGGACGTCGACGGGCAGCCGGTCGACCTGGTGCTGGCCGCCGACCCGGACACCCCGATCGGCGCCGTCGCCGACGCGCTCGAACTGCCGCTGGCCACCATCGCGCCGGGCGCGGTCGCCGAGGCGGCGGCCGGTGAGCTGGCCCCGGCCAGCGGCCTGGTGCTGCCACTGCGCAACTGGCGGCCCGACCCGGCGCCGGTCGCGGTCCGGTTCCGGGGCGGCCCGCTGGCCGGCGCGGTGGTGCCGATGCCCGGCGACCGGTTGACCATCGGACGGGCCGACGACAACGACCTGCCGCTGCCCGACCCGGCGGTGTCCCGGCAGCACGCGGTGCTGCGCCGGGACGGCGACCGGCTGCTGCTCGAGGCCACCGGCGCCACCCGGGTGAACGGCGAGCCGGTCGGTGCCGAGCCGGTGCCGCTGGACGAGCAGGACCTGGTCGAGATCGGCGCCTCGGTGCTGAGCGTGGGCGGCTTCGAGCACGCCCCGGCCGACGTCTGGCGGGACGGCGCCGGCGACCTGGCGTTCAACCGGCCGAGCCGGATCCGGCCGCCGGCCACCGGCAACCGGGTCGGGCTGCCCGGGCCGCGTCCGGAGGGGCAGGAGAACACCCCGCTGCCGTGGGTGATGGCGCTCGCCCCGATCGGCCTGGCCGGTGGCATGGTCGCGATGACCGGCCAGCCCAGCATGTTGATGATGGCGGCGCTGTCGCCGGTGATGGTGTTCGGCAACTACCTCACCCAGCGCAAGTCCACCAAGCGGCGCGGCGTCCGCGAGCTGCAGAAGTGGCGGGACGCGGTCAGCCGGGCGGACGAGCAGCTGGTCGAGATCACCGCCGCCGAGCGCCGGGCCGCCTGGCGGACGCTGCCCGACCCGGCCACCGTGCGGGAGATCTGCGGCCGGCTGGACAGCCGGCTGTGGGAGCGCCGGCGCACCGACCCGGACGCGCTGGTGCTGCGGCTCGGGGTGGCCGAGCTGCCGGTGCCGGTGCAACTGGATGGCCAGCCGGGCGCGGACGTCCAGCCGCCGGCGATGTCGCCGGTGCCGGTCGCGGTGAACCTGGCCGCCGCCGGGGTGCTCGGCATCGCCGGCCGTCCCGCCGAGACCCAGGCGCTCGGCCGCTGGACGCTGCTGCAGCTGGCGGCGTTGCGCTCGCCGCTGGACCTGCGCCTGGTGCTGCTCTGCGACACCGGCGCCGCGCACGCCTGGGAGTGGCTGCGCTGGCTGCCGCACGGCCGGCCGGACGTCGCCGACGCGCCGGTCACCCTGGTCGGCAACACCGCCGAGACCCGGCAGCAGCGGGTGCGGGAGCTGGCCAAGGAGGTGGAGGCCCGGCAGGCCGCGCTGGCCGAGGACCGGGAGGCCGAGTTCGCCGAGCAGATCGTGGTGCTGCTGGACGGCGCCCGCCAGCACCGGACGCTGCCCGGCATGGCCGCGGTGCTGCGGGACGGCCCGTCCGTCGGGGTGTACGCGATCTGCCTGGACAGCGACCGGTCCCGGTTGCCGGAGGAGGTGACTGCCGAGCTGATCGCCGACCGCACCGACCCGTCGCTGGGGCTGCTCGAGGTGGCCGGCGCCGGCAGCTACCCCCGGGTGCTGCTGGACGCGGTCAGCCCGGAGATCGCCGAGGAGTGCGCCCGGGCGATGGCGCCGGTGCGGCACGTGGGCGGCGACGGCGACCAGAACGTGCTGCCGACCGCCGTCCGGTTCGTCGACCTGATCGGCATCGACCTGGACGCGCCGGACTGGGTGGCCACCCGGTGGACGCTCGGCGGCCGGACCACCCGTGCGGTGGTCGGCGCGGGCACCGACGGCGACTTCGCGATCGACCTCAAGGCGGACGGCCCGCACGGGCTGGTGGCCGGCACCACCGGCGCTGGCAAGTCGGAGTTCCTGCAGACCCTGGTGGTCAGCCTGGCCATCGGCAACCGGCCGGACTCGCTCAACTTCGTGCTGGTCGACTACAAGGGCGCCTCCGCGTTCGCCGACTGCGAGCGGCTGCCGCACACCGTCGGCATGGTGACCAACCTCGACAACCGCGAGACCGAACGGGCGCTCACCTCGCTGGACGCCGAGCTGAAGCGCCGGGAGCTGGTGCTGAAGGAGCTCGGCGCCCGGGACGTCGACGACGCCTGGGAGCGGGACGCCGAGTTCTCCGCCCGCAACGGGTTGGCCCGGCTGGTGATCGTGATCGACGAGTTCGCCGAGCTGGTGCACGAGCTGCCCGACTTCGTCACCGGGCTGATCCGGATCGCCCGGGTCGGCCGGTCGCTAGGGGTGCACCTGATCCTGGCCACCCAGCGGCCGGCCGGCGTGGTGAGCGCCGAGATGCAGGCCAACGTCGGGCTGCGGGTCGGCCTGCGGATGGTGGACAAGGCCGACTCCAGCGAGGTGCTCGGCTCCCCCGAGTCGGCGTTCATCTCGCCGACCACGCCGGGGCGCGGCTACGTCCGGCGGGGTCCGGGCACCGCACCGTCCGGTTTCCAGACCGCGCGGGTGGCCGGCCGGCGACCCGGCGCGCAGGCGGTCACCAGCCGCCGTCCGGTGGTCAAGCCCGTCCCGTGGCACCAGCTCGGCGAGCCGCTGGTGCTCAAGCAGGCGTCGTCCGGCAGCGACGACCCGAGCGCCACCGACCTGCACGCGCTGGTCGAGGTGGTCGGCGCGGCCGCCCGCCAGCTCGGTATCCCGGCCAATCCGAGCCCGTGGCTGCCCGCGCTGCCCGAGCTGGTCACGCTGCCCGAGTTGGCCGAGCGCTACCCGGACGCCGGCGGCGCGCTGCTCGGGCTGCGGGATCTGCCGGCGCAGCAGGCCCAGCAGCCGCTGGTCTACCGGCTGCACGACGCCGAGCACCTGCTGCTGGTCGGCTCGGCCCGGTCCGGTCGATCGAGTTTCCTGCGTACCTTGCTGGCAGAACTCTGCGAGCGGCACGGCCCGGACGACCTGCACCTGTACGCCGTGGACTTCGGCAACGGCGCGCTGCTGCCGTTGCGCGACCTGCCGCACTGCGGCGCGGTGATCACCGCCACCGAGTCGGCCCGGTTCGTCCGGCTGCTCGGCCGGCTGGCCGACGAGCTCTCCCGGCGGCAGCTGATCCTCTCCACCGACGGCTACGGCGACATCACCGAGCAGCGGGCCGCCGGCCGCGACCCGCTGCCCTATCTGCTGGTGGCGCTGGACCGCTGGGAGGGCGTGCTGTCGGCGTTCAGCATCGAGCAGTTGCAGCAGGTACGCGAGCGGGTGGTGACCATCCTGCGGGAGGGCCCGGCGGTCGGCGTCCGGCTGGTGATCACCGGCGACCAGGCGCTGCTCACCGACCGGATCGCCAACTTCGTCGAGACCCGCTACCTGCTGCGGCTGGCCGACCGGGACGACTACCGGCTGGCCAACATCCGGCCCAGCACGCTGCCCGAGGTGATCCCGGCCGGCCGGGCGTACTTCGGCGACCCGGTCAGCGAGGTGCAGTTCGCGGTGCTCGGCACCGACGTCTCCGGCCAGGGCCAGGCCGCCGAGTTGCGGGCCGCGGTCGAGCGGATCCGGCAGCGGCAGCCGGCCGCGCTCCGGAACACCCCGTTCCGGCTGGACGTGCTGCCACCGGTGATCCCGCTGGCCCGGGCGCTGGAGCTGCCGGTGACCGCCCCGCAGCCACTCGGCTTCTCGTTCGTGGTCGGGGTCGGCGGCGACACGCTGTCGCAGTACCGGGCCGACTTCGGCGCCGGCAGCGGCTTCCTGATCGCCGGCCAGCGCCGGTCCGGTCGCAGCAGCGCGCTGGCCACGGCCGCGATCGACCTGCGCCGGCAAGGGATTCCGGTGCTGCTGGTGGCCCCGCGGCCGTCGCCCGCGGTCGATGCGGTGCAGTCGCTCGGCTGCCCGGTGCAGGCCGGCCTGGACGCGGCGGCGGCAGCAGAGGTCACCGAGTGGGTGACTGCCCGGGACCGGTGCGCGGTGCTGGTCGACGACGCGGAGGCGGTGCACGGCTCGGACCTCGACTCCGCGTTGATCGAGCTGGCCCGGCAGCGGCCGCCCGGCGGCTTTGGGCTGGTCGTCGCGGCCGGCACCGACGAGCTGAACACGCTGTTGCGCGGGGTCGTGGTGGAGGCCAAGCGGCAGAAGCAGGGGGTGCTGCTCTGGCCGAACAGCTCGCTGGACGGCAACGCCTTCGGCTCCGGAGTGCCCCGGGAGCTGCTCGGCCGGGCCAACCCGGGTCGTGGCCTGCTGCTGGTGGACGAGCAGTGGCTGCCGGTGCAGCTGCCCGCGCCGGGCGAGTTGGCATGACCGGCGCTGGCATGACACCCATCGCAACCGCCGCCCGGCTGCTCGAACAGGCGGTGCCCGGTGCATTGGGCGCCGAAGAGCTGGCCGGGTCGGTCTACCGGGTGGTCGGGCCGGACCAGGCCTCGGTGGTGGTCAAGCTGGTGCCGGTCGAACGGCTGGCCCGGGTCGAGCAGCTGCACGCGACGGTGGGGGTGCAGTCCGGCCTGCTCTCGCTGCTGCGGTCCGGTTCCGCTGACGGTCTGGGCTACCTGGTGTACCCGTACTACCCGCAGACCCTGGCCGACCGGATCGAGAACGGGCCGGCCTCCCCCGCCGAGGCCGCCACGCTGCTCACCGCGGCGGCGGACGCCCTGGTCCGGCTGCACCTGGCCGGGCTGGTGCACGCCGACCTGAAGCCGGCGAACCTGCTGCTCGGGCCGTCCGGCAGCGCGCTGCTGGCCGACCTGGACGGGGTCGCCGAGTACGGCGCCGAGCCGCTGCGGGTGACCGTCGGCTACTGCCCGCCGGAGCAGCTGGCCGGGCGGCCGCTGGCCTTCGAGAACGACGTCTACTCCTTCACCGCGCTGGTGATCAGCCTGCTCACCGGCGGCACCGGCTGGTTGGCCGATCCGGCCGGTTGGCTGGCGAGCCCGCTGGCAGCCGACCTGCCGACCGGCGTGATCGACCTGCTGCGGGCCGGCATCGCCGCCGATCCGGCCGCCCGCCGGGTGTCACCCCAGCAACTGGTCGCGGCGCTGGCCGGCGGCCCCAGCCCGGCCCCCGCACCGGCCGTCCAGCCCGAACTGGTGGTGGCCAACCGGCAGGTGCTCGATCCGGTGCCCGCCACCGCCGGGGCTCCGCTGCCGGCCGGCGTGCCGCTGCCGGAGGTGACCGAGCCGGAACCGCGCGACCGGCCGACCGAGCAACTGCTCGCCGCGGCCCACCAGACCTGGGGGTTCGTCGACCTGCGCGCGGTCACCATGGACCGGCTGGCCCTGCAGCTCCGGCCGCCCGCCCCGGAACCGGAGCCCGACCCGGCCGACCGGCCGATCTGGCGGCATCCGGCGATGCTGGTGTCGTTGGTCCTGGCGGTGCTGCTGGTGGCTGCTGGCGTCCTCTGGCTGGTGTTCTGAGCGCAACGGACCGTGGCGAATTCATAGGTCCGGTTGCCCGGCCTGCCCTCAGCCGGCACCACTTTCGGCCGATCGGACTTCTCGTGAGTGTGCGTGAGCTGTCGCGGGTCCGGCGACGGTCGGGACGGCAGCTGTCCGCGGCGCGGGTGTCCGGCCGGCTGGCCCGCGCCTGGGATCCGGTCACCGGAGGTCGCTGGCTGCTGCTCAGCAGCGGTCTGGTGGTGTTGCTGACGGTGCCGGCGCTGGATATGCAGGCCTGGCGACCGGTGGCCCTAGCGGTGTCCAGCGGCACCGGACTGGCCTGGCTGGTCTCGCTGCTGGTGCCGTGGAGCCGGCTGCCGCGGCGCTGCACGCTCGCCTTTCCGGTCTTCGCGCTGACCGCGCTGGCGCTGCTCGGATACACCGTGCACGGGGTGAGCGGCAACTACAGCGGCCTGTACGTCCTCTGGTTCGCCTACCTCGGCCTCACCCAACCACCGGGCAGCACCGTGCTGGTGCTGCCTCTGGCGGTCGCCGACTACCTGCTCGGCTGGGGTGGCCCGTCCTGGCCGCTGGTCACCCGGCTGCTGATCGCGGGCGCCGTCTGGGTGATCCTGGGCGAGCTGCTGGCGGCGCTGATCCTGCGGCAGAACCGGCTCACCGACGAGCTGCGGGAGCTGGCCCACATCGACCCGCTGACCAAGCTGGCCAACCGGCGTGACCTCGACCAGCGACTGGCCGACGCGGTTCCCGGCGACACCGTGGTGCTCTGCGACCTCGACCACTTCAAGCAGCTGAACGACACCCTGGGCCACCCCGCCGGCGATTCGGTGCTGACGGCGTTCGGCCTGCTGATCCGGGCGACCCTGCGCCAGCCGGACTACGCCGCCCGCTACGGCGGCGAGGAGTTCGCGCTGCTGCTACCCGGCACCTCCGCGGATCAGGCCGCCGCGCTGCTGGCCCGGCTGCGCCGCCGGTGGGCGGTGCTGCACCCGGAGATCACCTTCTCGGCCGGCGTTGCCAGCTGCCGATTCGGCGTGACCGGCGAGGCCGCGTTGGCCGAGGCCGACCGGGCGATGTACGCGGCCAAGACGGCCGGCCGCAACCGCGACTACGGCACCGTCGGCCCGCTGGCGGTGGCCGCGCCGGGCGACCTGCTCAGCGAGCTGGTGCAGCGGACCGCCTGAGCTGTCGGTAGCCGGTGGCAGGGTGTGAACCATGCTGCTCGCCGCCCTCGCCTCGGCCTCCACCGAACTCGCCACCACCTCGGCGCGCTCGGCCAAGACCGCCCGGCTGGCCGAGGTGCTGGCCACCGCGACCGACCCGGCCGAACTGCGGGTCGCGGTGTCCTGGCTGTCCGGTGCGCTCACCCAGCGCCAGATCGGCGTCGGCTGGGCGTCGCTGCGCAGCCTGCCACCCGCCGCCGGCGTCCCGAGCCTGACCGTCGCCGGGACCGAACGGGTGTTCACCGAGATCGGCGGCCAGTCCGGTCCCGGCTCGCAGGGCCGGCGGCAACAGCTGCTGGCCGATCTGCTCGGCCGGGCCACCGACGAGGAGCAGCAGTTCCTGGGACGGCTGCTGACCGGCGACCTCCGGCAGGGCGCGCTGGTCGGGGTGATGACCGACGCGGTCGCCGCGGCGGCCGGGATACCGGCTGATCAGGTCCGCCGGGCCGCCATGCTGAGTGGCAGCCTGCCCGAGGTCGCGGCCGCCGCGCTGGCCGGTGGCGCGGCCGGCCTGGCCGAGTTCCAGCTGCAGGTGGGACGGCCGGTCGGGCCGATGCTCGCCCAGACCGCGGCCAGCACCGAGGCGGCGCTGGCCGCGCTGGCCGACCCGGCTGGCCGGGCAGCCTTCGAATGGAAGCTGGACGGCATCCGGCTGCAGGTGCACCGCGACGGCGACCGGGTCGCCCTGTTCACCCGCACCCTGGACGACATCACCGACCGGCTGCCCGAGGTGGTCGAGGCGGTCCGGCAACTGCCGGCAACCGAGTTCGTCGCCGACGCCGAGGCGATCGCACTGCGGCCGGACGGCCGGCCGGCGCCGTTCCAGCAGACCTCGGCCCGGCTGGCCAGCCGCACCGGTTCGGCGGTGGTCACCACCTACGTCTTCGACCTGCTGCGGCTGGCCGGCACCGACCTGCTGGACGCGCCGGCCGCCGAGCGGGCGGCCGCGCTGGCCGAGCTGGTGCCGGTCGACGGCCCGATCCGCCGGGTGCCCCGGCTGGTCACCGGTTCACCGGAGCAGGCGGCCGAGTTCCTGGCCGGCGCGCTGGCCGCCGGCCACGAGGGGGTGGTGGCCAAGTCGCTGGCCGCGCCGTACTCGGCCGGCCGCCGGGGTGCCGGCTGGCTGAAGGTGAAGCCGGTGCACACCCTCGACCTGGTGGTGCTGGCGGTGGAGTGGGGCTCCGGCCGGCGCACCGGAAAGCTCTCCAACATCCACCTGGGTGCCCGATCGGCTGACGGCACCGGGTTCGTGATGCTCGGCAAGACGTTCAAGGGGATGACCGACGCCATGCTGGCCTGGCAGACCGCCCGGTTCACCGAGCTGGCGGACGGCCCGGCGGATGGCTACGTGGTGCGGGTCCGTCCAGAGCAGGTGGTCGAGATCGCCTTCGACGGCGTCCAGCGGTCCACCCGGTATCCCGGCGGAGTGGCGCTGCGGTTCGCCCGGGTGCTGCGCTACCGCGACGACAAGCGCCCGGACGAGGCCGACACCATCGAGACGGTGCGCGGCTACTTGCCATAATGGTTTCACAGCAGAGTGCAACGTTTGTCGAGTTGTGCGGTCATTGAGCCGGTTTTACGATATGCCCGTCCGAGATCCCGCCTTCCCCTGGCCGACCGGATGCCTCGGCACCCGGCCGCGTGGATCCTCCCCCGTGGAAAGGAACTCCCTGTGCGAATCCGCTCCCTCCGCGTGCTCGTCCCGGCTCTCGGCGCGGGCGTGGCCTGTGCCGCGCTCGCGGTCATGCCGGCCGCTCACGCAAGCACCACCCACACCTTCGCCAACGGTGCGCTGACCCCCGGGCTCGCCGCTGCGCACTTCGGCGGTCACGTCGGTGGCACCGCCAAGGCCAAGGTCGTGACCGGCAAGAACGGCTTCAACATCAACGGCTACAACTGGTCCGGCGCGGCGGCCACCGGCAGCGGCTTCAGCTCGGTCACCTCGACCTGGACCGAGCCGTCGGTGACCTGCAACAGCTACAACGACCTGATGGCGCCGTGGGTCGGCATCGACGGCTACGGCAGCTCGACGGTCGAGCAGACCGGTGTCGCCACCGACTGCTCGTCCGGATACCCGGTCTACCAGGCCTGGTACGAGATGTACCCGGCCAACCCGGTCTACTACAGCAACACGGTGGGGGCCGGTGACCACTTCACCGGCACGGTGACCCGCAGCGGCACCACCTACACGCTGACCATCAGCGACACCACCCGGGGTTGGACCAAGACCACCACCCAGTCGCTGAACGCGTCGAACGCCAGTGCCGAGGTGATCATCGAGTCCCCGACCGGGTCGTACCCGCGGTTCGGCACGGTGAGCTTCAGCAACTCGAAGATCAACGGTTCGTACCTGGCGAACTACAACCCGGTGCTGATGGACGCCAGCAACAGCTACGGCTACGAGGACCACACCTCCGCGGTGAGCGGCGGCAGCTTCTCGATCAGCTACCTGCACGAGTAAACCCAGGTGTGAAGCAGGCCCGGGACGTCCACGCGGCGTCCCGGGCCTTCCTGCGTTATGGGGCTGGCCTGAACCGGCCGCCTGAGCTCAGCCGGATGCGGCCGTCTGGTCGGTGGCTGCGTCCCTGGCCAGGAGCTCGGCCTCCGAGATCGCCAGCAGGTCCTCCAGCAGCTGGCCGTCCCGCGGCGTGGAGGCGGCGGCGACCTGGCAGTTCACCCCGCGCACGGTGAGCGCGGTGCGCAGCCGGCGCGCCAGCGCGTCGCCGTTCTCCGGCGGGCAGTCGGCCAGCAGGATCGCGATGCCGGCCCCCTTGCCGTAGCTGCCGATCGCATCGCAGCCGGCATTCATCATCGCCACCGTACGGGCGGTGGTGGCGTCAGCCGCGTTGACCCGGACGATCGTGCAGGTGGCACTGATGTCGACCACGGCCCGGGCCACCGCCAGCCAGGCGTCCTCGCTCATCAGCCGGTCCGGACGCTCCCAGTTGCGCAGCTCCGACCGGGTGAAGATCCGGTGCACGCCCACCGCGGCCGGCAGCGAGAGCCACAGCAGCGGCAACCGGCAGGCGTGGCAGCCGTACTCCAGCAGCGCGATGCCGACCGTGACCACCTCGATCCGCAAGCTGCGCGGATGCAGCATCGCCCGGATCGGGGCGACCTGGCCGGACGCCCACATCACCAGCGCGATGCTGGCCGGCATGGTCACGATCCAGGCGACCGCCGCCGCCACCAGGTTGATTCCGTGGGGCAGGCCACAACTGGCGGCCCCGTGCGCGGCAGCCCCGGCCAGCACGGCCGCCGCGGTGCTGTACACGTACCGGTAGAGCACCTTGCGGCCGGCCAGGTTGTAGAGCCGCCACTCGCCGATCGCGGCCAATACGGTTACGGTCGCGCTCAGTTGCATGGGGAGCATGATTGCCGCGGCGAAGCACCAGGTTGCCAGCAGGTCCGGCGTGGTGGTGGGCGTCCGCTCGTAGAGCAGGAACTGCCGGGCCTTCTCCCAACCGACGACGACCAGGGAGTAGGTCACGCTCAGCGATACCAGCAGTGCGGCCAACCCGAGCTCGGCCCGATCGACGGAGGAGCGCAGGAAGAACGCGGCCGACAGCGCGCCCGCCTCGACCAGGCCCAGCACGGCCAGCACCCGACGTCGCTCCTGCCAGACCGCCCAGCCAGTTGCCTTGATCCTCAAGGGTCCAAGATCCTTTCCGACTGAACCGCGGGTCTATAGGAGGTGAACCGGTGCGCAACATCATATGGAACTGAGTCCTACGAACACGTCGGTTGAGGACAGAACATACCCAACAGATCGCGAATGGCAGAGAGCAGCCGCCGGATCTCCGACGGATCGGCTCACCGCCGCTGGCACGGCGGGCGTCCCGAACTCCGGTCGGCGGCCGTCACGCCCGTGGTCCTGATCGATGCTGACAGCACCGATCAGGACCCGCGGGCGGTCAACCCCGAGCTCATGAGGGCTGCGGTTTCGCCAATTCAGCCCGGACCGGTTTTCCACAGAATTCGACGCGTGCTCGACCCGGCCGGCAACGGCGTGTTCGAATCGAGACATGACTGAGGACCCGTTCGAGGCCGAGCTCGCCCGCACCCGCGCTCTAGAAGGCGAGTTCCTCGGCCTGAGCCTGGACGAGGCACGGAGCCTGGCCGACAAGCACGACCTGCAGTTGCGGGTGATCGACTCCGACGACCTGGCCCTCACCGCAGACCTCCGTTCCCGGCGCATCACGGTGGACGTGCGCTCCGGCCGGGTCGACCGGGCCACTGCTGGGTGAGGCGCATGCCGACCAGATCCGATAACCGGGAACCCGGCGCTCCGGCGGGGCGTCCTAGGGGTATGAGCGTGGCGTCGCACCCACGGCGACCGGCTGTACGGCCGGCGCGGCAGCATGGGCGCACCGGCGCGCTCGCGGTGGCCCTCGTCCTGCTGCTGGCCGCGGTCTCCCTCGGCACCCGGCAGGGTCCGGCGCCGGGTGGCTCGCCCCGAGCGGTTGGCGTGATTCACCACGTCACCGTGCCCGCGCCGGCTCGTGCCGATCTGCTCGACCCGGCGCCGCTGTTCGACCTGACGGGCAGCCTTGCTGCGGTGCTGGCCGGGCTGGCGTTGCTCTGCTGGTGCTTTGGACTATTGATCGACGTCCGGTTACGCTCGGTGACCGGCCCGGTGCGCACTGCCCGTGGCCCGCCGGTTTCGGACTGAACCCACAGTCGACGAAGAGCCTGGCGGCCGGCATCCTGCCGGCGACAGTGACCAGGCCCGACTGCATGGACGGCATTGCCGGCCCGGGTTTCCACCGGGCCACGCTTCGACTCCGGAACCGAATCGATCATCGCTGCCATCCTGCGCGCCGCCGACTGCGGCCGCGGCTGACTCTGACCTGCTCGATGCGTGCCCAGCCGGGTGCGCGGACCTTGAGGAAAGGTATGACTACCGACTTGTACTCCGGCGCCGGTTTCGACGAACTGGTCGACCGCACCGGCCCGACCGACCCGGCCGAGGTGCTGCACGAGCAGCGCCGTTTCCGGGCCGAGCAGTTGCGGGAACTTGCCGCGACCGCCGCCGACGACGAACTGGCGGAGGTGACCGCTGTCCTGCGGCAGGCCGCCCAGACCGCGTTGGCCGAGATCGACGCGGCGCTGAGCCGGCTGCGCGACGGCAGCTACGGACGCTGCCTGGGCTGCGGCTGCGAACTGCTGCCCGAGCGGCTCGCGCAGCTCCCGGCGGCGGCCCTCTGCATGCCCTGCCAGCAGGCGGTCGAGCTCGACGGGGCGTGACCGCGGCCGGCTGGTGCCGGGCCGGCCGCCGGTGAAGACTGTCCTCGACAGGCAAGAGAGGATCGGGACATGTTCGCCAACTACCGCGAGTTCTTTCCGTACTACGTGGCGATGCACTCCAGGACGATCACCCGCCGGCTGCACTTCGTCGGCACCACGCTCGGACTGGTCGGAACCGTGGTCGGCCTGGTCACCGGGCGGCGCCGGCTACTGCCGGCGCTGCCCGTACTCGGCTACGGTTTCGCCTGGCCGAGCCACTGGCTGATCGAGGGCAACAACCCGGCCAGCTTCGGCCATCCGCTGTGGTCGCTGCGCGGTGACTTCGAGATGATCGGCTACCTGCTGCGCGGACGGGACGCCGAGCTCTCGGTGATCGCCCGCGACTGGCTGGCCGAACACCCCGAGCACCGGACCAGCAAGAACTGGCGACCCCCGCTCCGCCTGGTCGCCTGAGCCGACGAGCTACCAGCGGGACGGGCCGCTGATCTCCTTCACCGCCGGCCGCACGTCGGCCAGGTACACCGAGCTGACGATGATGCCGATGTAGGAGAGCAAGAAGGTGACGCTCTGCGAGATCAGCACCATGGCCAGGGCGAGCGCGGTGAGCAGCACCCAGGTCGGCTTGGTGAGCTTGTTCGCGGCGGGGAAGGCCGCGGCTTTGCGGCTGATGCAATCCACCAGCGCCCACAGCTGCAACACGAGTACGCCGATCCACAGCACCCGCAGCAGCCAGGTCTCGAAATTCGCGATGGCCTGCACGGCTAAAGCCTAACCAGAGATGCGCCGAACCCGGTCCTGGTGGTCACGGACCGGGCTCGGCGGGTCTTCATCTGTTGCCGCATGCTCACTCCAGCTGCGGTTGCCGTCCGGCCGCACGGCGATGCATCGCAGCGCGACCGGAGCGGGTCAGGCCTTGCTGGACTTGCGCGGGGTGGCCGGCGCCTTCTTGGCGGCGGCCTTGCGGGCCGGCGCCTTGCGGGCCGCCGGCTTACCGTCGGCCTCGGCCGCCTCGGCCACCGCGTCGAAGGCGGACTTGGTAGCGGCCGGCACTCCCTCGATGTCCTCGGCGACGGCGCCGAGCTGGTTCAGCAGCCGGCTCAGCCGCGGGTCCTGGCGGAGCTTCACCACGCGCGGGTCGTCCTTCAGCTCGGCAGCCCGGGCCGCGCCGCGCTCGGTCAGCGAACCGTAGACATCCTTCGCGGCCACCAGGTAGGTCTCACCGACCGACTTGGCGACCGTCAGGTAGCCCTCACCGGCCGACTTGGCGGTGCCGGGCAGCGCGGCGGCGGTCTCCCGGCTGCTCTCCAGCCGCTCGCGCAGCTCGGTCAGCCGGGCGTTGGCCTCGGCCTGGGCGCGGGTGAGCAGGGTCTGGCCGGTCTGCTGGGCCTTGGTCACGCCCTGCGCCGCGTCGACCGGCAGGTCCTCCAGCCGCTTGGTGACGGTGGCGGCCAGCAGGTCGGCGGCACCGAGGGCCGCGTAGGCCGGCTTCGGCGCGTCCGTCCGCAGCCGGCGGTTGGCGTTGCTCAGGGCGCTGCCGGCCTGGTTCAGCGCCGAGGTGGCCTGGGCCAGCACCGTCTTGCCCTGGGTGACGGCCAGGTCGGCGTAGCTGCGGGCCTCGGTTGTGATCGACATATCTCTCATTCCTCCTCGGATGTCCCCGGAACGGGGTTGGCTGCCGGGTCGGCGCCGGTTGCCCGGTTCTCCCGGCAGAACGCTTGGTAGATCTCGATCAGGACGGTCTTCTGCCGCTCGGTGAGCTGGCCGTCCGCCAGCACCGCCTGCACCAGCTCGGCGCTGCCGGTGCGGTGCTCGAGGATGCCGGCCCGCAGGTACAGCTGCTCTGCCGAGATCCGCAAGCCCTTCGCGATCTGTTGCAGGATCTCCGCGCTCGGCTTGCGCAGCCCGCGCTCCACCTGCGACAGGTACGGGTTGGAGACGCCGGCGAGCTTGGACAGCTGGCGCAGCGAGACATGCGCCTGCAACCGCTGCTCCCGGATGAAGTCGCCGATCGAACCGACCCCGATCACCGGAGCCTTGGCGGCGGCTTCCTTCAGCCCGTCGATGTCCACAAACCCATAGTGCCGAGTGGTGCTAGCAATTGCAAGCGGAGTTGCTAGCACCCCGTCCGGGTGATCAGCAACCCGCGCTGCCAGCGGCCGCGGACCTCCGCCGCAACGGCCCCCGGATCGCCGGCCGACTCGACCAGGTGGGGCGGCGGCAGGCCGGCCGCGGCGAACTGGGCGTACATCCGGCTGGTCGCGGCCAGGTCGGTGAAGCCGTGGCCGGTGCGGTCGGCCACCCGCTGCCGGCACACCGCCTCGGGCGGCAGCAACACCGCGTAGTGCGCCCGATCGAGGCCGGCCGCGGCCAGGAACACCGGCAGGAACCAGGGGCCGACCACACCGTCGTAGACCACGCCGATGCCACCGCGCGCCAACCGGCCAGCGGCCTGTCCCGCCGCCTCGGTCACGATGCGGTTCTGGGCATCCGCCGCCGGCAGCCACGGGGCGATCGCGCCCCGGGCCAGAAACCCGAAGAACGTGTCGCCGGTGACCAGCGCGCCCGGCTCCAGTTCGGCCACCAGCCGGGCCGCAACCGTGGACTTGCCGGCACCCGGCGGACCGGTGATCACGATCAGCTCAGCCATCGCCGCCAGTGTGGCAGAGCTACCGGCCACATTGCCGCGGTCGCCAACGGTGTGATGCAATGCGGTGTCTGAACAGCCCAGTCTCGGGGGAAGCCGGTCGAAGTCCGGCACTGACCCGCAACCGTAGGTTCGCGACAGCGAACGAGTCGGAGCACCTGAACCGGGCGTAGTACACGAGCGCCGTCGTGGTCTGCGGTGCGGAGTGATTGCCCGTTCGCAGCACAGCGGTCTCGATTCCTCCGTACGCCGGCCGCCCGGCCGTAGCCGAGGGATGGAATTCATGTCAGGTCTGAAAGGCCGGCTCGCAGCAGCCGCCGGTGCGCTTCTGGTGGCGGGAACGGTCGGGACGCTGGTGCTTCCGTCCGCCGATGCCGCGACCAGCTCGTCCGACTACCTGGTCGGACAGCTCACCGACGGCAACCACCTGACCAACAGCTACGGCGTCGACTACGGGTTGACCGCGGACCTGGCGATCGCGCTGGCGGCTTCGAACGACCAGGACCCGGCGCTCGGCCGGGTGGTCGGCTACCTGGCCGCGCACGTGGCCGATTACGCGGATCCGGCCGGCACCGGGCAGTACCCAGGGCCGTACGGCGGCGCGCTGGGCAAGCTGGCCCTGGTCGCCGAGTCGACCGGGCAGGACCCAACCTCGTTCGGCGGCTTCGACCTGCTGACCACGCTGACCGGCCACGTCTGCACGGCGGCCGACAGCTCCGGCGCCTGCACCGCGGCCGGGGACTTCTACCAGTCGTACTCGACCATCTCGCAGTCGCTGGCGGTGCTGGCGCTGGCCCGGGACGGGCAGACCCCGCCGGCCGCCACGGTGAGCCGGCTGGAGGAGCTGCAGTGCTCGGACGGCGGGTTCTCGTCCGAGCTGATCGCGGCCGGCGCACCCTGCACCTCCGACGTTGACACCACCAGCTACGCCGCCCAGGCGCTGGCACTGCTGCCCGGCACCGGCACCCAGGTCGGCAAGGCCCGGGACTTCCTGCTCGCCGCGCAGCAGGGCGACGGCGGATTCCTCGGCGCCGCCGGCGAGAACGCGAACTCCACCGGGCTGGCCGGCCAGGCCCTGCAGGCGGTCGGGATCGGTTCGGCCAGCGGTGATCCGATCGGCGCCGCGAAGACCTTCCTGGTCGGGCTGCGCACCTCCGGCGGCGGCTTCGCCATCAACTCGAGCACCCCCGGGGCGGACGTCCGGTCGACCACGCAGGCGGTTCCGATGCTCGCCGGCGCGGTGCTGGCCACCGTGTCCGACCCGGTGACCGCGGTGACGCCGACCACCACCCCCACCAGCACCACGCCTTCCACCCCGGCCAGCAGTGCCCCCGCCAGCACGCCGAGCCACCGGCCGACTCCCAGCACCGCAGCGTCCAGCGCGGTCGCACCGCAGCCGACCGGCACGCTCAGCGTGGCGGCGGTGGACGCCGGCTCGCAGTTGGCGAACACCGGCTCGCGCACCCGGGTCCCGCTGGTGCTGGCGGTGTTGTTGGTCGCCCTCGGCGCCGGGGCGCTGGCGGTCGCCCGGCGTGCCGGACAGCGCCGGTGATGAGGGCCGTCCGGCTCGCCGCCGTTGCGGTTTCACTCGCCGGCGCAAACCTGTTGTGGCCCCAGCAGGCCGGGGCGACCGCCCTGCCGATGAGCGACTGCAGCAGCACGTCCGGCGTGGTGGTGGCGGTCGACTTCAGCCACTGGGGTGGCCCGCTGGTACGCAGTTGCGGGTCCACCCCGAGCACCGGCGGCCAGCTGATCAGCCAGGGCGGCCTGACCAACACCCGGGTCGGGCGCTATCCCGGCTTCGTCTGCCAGCTCGGCTACAGCGGCTTCGCCGGCGGCACCGCCGAGCCGGCCGGGCTGAACTGCGCGAACACCCCCGCGGCCAGCAACGCCTGGTCGTACTGGACGGCCGACCAGACCGCCTCCAGCTGGACGCTCAGCCCGACCGGCGCGGACGGCAACGATCCGGCGCCGGGCACGGTGCAGGCCTGGACGTTCGGCTCCGGTTCGCCGAGCTTCTCGCCGGGCTCGGTGCGGGCGAGCGGGGCCGCGCCGGCCAGCAGCCCGGTCCGGACTCCCGTGCACAGCACCGCGCCGGGCCGTCCGGCCAGTTCCGCGCCGGCCGCATACGCCACCGGACCCGCCACCGGACCCGCCAGCCGGCAGGCCGGCGGTCAGCCGGACGCGGCCGGCGCCACGCCGGCCGGCGCCCGCTCCACCTCAGGCCACCCGGCCACGCCGGCCCGGTCATCCCAGTCCGCAGGCCACCGGACGACCCTCGGGTCCGGCATCCTGCTGCCGGCCAGCAGCAGCGGTTCGGCCAGCCCGTCCGTGGTGGACGCCAGCCCGGTCGCGTCCGCCACCCGCCGGACCGGGAGCGGAACTCCGTGGCCGCTGGCGATCGCCGGCGGCGTGCTGCTCATCCTCGGTGGTGGCGGCGCCATCGCGGCCCGACGGCGTACCCGCTGGCGATGACCGCAGCCCGGCCGGCCGGCCGCCGACTGCCCCGCCCGCTGCATCCGGTGGCGTGGTGGCTGTGGGCGGCCTGCCTGGCCTTCACGGTCAGCCGCACCAGCAACCCGTTGCTGATGCTGCTCACCCTGGGCGTGCTGGGCTTCGTGGTCAGCGCCCGGCGGACCGACGCCAGCTGGGCCCGGGGGTTCCGGTACTACCTGTGGTTCGCGCTCACCGTGATCGCGATCCGGGTGCTGTTCCGGGCGGTGTTCGGCTCCGGCACGGTGCCGGCCGAGCACGTGCTGTTCAGCGTGCCGCGGATCCCGCTGCCCGGCTGGTACTCCGGGGTGCGGCTCGGCGGCCCGGTGTCGCTGGAGGCGGTGCTGTCGGCCTCGGTGGACGGCCTGCGGCTGGCCTGCATCCTGTGCTGCGTCGGTGCCGCGAACTCGCTGGCCAACCCGAAGCGGGCGCTCCGGGTGCTGCCCGGCGCGCTGTACGAACTGGGAGTGGCGGTCACCGTGTCGATCAGCGTGGCCCCGCAGCTGATCGAGAGCGTCCAGCGGGTCCGCCGGGCGCGCCGGCTGCGGGGCGGCCGGCACACCGGCCTGCGGGCGCTCCGCGGCATCGCGGTACCGGTGCTCGAGGACGCGCTGGACCGGTCGTTGCGGCTGGCCGCCGCGATGGACTCGCGCGGTTACGGGCGCACCGGCTCGGCCAGCCGGACGTCCCGCCGGCTGACCGCCGCCCTGCTGCTGGCCGGGCTGGTCGGCCTGGCCGCCGGTTGCTACGGCCTGCTGGACAGCACCCTGCCAGCCGGGTTCGGCCTGCCGGTGCTGGCGGCCGGCGGCCTGCTCTGCGCCGCCGGCCTGGCCGCCGGCAGCCGACGGGTCCACCGCACCAACTACCGCCCCGACCCGTGGCGGGCCCCGGAGTGGCTGGTGACCGGCTGCGGCCTGGCCTGCCTGGCGCTGCTGCTGGTCGGCGCGGTGCTCCGGCCGGCCGCGGTCGTCCCGACCTTCTACCCGCTGAGCTGGCCGCCGCTGCCGGTGCTGCCGTTGCTCGGACTGCTGGTGGCCGCGCTGGCCGGGATCGCCGCCCCCCCGGTGGGAGCCGCCCGGCCGGCGCCGCTGGGAGCCGCCGCGTGATCGACTTCGAACGGGTCACCGTCCGCTACCCGGATGCCGACCGGCCGGTGCTGGCCGGGGTGGACCTGCACCTGCCGGAAGGCGAGCTGTGCCTGGTGGTCGGGCCTACCGGCGCCGGCAAGTCCAGCCTGCTCGGCGCGGTGAACGGCCTGGTGCCGCACTTCACCGGCGGCACCCTGACCGGCCGGGTGACGGTGGCCGGCCGGGACACCGCCCGGCACCGTCCGCGGGAGCTGGCCGAACTGGTCGGCGTGGTCGGCCAGGACCCGCTGGGCGGCTTCGTCACCGACACCGTCGAGGAGGAGCTGGCCTACGGCATGGAGCAGCTGGCCGTACCGCCGGAGGTGATGCGCAAGCGGGTCGAGGAGACGCTGGACCTGCTCGGCCTGGCCGAGCTGCGCAACCGGCCGCTGGTCGAGCTGTCCGGCGGCCAGCAGCAGCGGGTGGCGATCGGGTCGGTACTCACCGGGCACCCCCGGGTGCTGGTGCTGGACGAGCCGACCTCCGCGCTGGACCCGACCGCCGCCGAGGAGGTGCTGGCCACCATCACCCGGCTGGTGCACGACCTGGGCATCACGGTGCTGCTGGCCGAGCACCGGCTGGAGCGGGTGATCCAGTACGCCGACCGGGTGCTCTACCTGCCCGGCGACGGCACGGTGACGGACGGCCCGCCGGCCGAGGTGTTCCGGACCGCGACCGTCGCGCCGCCGATCGTCGAGCTGGGCCGGCTGGCCGGCTGGCAGCCACTGCCGCTGTCGGTGCGGGACGCCCGGCGGCAGGCCGGCCCGTTGCGCGAGCGGCTGGCCGATCAGCCATCAGCCGGCGACCGGTCGGCTGCCGGCCCGGAACTGCTGTCGGCCCGTGGCCTGGTGGTGCGCTACGGCGAGCTGGTCGCGGTCCGCGGGGTGGACCTGAGCCTGCGCGCCGGTGCGGTGACCGCGCTGATGGGCCGCAACGGCTCGGGCAAGTCGTCCCTGCTCTGGACGCTGCAGGGTTCCGGAGCGCGCCAGGCGGGGACGGTGACGGTCCGCGGCAGCGACCCGCACCGGCTGTCGCCGGCCGGCGCCCGGGAGCTGGTCGGCCTGGTGCCGCAGACCCCGTCCGACCTGCTCTACCTCGACACGGTGGGCGCCGAGCTGGCCCAGGCCGATCGGGAGTCGGCCCGGCCGGCCGGCACCGCCCGGACCCTGCTCGACCGGCTGGCTCCGGGCATCGCCGACGACGGCCACCCGCGGGACCTGTCCGAGGGGCAGCGGCTGGCCCTGGTGCTGGCCATCCAGCTGACCGCCACCCCGCCGGTGCTGCTGCTGGACGAGCCGACCCGGGGGCTGGACTACCAGGCCAAGCAGGCGTTGCGATCGGTGCTGCGGGAGCTGGCCGGCAGCGGCCACAGCGTGCTGGTGTCGACCCATGACGTGGAGTTCGTGGCGCTGGCCGCCGACCGGGTGCTGGTGCTGGCCGAGGGCGAGGTGGTCGCCGACGGTCCGGCCGACGAGGTGATCACCGCGTCGCCGGCGTTCGCGCCGCAGGTGGCCAAGGTGCTCAGTCCGTTGCCGTTCCGGACGGTCCAGCAGGTCGCCGCGGCCCTGACCGGAGCCGGGCAGTGACCCGGCGGACGGTGGCGATCCGGCTCCGGCCGCGGGCCGGGCTGGCCGCCGGCATCGCCGCGCTGGTCGGCCTGGTCGCGTTCTGCTGGCCGTTCGTGGTGGCGCCCGGCCGGCTGAGCAGCAGCTACACCGCGCCGCTGCTGTTCGGCGTCCTGCTGTTGCTGGTGCTGGCGGTGCTGCTGGCCGAGCTCGCCGACGGCGGCATCGACGCGAAGGCGCTGGCGATGCTCGGAGTGCTCTCGGCGGTCGGGGCGGCGCTGCGGCCACTCGGCGCCGGCACCGCCGGAGTCGAGACGATGTTCTTCCTGCTGGTGCTGGCCGGCCGGGTGTTCGGCGCCGGGTTCGGGTTCAGCCTCGGCTGCACCTCGCTGTTCGCCTCGGCGCTGATCACCGGCGGGGTCGGCCCCTGGCTGCCGTACCAGATGTTCGGCTCGGCCTTCGTCGGCCTGCTGGCCGGGCTGCTGCCACCGCTGCGCGGCCGGGCCGAGCTCGCCATGCTGGCCGGGTTCGGCGCGGTCTCCGGTTACCTCTACGGCTTCTTGCTCAACCTGTCGTCCTGGCCGTTCCTGGTCGACCCGCACAGCTCGGTCAGCTACCTGCCCGGCCTGCCGTTCACCGAGCAGTGGCACCGCTACCTGGCCTACGACGCGGCCACCTCGCTCGGCTGGGACACCGGCCGCGCGGTGACCACCCTGATCTGCGTGCTGCTCGCCGGCCCGGCCGCGCTCGCCACCTTCCGCCGGGCCGCCCGGCGGGCCCGGTTCGAGGCGGTACCCGAGTTCGAGGCGGACCCCGGGCAGGCCCACTCGGATCAGGCCAGTGCGGACCAGCCCAGTGCGGATCAGGCCAGCAGCGACGGCGGCGCCGGATCGTCCAGCAGTCGCTGCAGCCGGTCGGCCAGCCAGCCGGTCAGCGGCCGGACGCCCGCCTGAGCCAGCGGCCCGCGCCGCATCACGTACCGCATCGTCACCACGCCCAGGATCAGCGCGCCGATCGCGGCGACCCGATCCTCGGCGGCCCGCGCCGTCCAGTGCCGCTCGGTGGCCAGGTGGGCGGCCAGCGGACCGGCGGCCTGGCTGGCGAAGAAGTCGGCCAGCGTCTGTGCGGCCGGCGCCGAGGTTCCGGCCGACCGCAGCATCATCAGCAGTGGATCGCCGGCGCCGGCAGCCTCCCAGCGGTTGACCACCGCGGTGGCGATCCGTTCGCCCAGCCGCTCCGGCGGTCCCGGCAGCACCGCCGGCACGTCCAGCTCGAGGTCGGTGGCGGCCGCGAACAGGCCCTCCTTGCCGCCGAAGTACCGGGTGATCAGGTTCGGCGCCACCCCGGCCTCCGCAGCCACCGTCCGCACGCTGGTGCCGTCGTAGCCGTGCTCGGTGAACTCGCGCCGGGCCGCCGCCAGCAGCCGGGCCCGGGTGAGCTCGGCATTCCGCGGCCGCGAGGTGCCGGAACGTGACATGCAAGAAAGTGTACGGCCGTACACATCGCTGGGTAGGCTGGACGGCATGACGGTTCAGAACCAGCAGGCACCCGACCGCCCGCCGGCCCGCAGCGGAGTCGACCCGAAGTGGTGGACCCTGACCGCGGTCTGCCTCGGCACGTTCATGCTGCTGCTCGACATCACCATCGTGAACGTCGCGCTGCCCGACATCCAGACCTCGCTGGACTCGTCGTTCTCCGACCTGCAGTGGGTGGTGGACGCGTACGCGCTGACCCTGGCCGCGCTGCTGCTGACCGCCGGCTCGCTGGCCGACCAGTACGGCCGGCGCCGGCTGTACCTGATCGGGCTGACCGTCTTCACCGCCGCGTCGGCGCTCTGCGGAGCGGCCCAGTCGTCGATCATGCTGGAGATCTCCCGGGGTCTGCAGGGGGTCGGCGGGGCCATCGTGTTCTCGGTGTCGCTGGCGCTGCTGGCCAACGCCTTCCGCGGCCGGGACCGCGGGGTGGCGTTCGGGGTGTGGGGCGCGATCACCGGAGTGGCGGTGGCGATCGGCCCGATCGTCGGTGGCGCGCTGGTGTCCGGGCTGTCCTGGCGGTGGATCTTCTTCGTCAACCTGCCGGTCGGCGCGATCGCGCTGGCGCTCACCGTCACCCGGGTCGCCGAGTCCCGCAACGAACGAGCCCGCCAGCCCGACTGGCCGGGCTTCGTGCTGTTCTCCGGCGCGCTGGCCTGCCTGGTCTACGGCCTGATCGAGTCCGGCCGCAACGGCTTCGGCAACGCCACCGTGATCGGCTGCTTCGTCGCGGCCGCGGTGCTGCTGGCCGGGTTCCTGGCCGTCGAGTCGCGCGGCAAGCATCCGATGTTCGACCTCGGGCTGTTCCGGCTGCCCACCTTCGTCGGCGGCGACATCGCCGCGTTCGGCGTCTCGGCCGGCATCTTCTCCACCCTGCTCTACCTGGTGCTCTACCTGCAGGACGTGCTCGACTACAGCGCGCTGCAGACCGGCCTGCGGCTGCTGGTGCTCTCCGGCGGCATCCTGGTGACCAGCGGCATCGCCGGCCGGCTTACCTCGCGGGTGCCGGTGCGGGCGCTGATCGGGCCCGGACTGGTCATCGTCGGGGTGGGCCTGCTGCTGCTGCGCGGGCTGACCGCCAGCTCGTCCTGGACGCACCTGATTCCCGGCCTGATCGTCAGCGGCATCGGGGTGGGCCTGATCAACCCGCCGTTGGCCTCCACCGCGGTCGGCGTGGTGGAGCCGCAGCGGGCCGGCATGGCGTCCGGGATCAACTCGACCTTCCGGCAGGTCGGCATCGCCACCGGGATCGCGCTGCTCGGCACCCTGTTCAGCAACCGGCTGACCAGCGCGGTGAGCTCCCAGGTCGCCGGCACCCCATTCGCCTCCCGCAGCAGCGCGATCGCCGGCGCGCTGCGCAACGGCGCCGCCAAGTCGCTGTTCGGCTCGGTGCCGCCGCAACAGCGCGGCGCGCTCGCCGAGGTGGCGCGGGGCAGTTTCACCACGGCGCTGAACGAGATCCTGCTGGTGGCGGCGCTGATCAGCTTCGTCTCCGGAGTGCTGGCGTTCCTGCTGATCCGCACCAAGGACTTCGCCGGCCACGGGCCGGCCCAGTAGTACAGCCGGCCACGGAGCGGCCTCGGACAACGCCGGCCAGGGGACGGCCCAGCAGCTCAGCGACCACGGGCCGGCCGGCACGTCGGGGCGTCAGAGTCCCAGCAAACGCCAGGCAGTCTGGCCGGCGCGGTACGCGGCATCGTCAAGCCCAGCCCAGCCCGGATGCTCGCGGTCGAGCAGCGGTTCTAGCTTCTTCAGCCGTTTTCGGTCTTTCTTGGTCAGCTCGGCCGCCACTGCGAACGGGTCCGGCAGCATGGACAGCAGTAACGCGCAGTCACTCCAGTCTCGCTCCGGGTTGATGCGTGCTGAGATCTCCGAGGTTGCCGCCGCCTTCAGAACCAAGGCTCCGACCAAGCTCGGACAGTTCACGCGCCCGGTCATCAGATCACCGGAGCTCGAACGGACGCCGACCCCGATGAGCCGGCTACGGCGCAACGCCTGGGTGGCGCCAGGTGCTCGAACGGTCCGTCCCGGCGGAATGGTGGTCAAGTCAGTTGTCTCGGAAACGCCTTCCGGTGCAAGGACATCGAAGATGATGGCGCCCTCACCCTCGCCAATTCTCCGGATGAACCGATGGCTGAGCCCGTCCGCGCTGGGGACGTCCTGGGCGAAGCCCTGCTGCTCGACCAGCCATCGTGCCATCCAGCCGACGCCGCCGGGCTTAGCTCGCACATCCATGACGACGTCCATGTCTGCGGTCGCACGCGGCAGCGTCCGTCCGTGCTCGAGGGCGAGCAAGTACACCATTTGCCCACCGATCAGAACCCAATGCGAGTCGTTGATCTCGGTCAGCTCCAGCATCAGTTGCCATCCGAGCTGACCGGCGGGGAGCAGATCGCTGAGTTCGATCACACTGCGGCCAGGGAAATGTGCTCCAGCGTTCGGGCCGCAACCGAGCGTTCACGGGAGTCTTCTGACTCCAAGAGGTCAGCGAGCGCCACCGCGGGAGGGACTGGTCCGGGTGTCGACACGAGCGGCGTGGCTTCGACCGGCGCCGCCATCAACTCGAGGTCGCCGTCGATGTCATCGACGAATTGGTACTTGGCTGCCAGTGCTTCGATCATGTCTACGCTGATATACACGCGTTGAGGCAAACCGCCGCCGTAGGACAGGCCCAGTGGAGCAGCAGCCGCGGCACCGCCGGGATGCACGTGCTCATCAGACAAGAAGGCCGACCGAACGCCCGGGTGCATCCATACTCGGCGCCGCTCTGCTCGGCGCGAGAGCCAATGCTCCCACCGCTCGGCTGCGACCGGCTCGGCAAGCAGTTGTCGCAGTCGGTACCTCGTGCGCCGATCCGCAATTTCGACCGGGTGCGGCGAGACGTCGCCATCGAGTGAGTGTTGAACCCAGGCCAGCAGCAGCCAGGCGAGCGACGCCGACAGCGGGCGACCGGATGCGGGGGCATGCGACCGACGCCTGCGAACAGCATCGGCGTCAACCAGCCAATTCTTCGCCCCGATCCGCGCCGCCGGCAGCGCGCCGGACTCGATGAGATCGCGCACCCGGCGCTCGCTGATGCCGAGCAGGACAGCCGCATCAGTGACCGACTTCCACTCCGCCATGCTGTCACACAACCCTTCCGGTTACGGAGCCATTGTGCGACAGCGCGCCACCTGCGTCAAGGAAGGTTCTGGGACCGAAACCGCTGCTTGGCAGCGCTCGGCCCACCGTCCTATCCACGCTATCTAACGGCCGAGGCGTGCCGCCTAGTGAGCCAGCGGCAGGGTCAGCCGTTCTCGAGCCGGTCGACCAGCCGGGACAGCGCCGGCAGCACTGCCTGGATCGCCCGCTGGTCGGCCTCCGGCAGCCCGGCCAACGCGCTGGCCATCCGCCGCTGATGGGCGGCCTGCCAGTCGGTGATCATCCGCTCGCCGGCCGCGGTGAGCCGCAGCAGCACCGCCCGCCGGTCTCCCGGATCGGGCTGCCGGCTGACCAGGCCAGCGGTGACGAGGTGCTGCACCAGGGTGCTGACGGTGTTGCTGGCCAGCCGGTGCCGGGCGGCCAGGTCGTTCAGCCGCAGGCCCGGTTCCTCGCGCAGCCGCTGCATCAGCTCGACCCGGGCCATCGGCAGCGATTCCCAGGGATACTCGCTGCGAATGCTGGCCCGCAGCACCCGCCGCAGCCGGGTGATCACCTCGGCCAGCAGCCAAGCGTCGACCTGCATTCGTCCTCCCCGGATCGAGGCCAAGGGTCGATGCCAACCTCGATGCCAAAGCATCGATGCCAACCTCGATGCCAAAGCATCGATGCCAACCTCGATGCCAAAGCATAGTTCGGTATCAGAATTAGTCTGCCTCAGAGCTACCCTGGCGGGATGCGGACCCGGACCCGGCTGAGCTGGCAGTTGCTGCTGGCCGCCCTGCTGACCGGCGTGGCTGCCGGCCTGGCCGGAGTGGCGTTCACCTGGCTGCTGCACGCGGTACAGCACCTGGCCTTCGGCCATCCGGAGGACACCTTCCTGGCCGGGGTGGAGCAGGCCAGCCCGGGCCGGCGGGTGCTCGCGCTGACCATCGGGGGCGCGCTGTGCGGGGTCGGCTGGTGGCTGCTCCGCCGGCGCGCCAGCCCGCACAGCGTCTCGGTGACCGGCGCGCTGGCCGGCTCAGCCCGGCTGCCGCTCGCCGCCAGCACCGCCGACGCCGGGCTGCAACTGCTGGCGGTCGGCACCGGCGCCTCGCTCGGCCGGGAAGGCGCACCGCGCCAGGTCGGCGCGGCGCTGGCCAGCGTGCTGGCCGACCGGTTCGCCCTCGACCACCAGCAACGCCGGGTGCTGCTGGCGGCCGGCGCCGGAGCCGGTCTGGCGGCCGTCTACAACGTGCCACTGAGCGGCGCCGCCTTCGCCCTCGAACTGTTGCTGGGCACCGTCGTCCCAGCCGCGCTGGTGCCGGCCCTGCTCGCCAGCGCGGTGGCCACCGTGGTGGCCTGGCCGTTCCTCGGCAACCATCCGACGTACTCGGTGACCAGCCCGCCGTTCAGCCTGGCGGTGCTGGTCGCCGCCGCATTGCTCGGCCCGGTGCTGGCCGTGCTCGGCGAGGCGTTTCACGCCCTGACCACCTGGGCCCGGACGCACGCCCCGGCTGGCTGGCCGGTGCTGGTAACCATCCCGGTCGGCTTCGCCGCGCTCGGCGCCCTGGCCATCCGGTACCCGCAACTGCTCGGCAACGGCAAGGGGATGGCCCAGCTGGCGTTGACCGGCGCGCTGTCGGCGGCACTGGCAGCGATCCTGGCGCTGCTCAAACCGGTGGCCACCGCGGGCTGCCTGCGCACCGGCGCCATCGGCGGCCTGCTCACCCCGTCGTTCGCCACCGGCGCGGCGCTCGGCCTGCTGGCCGGGTACGCCTGGTCGCTGCTCTGGCCGGGCGGATCGCTGACCGGGTACGCGCTGCTGGGTGCCGGCGCGCTGCTGGCCACCACCCAGCGGGCACCGATCACCGCGCTGCTGCTGACCGTGGAGTTCACGCACGCCGGACCGGCGATGCTGCCCGCGCTGCTGGTCGCGGTGGCCGCCGCCGGCTACACCGGACGCCAGGTGCGCCAGTTCGTCGATCGGCGGCGTGATACCCAGCCGGGTATGGTCACACCGTGACGAGCGAAACGGAGATCAGCTGATGTGCGTCGCGGTGCGCTGCCGGCAGTGCGGCAAGACCAGCTGGAGCGGCTGCGGCCGGCATGTCGACGCGGTGCTCGCCGGGGTGCCGGAGGGCCAGCGCTGCCAGTGCCAGCCAGCGGCCCGGGCCAGCCGGTTCGCCGGGCTGTTCCGCCGGTCCCGCTGACCCGCGGCTCCCCGGTCTTACTGAGCCGGACGAGTACCTCAGCCGTCCCGCCGGTGCCCGGCGAAGCCGGTGGGCAGCGCCGCCTCGGCGTCGTCCGGATCCAGCGCCGCGCCGGCACCGGCCACCGTCAGCTGGTCGTCCGGACCGATCGCCCGCTTGACGATGGCCAGCGCCACCGGGCCGTACTCGTAATGCTGCACCGCGGTGCCGACGAAGCCGACCGGCCGACCGTCCCGCTCGACCGGGGTGCCGGCCGCCGGTAGCTGCTCGGTGTCGCCGGACAGGTGCAGCAGCACCAGCCGGCGCGGCGGTCGCCCCAGGTTCTGCACCCGGGCGACGGTCTCCTGGCCGCGATAGCAGCCCTTGTCCAGATGCACCGCCCCGCCGATCCAGCCGGCCTCGTGGGCCAGCGTCCGGTGGTCGGTGTCCAGGCCCAGCCGCGGCCGGCGGCCCAGCACCCGCAGCGCGGCGGCGGCCCAGCTGCCGGCCGGGGTGGCACCGGCCGTCCGCAGCGCGTCGGCCACCGTGGCCAGCTCGGCCCGGGGCACCAGCAGCTCGTACCGGCCGGCCCGGCAGCGGACGAAGCCGCCGGACGGCAGCGTCAGCGCCGCTGAATCCGGCACCGGCAGCCCCGCCGTCCTCAGCACGACGGCGGCCTGCGAGCCGGTGACCGCCAGCAGCGCGAAGCGATCGGTGACCACCTCGGGCTCGACCCGCTTGAGGAACCGCATCTTCAACAGGTAGCCGAGCACTTCGTCGGCGGCGCCGGGTTCGGTGTCCAACCAGATCTGGCCGGCCAGCTCGGTGAGCACCCAGTGCTGCTCGACGTGCCCGTTCGGCGACAGCACCAACGCCTCGGTGGAGTCGCCGTCGGCCAGTTCGGCGACATGCTGGGAGCAGATCGCGTGCAGCCAGCCCAGCCGGTCCTCGCCGGGCACCACCAGCACCGCCCGGTTGCTGAGATCGAGCAGGCCGGCCTGCTCCTCGGCCTGCCGCTGCTCGCCGAGCGGGTTTCCGTAGTGCCAGGCCAGCCCCACGTCGGGGCCGTCGGCCGGCACCGCGGCCGGCCAGTCCAGCAGCGGGGATCGGTACTGCTCGGTCATTGCTGCCTGCTCTCTCGTTCGGTGTGGCAGTCGGCGCAGCTGCCGAACACGGTCAGGTGGGAGCGGTCGACGGTGAAGCCGCGCTCGGCGGCCAGCCGGTCGATCAGCTCGTCGGCGACCCCGGGTGGCGCGTCGACCGCTCGCCCGCAGCTGTGGCAGACCACGTGCAGGTGGTCGTCGGAGGCCAGCCGGTAGGACGGCGCCCCGTGCCCGAGATGGGTGTGCGCGAGCACGCCGATCTGCTCCAGCGTCTCCAACGTCCGGTAGACCGTGGTGAGGTCCACGTCCGGCACCAGTTCGGCCACCTGGTCGGGGGTGGCGTGTACCAACTGGGTCACGGCCTGCACAACGCGCTGGCGCTGCGCGGTCATCCGCAGCCCGTGCGCGCGCAGCTGGTCGGCCAGCTCGACCTCGCCGGAGGGAACGGCATGCGAATGCGTCATGACCGGTTCATGGTAGGCGCGCCGGGGGACGCGGGAGGCGACAGCGAGTGAGGATCGCACCGAGCGCCAGCGAGGGCGGACCGGAGCGAGCGCGGAGCCGACCCGTCAGTCGGCACGGCTTAGGCTCTGGCCACGTGACACATGCATCGGTGGCAGTGGTGGGCCGCGGCCCGGTCGATCCGTCCCAGCCGGCGGTGCACGCCGACGACCTGGGCTTCACCCGCGGCGACGGCTGCTTCGAGGCGACCCGGGTGACCACCGCGCCGGACGGCGGCCACCGGATCGACCACCTGGCCGAACACCTCGACCGGTTCGACCGGTCCTGCGCCGGGCTGGGCCTGCCGCCGGTGGACCGGCCGGCCTGGCTCGCCGCCATCGAGACCCTGCTGGCCGGCTGGACCCGGCCCGGCGAGGCGATGCTGCGGCTGCTGCTGAGCCGGGGCCGGGAGTGGGCACCCGGCCCGGTCACCGGCATCGTGACCCTCACCGAGCTGTCGCCGGAGACGCTGCGCCAGCGGCACGAGGGCATCGACGTGATCACCCTGCCCCGCGGGGTCGGGCCGGCCGTCTTCGCCGACGCGCCCTGGCTGCTTGGCGGTGTCAAGACGATCTCATACGCGGTGAACCTGGCCGCCCTGCGCGAGGCCGCCCGCCGCGGCGCGCACGACGTGCTGTTCACCGACACCACCGGCGGCCTGCTGGAGGCGCCGACGGCCAGCCTGGTCTGGCTGGCCGGCGGAGTGCTGCGCACCCCGCCGGTGTCCGGCACCGGCATCCTCGACTCGATCACCCAGCGGGCGCTGTTCGCGGCGACCGGCCGGCCGACCCGCCAGGCGGCCGGCACCGTGGCCGACCTGTTCGACGCCGAGGGCAGCTGGCTGGTGTCCTCCGGCCGGGGCGTCGCGCAGCTCCTTTCGGTGGACGGCCGGCCGGTGCCGGGACGTCCCGAGCTGACCGCGGAGCTGACCGAGCTGGCCGGCTTCTGACCCGACCGGACGGCCGTCGGGCCGGCGGCGGCCGGGCTTGTTCGCAGTGATCGAAATGCGGTGGCCGATCACCGTCCGACGTCGTACGGTGATCGTGGTAAGGGAAGGGAGGTGGTCCGCGACTTGATGAGCTCTCGGACACACAAGGAGGTTGCCGGCTAGCCGGTGTACCTCCGTCGCCCCCGAGTCGCCGGGCTTGTCCGACCGGCAGCAGGCTGATCGTCAGCCGGCTCGGGGGCTTCTTACTGTTCCGGGCTGATGTTCAGCAAGCTGTCGGGCCGTGCCCTATGGTCGGCCGATGATCAGCGAACGTGACCGCTTGCAGCACTTCCTCGACCAGCAGCGCGAGGCGGTGCTGGCGATCATCGACGGCCTCGACGAATCGCAACTGCACACCCCGGTGCTGCCGTCCGGCTGGACCCCGATCGGGCTGGTCCGGCACCTGATCGGCGCCGAGCAGTACTGGTTCCAGCAGGTCGCCGACGGCAGGACGCCGCAGCTGAGCTGGGACGACGGCATCGCGGATCCGCCGTACGACCCGGCGGCGCCGTTTCGCACCGAGCACTCGAGCGCCGCGGTGATCGCCCGCTACCGGCGGCAGTGCCAGCTCTCCAACGAGGTGCTGCGATCCCGCGAACTCGACGCCGAACTCGTCGGCGAGCCGTTCGACTGGCCCGGTGAGCCGATCACCGACCTGCGCTGGGTGGCGCTTCACCTGATCGAGGAGACCGCCCGGCACGCCGGCCACCTGGACGCCGCCCGGGAGCTGCTGGACGGGGCCACCGGCCTGGGTCCACGCTGACCCGCCGGGGCAGCCGGCGAAGTCGGCCCGATCCCGGTGCCCGGTTGGGCGGTGGCTGCCCCGGTTCCGACCGGTTGCGGCCGGTCGTAGCGGGCGGCTGAGTCCGCTAGCGTTGCCACCAGCCGCGGCCTGCGTCGCGGCCTCAGTCAACGGTATGCAGAAGCCACTTCGCCCTCCGGTCGGCGGACCCCCGCTGGGGGGCCTGCCGGTTCGTGCGCGGATCGCGCTGATCGTCGCCGCCGGGTATGCCGTAGCTGCCTGTGTTTCCACCTGGTTGCTGCAGATCGAGTCGGTCGGGGCGGTGTTCTTCCCACCGGCCGGGATCACCCTGGCGGCGCTGGTACTGGTTCCGCGAAAGTACTGGGCGACCACGCTGATCGCGGCCGGCCTCACCGAGCTGGCCGTCGACCTGGGCACCGGCAACACGCTCTGGGCCGCGTTCGGCTTCGCCATCGCCAACACCGTGGAGCCGTTCCTCGGCGCCTGGCTGCTGCTGCGCGGCGGCCCGGTGGGGCGGCTGACCAGCCGCCGCGAGCTGGGCCGGTTCCTCGGCTGGGCGGTGATCACCGCGCCGGCGGTCGGGGCGGTGCTGGGTACCGCCACCATCGTGGCCGCCCAGCCGGTGGACGTCTGGGCGACGTACCTGCCGTACTGGGCCGGCGACGCGCTCGGCGTGCTGACGGTGGGCGGGGTTCTGCTGAGCCGGCCATCCGACCGCGACTGGCTGCGCCGGTCGACCTGGGCGCATTACCTCGCCGTGCTGATCAGCAGCGTGCTGGTCACCGTGGTGGCGTTCTGGCCGAACCAGGTGGAGCTGGTGTACCTGGTGTTCCCGATGCTGTTCCTGGTGGCGTTCCGGTACGGGGTGCCCGAGCTGGCGGCAGCCGGGCTGGCGACCACCCTGACCGCCAACCTGGCCACCGGCTACGGCCACGGCCCGTGGGCGCCGCTGGCCCGCACCCCGCAGCCGGGCATCGCCACCCTGCAGATCTTCCTGGCTATCGCGGTGGTCAGCGCCTGGCTGCTGGCGGTCGAGATCGGCGCCCGGCAACGAGCCCAGACCAGGTCGGCGGCGGAGACCGCGCTGCGCCGCCGGGTGCAGGCCCTGCAGTCGGTGACCGAGCAGCTCGCCACTGCGGCCACCTCGGAGCAGATGGCGCAGATCGTGGTGCGCGACGCGATCGGCCTGATCACCCCGATCGGGACGGTCACGGTGACCCGGCCGGACCGGTCCGAGCCGGTGAGCTGGCTGACCGCCGGGTACCCGGACGAGCGGCCGAACCGATCGGTGACCGGGGTCCCGGTCGGTGGCCAGGCCATGGCGGCGATCCGGCAACGCCAGCCGATCAGGCTGGGCAGCGCGGCACCGGCCGGCACCGCTCCACCACTGCCGGCGCACCTGCGGGCCACCGGCGCCAGGGGCTGGCTGGAGCTGCCGGCGGTCAGCGCCGACGGGGTGCTGGGCTCGCTGGGGTTCGGCTTTCCCGACGACCAACCGCCCGACCCGGACACGCTTTCCTACGCCCAGGCGCTCACCCAGCTGACCGCCCAGGCGCTGGAGCGCGCCCAGCTCTACGAGCGCGACCACGAGGCGGCTCACCAACTGCAGCGGGCCCTGCTGCCGGCGCCCCACGTCGAGCTGCCCGGCCTGCACGCCGCCTCGGTCTACCTGCCGGCCGACCGGGCGCACGAGGTCGGCGGGGACTGGTATGACGCCTTCTTGCTGCCGGACCGCCGGATCGCCCTGGTGGTCGGCGACGTGGTGGGCCACGACCTCGCCGCCGCGGTGGCGATGGGCCGGTTGCAGGCGGCGCTCCGGTTGCTCGCCGCCGAGTCGACCGGGCCGGCCGACCTGCTGTCGAAGCTGGACACCGCGGTGATCAGCATTCCGAACGCGCTGCCGACCACCGTCGGCTACGCCGAGTACGACCCGTCCAGCCGGGAGCTGCGCTACGCCTGCGCCGGGCACCTGCCGCCACTGCTGGCCAGCGCGGAGGGCGTCCGCTACCTCAACGGCGGCCGATCGACCCCGCTCGGGGTGCCCAACGGCGCACGGCCCGAGGCGGTCCGGACGCTGCCACCCGGCGCCACCCTGTTCTGGTGCACGGACGGGCTGGTGGAGCGTCGCGGCGAGGTGCTGGACGTCGGGCTGAACCGGCTGGCGGCCGCGGCCGCCGGCACCGACCTGCTCAGCGCGGAGGCGGCCTGCGCCCGGGTGGTCGGCGAGTTGGCCGGCGGCCCGCTCGGCGACGACGCGGTGCTGCTGTGCGTCCGGACGACCGACCCCGCGCGGTCCGACGGAACCGTCGAGCGGGCACCGGCCGCCGGCTTGGCACAATCCGCTGCATGGACGACCAGACCCGGGCCCGGCGGGCCGCCTGCACCACCTTCCTGAACGGGGACGGTCTGGTGCGCCCGGCCGACCTGCTGGCCACGATCGGCCCGGACACCGAGCCGGACGTCTACGGTGACGGCGGCGTGGTCGCCGAGTTGGAGCGCGAGGTCGCCGAACTGCTCGGCAAGCCGGCCGGGGTGTTCCTGCCCAGCGGGACGATGGCGCAGGGCGCGACCCTGCGGGTGCACGCCGACCGGCGGACCAGCCGCACCGTGCTCTGGCATCCGCACTGCCACCTCGACCAGCACGAACTGCAGGCGCACGCCCGGCTGCATGACCTGCTCGGACGGCCGGTGGGCGCACCGGACCGGCTGATCCGGCTGACCGACCTGACCGCGGTGGCCGAGCCGGTCGCCGCGCTGCTGCTCGAACTGCCCCAGCGCGATCTCGGCGGCCAGCTGCCCGACTGGGCGGAGCTGACCGAGCAGGTGGCCTGGGCTCGCGACCGCGGCGTGGCCACCCACCTGGACGGCGCCCGGCTGTGGGAAGCGTCCGCCGGTTACCAGCGGCCGCCCGCCGAGCTGGCCGCGCTCTTCGACACCGTCTACGTCTCGTTCTACAAGGGCATCGGCGCGCTGCCGGGCTGCTGCGTCGCCGGTCCGGCCGCCGACGTCGCCGAGGTGCGGGAGTGGCGCCGCCGGCTTGGCGGCACCCTGCACGGGCTGTGGCCGGCCGCCGCCTCGGCCCGGGCGCTGCTGGCCGACCGGCTGGCCGAGCAACCGGCCCGGCTGGCGCACGCCCGGGCGATCGCCGCGGCGCTGGCCGGTGTCCCGGGCATCCGGGTGGTGCCCGAGCAGCCCCAGACGCCGATGATGCACCTGCTCTTCGAGGTGCCGGCCAGCCGGTTCAGCGAGAACGCCCGGCGGCTGGCCGAGCAGGACCGGATCTGGGTGTGGCCCGAGCCGATGCCGACCGGTGATCCGGCTGTGGTCCGCTGCGAGCTGGGGGTGGGGCGGGCCACCTGCCAGCTGCCGGCGGACCGGGTGGCGCAGATCCTGGGCGAACTGCTGCGCTGATCTACACCTCGGCACCTGATCTGCCGGAGTCCCTGCTGATCTTCGAGTCATCGGTGATCTTCGACTCGCGGTGGCCCGGGTGCTGTGGCACCATCGGCGCGCGGTTGGAAGGGACCGCGCGGACGAGGACAGCGACGAATGATCGAGCAGCCCGACGTGGTCGACGTGCCCGCCCGCGGTCGGTACGAGGCCCGGCTGGCCGGTGAGCTGGTCGGTTACGCCGCCTACCGGACGATGCCCGGCCGGCTGATCGTGGTCGACACCGTCATCGTCACCCCAGGACGTCCGGAAGCCGATCCGGCTCACCGGCAGGCGGTGGGCGACGCGCTGTCGGCGGCGGTGCTGGCCGACGTCCGACGCCGCCGGACGAACCTGTCCCCGCTCTGCCCGGCGCTGGTCGACTACCTGCGCCGGAACCCCCAGCACCGTGACCTGATCGACCCGGCGTACCGCGGGGCGTTCGCCGAGGCCTGAGGACCTTCCGGACCGGGCGGCCCGGTCCTACCGTGAGCCGATGAGCACGCTCGACGCGGCAGCGGCCATCGCCGGCCGGCTGCCCGAGGTCACCGAGGCGTCCCGGCGGGGCCAGCGCACCTGGTCGGTGCGGGGCAAGCCGTTCGCCTGGGAGCGCCCGTTCAGCAAGGCCGACCTGCGCCGGTTCGGCGACGATCCGGTGCCGGACGGGCCCGTCCTCGCGGTGCGAGTGACTGACCTGCACGAGAAGGAAGCGGCCTCGTTGGCCCGGGACGGGATCCCGGACCGCCGGGCTGAGCGGATCACAAAGCTTGAGCGGACGAGGCTGAGCGCCGAGGTTCAGCCCAGCCGGCCGATCTGCTCGATCAGCGCGCCCCGGGAGCCGACGCCGAGCTTCACCAGCAGCGCGGCGATGTGCTTCTCCACCGTCCGGGGCGAGATGTGCAGCCGGTCGCCGATCGCCTTGTTCCCGAGATGCTCCCTGGCCAGCAGGCCGACCTCGTACTCGCGCACCGTGACGCCCACCCGGCGCAGCGTCGGCGGCACCGCGCCGCTGCCGTCCCGCCGCTGCCGCACCGAGGCGCCCAGGCTGCGCAGCAGGTCCCGGCAGGCGCGGGCCGCGGCCGGCATCTGCTGCTCGTGGAACCACGCCTCGGCCGCCCGGAGCTGGCCGACCGGGTCGCCCCAGCCCTGCTCGGCGGCCCGGGCCGCGACCAGCCGGGCACCCAGGAAACGGGCCACCGGATAGGCCATCGCCGCCTGCTCGGCCTGGGTCGCGTGCCGCTCGGCCGTCGTCCGGTCGCCGCGACCACCGGCCAGCACGGCTCCGGCCAGGTGCAGGAACTGCCGGTTCCAGCGCATCGATCCGGCCACCGAGCCGAGCAGCCGGTCCAGTTCCGGTTCGGTCAGCCGGCCGTCGAGGGTCCGCAGCAGCGGCAGCAGGCCGTTCGGCCCGGACAGGTAGTACGGAGCGATCCCGCCACCCCGGTCGGCCAGGTCCGTCAGCATCCGGTGGCCCTCGTCGTCCCGGCCGTCCAGCAGCAGCGCGAACACCGAGCCTAGGCCGGTGGCCAGCTCGAGGTGGATCGAGTCGTCACCGCGAACCAGCCGGAACCGCTCCAACGCCGCCGCGAGCTTCGCCTGATCGGCGCGCTGCCCGGCGGCCACCGCCAGGGTCGCCAGCCCGTACCGCTCGAGGTTCGCGTTGCCGAACCGTCGGGCCTGGGTGATGCCCAGTTCCAGCGACGACTCGATCTCGGCGATCGGCTCCTCGGCCACCAGCACCCGGTGCAGGCCCAGGTGCGCCTCGACCGGCTGCAGGATCGACACCGAGCCGAGCCGGCGGGCGTGGTCCCGGACGATCTGCAGGTGCAGCCCGTCGCCGTCCAGCAACCAGCGGTTGCCGGCCGCCCCGGACATGCCGAAGAGACCCCAGCCGGGCAACCGGTGCTCGGCGGCCAGCGCCACGATCCGGTCGAAGCAGGCGGTCGACTCGGCCAGGTCGATCGCCCGGGACAGCCTGCCGAGCGCGTGCCAGGCCCGGCAGGCCGCCTCGGCCGCCCCGGAACGTTCGGCGGCCTCGGCGGCCGCTCGGGCCAGCCGGCGGGCCTGGTCGTCCGTCGAACCGGTCGGACTGTCGAGAGCCAGGCAGGCCGCGATCACGTCGGCTTCCACCCGGACCGGCGAGTCGGGCAGGCCGGCCACCAGGGCCCGCGCGGCGGCGAGCTGGGTGTGACCCTGCTGGAGCAGCCCGCTCAGGTAGGACCCCCAGGCGAGATGCACGTGGATGGCGGCGAGCCGCTCGGTGTCGGCCGGATCGGCGACCGACGGCAGCCGCTCCACCTGCTGCACCGCGCGGGCCAACTGGCCCGACTCGACCAGCGCCATCACCAGGTCGGCGGCCAGCTCGGTGGTGACCCGGTTGACCGGGGTGAGCAGCCGCACCGCCTCGGTGAGGTCGGCGGCCGCCGAGTCCACCGCACCGCCGGCCAGCGCGGCCCGGCCGGACGAGGCGTACAGCTCGCCGGCCCGCACCGCCTGGCCGGCGTCCACGTAGAGCCGGGCGGCCGTCCGCCGGGCGGCGATCGACGGGCCTGGCGGGTCGGCCGGACCCGACAGCTCGTCGGCCAGCACCGCCTCGGCCAACCGGGTCGCGGCCTCCAGGCGCTCCGGCTCGGTGACCAGTTCGAGCAGCGCGCTGGTCAGCAGCGGGTGCCGGAAGCTGTAGCAGCCCGGCTGCTCGTCCACCGCGAGCAACTGGGCCTGGGTGGCGGCCTGGACGGTGTCCAGGAAGTCCGCCTCGTCGTCACCGGTGGCCCGCATGGTGACCGAGACCGGGAACCGGTCGCCGTAGACGGCCGCGGTGACAAGGGTGCGCCGGGCTGCCGGCCCGAGCAGCTCCAACCGGCGGCTGACGCTGCGGACCAGGCTGGCCGGCGGCCGGACCACCGGCTCGAGCACCAGGTTCCAGCCGTCTTCGGTGCGCACCAGCTGGCCGCTGTCGACCATGTCGTAGAGCAGCTCCTCGACCAGCAGCGGATTGCCGATGCTGTTGCGCCACACCAGCTCGCGCACCGGCTCGGCCACCTCGGCACCGCCGAGGCAGGCAACCACCAGCGCACCGCAGCCGGCCTGGTCGAGCCGGCGCACCGGCACCAGCTCCACCACGTGGCGACGTTCGGCCTGCCGCAACAGCTCCCGGGCCAGGCAGGGTTCGTCCCGCAGCGTGCCGAGCACGGCTACCGGCAGGCCGTCGAGGTTGTCGAGCAGGTAGTCGAGCACCGCCAGTGATTCGGCGTCGGCCTCGTGCAGGTCCTCCAGCAGCAGCAGGCAGCCGGTGCTCGCACCGACGCTGGCGAGCACCCGCAGCATCGCCTCGGCGAAGGCGACCATCGGCGCCGCCGTGCCGATGCTGCCACCGGACGTGTCGGCCTCGGCCAGCATCGGCAGCACCCGGCCGAGCAGCGGCCGGTACCCACCGAGCGAATCCTGCGGCAGCAGGCCCCGCCGGGCGATGGTCGACAACGCCTCGGCGAACGGCCGCAGCACCGCCACCGGCCCGGTCGAGCTGGCCCGGCCGCGGATCACCACGACGCCGGCTGCGAAGGCCGCCGAGGCCGCCTCGGCCACCAACCGGGATTTGCCCACCCCCGGCTCCCCGATGCAGAAGGCCGCCGGGCAGGCACCGTCCAGGGCTTCGCGCACTCGCTCGCCGATCAGGCCGAGTTCGGCGTCCCGGCCGAGCAATTGTCGAGCTCGGGTACGCACGCCAGAAAAGTACTACGTCGCAGAGATCGATTGGGGCCTACCGGGCAGTCGTCCCAAGCCGTTACCAGAGCGGCCCGTTACCGGAGCGGACAGCTGGAGACGGTCGGGGTGAACACCGTCGACATCGCACCAGTGCCGGCCAGCCGGCGGGCGCGGGCGAGCCGGCGAGGCGCCCGGGGCAGCACCGGGGCGCTCGCCGCGGTCGGGTCGGCGAGCTGGGTATCGCGACGATCGTTCATCGGGGTCCTCTCAGCGGTCGGCCGACCAGGCGGGCGCCGGGTCGAAGAGCAGGACGGACGGCACCTGGACCGGCGCGGCGAGCCGGAGCAGGCCATAGCCGATCCCGGAGATGCCGTGCAACAGGCCGGGGGTACGCACCCCGGCCGGGGTCGCGCAGCGCGGCCCGTCGGCGGCGATCGAGTCGAGCAGGCCGGCCAGCCGGCGGCGGAGCAGCCAGGCGGCCTCGCCGCTACCCCGCCGGGCGGCCACCGACAGCCCCTCCAGCACGCCCAGCTCGCCGTGACACAGCGAGTGCTCGGCCAGCGGCCCGTACTCGCCGATCAGCCGTACCGCGCGATCGACCTCCGGCTTCGGCGGGTCCAGCACGGCCAGCCAGCCGGCCAGGCCGGAGCACCAGGACGGGTCGGCCACGGCCTGCACCGGCACCGTCAGCTCGGCCGGGCCGGCACTGGCCCAGGCCAGCGACGCGGCGCCGTACAGCCCACCGCCGCCGGCGCCCGGCACCGTCCGGCTCCGCAGCAGGGCGGTCACCGCGCCGGCGAGCTCGGCGGCTCGGCGCCCCACCACCGGGTCGACCCGCGACCGGGCCACCGCGGGCAGCGTCACCGCCAGGCCGGCCAGCCCACCGGCGACGTCGCCGGCCAGCGCCTCGTCCGGATCCTCGGCGGCCGCGGCCACCACCCGGGCACACAGCTCGACGGCCTGCTCCAGCGCCGCCGGCGCCACCAGGTGCCGGCCGTCCGGCAGCCGCTGGCTGAGCTGGGCGAGCGCCCAGGCCATCCCGCCGAGCCCGTCCATCGCGCCGCCGCCGATGTCGCCGGCCGCCTCGGCGTCGTGGGTCAGTCCGCCCAGCAGCTTCGGCAGGAAGGTCAGCGAGTGGGCCGCCGCGACGGCGTACCGGGCCACCCCGGTAAGCCGGTACGCCGCCGCCAGGAACACCGCCACCCCGAGGTAGCCGTCGGCCAGGCCGGCACCCAGCGGCGCCACCGTCCAGTGCCGCCCGTCGGCCGGTTCGATGCCGAGCCAGTTCATCCGCTCGACCCCGCGCCGAGCGGTGGCGCACAGCTCGTCAGCGATGCCGCAGGCCTGCGCCAGCAACCGGTCCGGCTCGGTGTCCGACCCGGCTCCGGCCGCGCCCCCGGCCCGGCCGCGGTGCCGCAGCTCCGGCGTCCGGCTGGCCAACGCCGCCTCCACCAGCCATTCCTGCATCCGGCGGTCGGACGGGCTCAGCCGGGCGAGGGTGGCGCTCACCTGCTGCAGCGCGGGGGTCGCCGGCAGCTGGCCGGCCAACCCGGGGTCGGCCATCCGGACCAGACCGGCACCCGGAGTGGCTACCAGCACCGGGATATCTCGGTTCCACAGTTGCCGGACCTCGCCGTCGACCAGCGGGCGGAGCCGTGGATCACCGAGGTCGCCGAGCCGGTGCAGGAACGCGTCGTGCGTCGCGGCGTCGGCGAGCAACTCCGGGTGCAGCGACTCGTCCAGCAGGCTGGCGTAGAGGTAGGTGTCACGCAGCACCACCCGGATCTCGTCGTCCCGGCAGTCGGCCACCAGCCGCCCGGCGGTGGCGCAACCCCGGCGCAGCTCCTCGTAGCCCAGCCGGAAGCCGGCGATCAGCGCGGCGGTGAAGTCGCCGGGATCGGCCTCCCGGCCACCGAGCACCGGCCGGTTGGCACCGGCCGGCAGCGGCACCCGGCGGCGCTCGATGCGCATCGCGTCGGTGCCGACGCCGACCGGCACCGCCACCGTCTGCGGGCTGACCGCAGGCCGGCCGCCGCCGAGCGCCGAGACGTCCAGCCGGCTCTCCTCGCCGTCGATCATCACCGGCAGCAGGCCGACCCGGGCGACCGAGGCGAGCAGGGTGTCCACCGCCGGGTCGGGCTCGTCGCCGTCCCCGGCCAGGGTCGGCGAGAAGACCGTCTCCACGTCGACGACCACCGGCTCGTCGCCGGCCGCGATCAGGTTCTCGTAGTGCACGTCGGTGCAACCGAGGGCGTACAGCAGCGCCAGCAGCGCACCCTGCCGGCGGTAGAACCGCTGCACTCCGGCAGCGTCGGCGCACGGGCGGCGCTCGATGAACTCCTCCCAGCAGTAGCCGGCCCGGCTCAGGCTCCGGGGCAACCTCGGCGCCAGGTCGGGCAGCTGGCCGCGGTACCACTCCAGCAGCGATTGCAGGTGCTGCTGCAGCCGACCGCTGCGCGGCTTGTAGACCACCGGATCGCCGGCGGCGAACTCGACCACGCAGACGCTGCGGCCGCCCCGGTGCGCGTCCCCGCGGCCGATCCGCAAGGCACGCACCTCGGCCGGTGACCCGGTCAGCAGCTCGGCCCGGATCAGTGGCAGGTCGGACGTCAGACGGTCGGCCAGCTCGCCGAGCAGCTCGACGTGCTGCACGCAGTAGGTGCCCAGGATGCGGCCGAGCACCGGCTGGTCAGCCAGCACCCGCCGCCATCCCGGTTCGGTCGCCAGCTCGGCCAGGATCATGCCGAGCTGCTGGCAGCCGGTCCGCTCCGCCGCCGGCACGCCCGGCCAGCGCCGGTCCAGCTCCGCCAGCACGGTGCGCAGCAGCGCTCGGCCCAACCGGTCGGCCAGCGCGGCCCGGCACGCCAGCGCCGCCGCCGGCAGCCCGGCCGGTCGCTGCCGCTCGGCCAGCCGGCGTCGCAGCAGCCGCTGGGCGTGCTCGACCAGGGGCCGGGTCACCGGCTCGATCAGCCGGCCAAAGTCGCTCTCGAGTGGGCGGTCGAACTGTGGTCGATGGTCGGTGGCTGGCAACGCCCGGTCCAGAAAGGTGGCCCAGGCCGGCGGTTCGGCGGGCACCGGCTCGCCGGGTGCGAGCGCGCGCTGCCACCACCGCGCCGGGCTGCCGTCGGTGGCCGGTAGCCCCGACTCGTCGATCCGGAATGTCTCGTAAGGCACGCTGCAAACACTTCCGCAGACGGTGCCCTTTCCACATGGGGTTTAGGCCCCCATCTTTGACTGCGCCAGCGGCAACGAGATGTGGGGGTTTCAGGCCCGGCGCAGCCGGGCGTTCAGGTGGGGTTCGTAGCCCCCTGGGGTGAGCGCCAGCTCGGCCACGTAGGCCAGCTCGTCGTCCTGGGCCAGCCCGTACAGCCGGCGCTCACCGGCCACCTGCTTCGCGGTCGGGCTGAACCCGATCGCGGTGGTGGCGAACTCCCACCTGCGGTCGCCGGCCAGCCCGTCGAAGACCAGCACCAACCCGGCCGCGCTGGTCAGCAGCAGCTCCAGCTGGTCCGGCCCGGCACCCGGCCGCAGAAAACCGCTCTCCCGAAAGGCCGGCCCGAGCACCGCGCCGTCGGCGTCCAGCAGCCAGCTGTGCATGGCATAGCTGAGGAAGGGCCTTCCGTCATGGCTGAAACTCACCCGCTGGGCGAAGTCGAACGCCGCACCGGTGGCCGGCCTGATCCCGGTGCCGCGTCCGGCCCAGTCGCCGACCAGCGGCAGCACGTCCAGCAGCGCGGCGTTGATCTCCGGCCCGGACCGCAGGTCGGTGGTGTCAGACGGGTCGGGGACGGTCACCTACTGCTGGCCGGCGAACAGCTTGGCGACGATCAACGCCGCCATCCCGGCGATGGCAAGGAAGGCGACGATGAGCAGGATGGTGTAGAACGTGGCCATAGTCGAAGGATATCTGCCGTGAGCCAACCCCCGGACGGCCGAACGCTGATCGTGAAATGCACCGCTGGCGCGGACGAGCCGGAACGCTGCGCACAGGCGTTCACGGTGGCCGCCACCGCCGCGGCGGCCGGCGTCCCGACCTCGCTCTGGCTGACCGGCGAGGCAGCCTGGTTCGGGGTGCCCGGCCACGCCGAACGGTTCCGGCTGCCGCACTCGGCGCCGCTGGCCGAGCTGCGCGACACCGTGCTCAGCCTCGGCACCCTTACCGTGTGCACCCAGTGCGCCCAGCGCCGGGGCATCGAGCCGGAGTCACTGGTACCCGGCGTCCGGATCGCCGGCTCGGCCAGCTTCGTCGACGAGATCCTGCGGCCGGCGGCCCAGGCAGTGGTCTACTGACCCGAGCAGCAGGAAGGACGCCAGCATGAGCCGCGACCACCAGCCGGCGGACGGCCGGCCGGCTGGCCACCACGGGCACAGCCACGGCGTGTCCGCGACCGCGGACGCGCGCTATCTCGGCATCGCGCTCGGGCTGATCCTGGCCTTCATGCTGGCCGAGGTGGTGGTCGCGCTGCTCGCCGGCTCGCTGGTGCTGCTCGCCGACGCCGGCCACATGCTCACCGACGCGCTGGCCATCGGGCTGTCGCTGTGGGCGATCCGGCTGGCGGCCCGGCCGGCCACCCACACCTGGACGTTCGGCCTCAAGCGGGCCGAGATCCTCTCCGCCGCCGGCAACGGGGCCACCCTGGCGGTGGTCGCGGTGCTGATCGCGCTCGACTCGATCCGCCGGCTGGTCGACCCGCCGGCGGTGGCGGGCGGCGCGGTGCTGGCGGTAGCGCTCGCCGGGGTGGCGGTGAACCTGCTGGCGGCGGCGGTGCTGGCCCGGGCGAACCGGACCAGCCTGAACGTCGAGGGGTCGTTCCAGCACATCGTGACCGACCTGTACGCCTTCATCGGCACCGCGGTGGCCGGCCTGGTGATCCTGCTGACCGGCTTCGACCGCGCCGACAGCATCGCCTCGCTGGTGGTGGTCGGCCTGATGCTGCGGGCCGGCTGGCTGCTGCTGCGCGAGTCCGGCCGGATCCTGCTGCAGGGCACCCCGCAGGACCTGGACCTGACCCAGATCCGGCAGCACCTGCTGGAGGTGGACCACGTGCTGTCGGTGCACGACCTGCACGCCTGGTCGGTCAGCTCCGGCCTGCCGAGCCTGTCGGCGCACATCGTGGTGGCCGACGACTGCTTCCACGACGGGCACGTCCCCCGGCTGCTGGACGAGATCCAGCACTGCCTGGCCGGCCACTTCGACGTCGAGCACTCGACGTTCCAGCTCGAACCGCGCAGCCACGTCGACCACGAATCCGGCGCCCACGCCTGACGCCGCCGATCATGGCGTCAGGAGTGGGGCAGCCGTTACTACGCCAGGGTGACCGGCACCTCGACCAGACCCGGCTCGATGGCCACCACCGGCCGGCGGGCCGAGCCGGAGGCGTGCAGCACCGAGAGCGTCCAGTTGCCCGGCGCGGCGAAGAACCGGTAGTCACCGGTCGCCGAGGTCACCACCTCGGCGGTGAACTCGCCGGTGCCGTCCAGCAGCCGGACGTAGGCCGCCGGCACCGGCGAACCGTCCGCCGCCGAGACCACGCCGTAGATCACCGTCTCCTTGCTCAGGTCCACGTGCGCCGGCAGCGTCGGCGCCTGGGCGGGAGCACCACACATGCTGTTCTCCTTAAATCCTCTTCGCGCGAAATTGACGAGCCGAATGCTCGAAAGACTCAGGCGGTCTTCTCGATCGGGACGCCGACCAGCGAGCCGTACTCGGTCCACGAGCCGTCGTAGTTCTTCACGTTCCGCTCGCCGAGCAGCTCGTGCAGCGCGAACCAGGTGTGCGACGACCGCTCACCGATCCGGCAGTAGGCGATCGTCTCCTTCGAGGTGTCCAGGCCGGCGTCGGCGTAGAGCGCCCGCAGCTCCTCGTCGCTCTTGAAGGTGCCGTCCTCGTTGGCCGCCTTCGACCAGGGGACGTTCAGCGCGGTCGGGATGTGACCGGCCCGCTGGGACTGCTCCTGCGGCAGGTGGGCCGGGGCGAGCAGCTTGCCGGAGAACTCGTCCGGCGACCGCACGTCGATCAGGTTCTTGGTGCCGATCGCGTCGACCACCTCATCGCGGAAGGCCCGGATCGAGGTGTCCTGCTCCTTGGCCTGGTAGCTGGTCGCCGGCCGCGACACGGCGTCCTTGGACAGCTCGCGACCGTCCAGCTCCCACTTCTTGCGTCCGCCGTCGAGCAGCTTCACGTCGGCGTGGCCGTAGAGCTTGAAGTACCAGTAGGCGTAGGCGGCGAACCAGTTGTTGTTGCCGCCGTAGAGCACCACCGTGTCGTCGTTGGCGATGCCCTTAGCCGAGAGCAGCTGCTCGAACTGCTCCTTGTTCACGAAGTCGCGGCGGACCTGGTCCTGCAGCTCGGTCTTCCAGTCCAGCTTGACCGCGCCCGGCAGGTGGCCGCCGTCGTAGGCGGAGGTGTCTTCGTCGACCTCGACGAACACGACCCCCTGGGTGTTCAGGTTCTCTTCGGCCCAGTCGGCCGTGACGAGCGCATCGGAGCGGCTCATGATCGGATCTCCTCTGATAAGCAGAAATCGGCTCTGGCGAATCTTGGTAGGCGGGAATACCGGTGTGCTGGCACACCGCGGCCACGCGGAAGTTGGTTTCGTTAGGGACGCGCAGCCCTGCGGCGCGGGTCAGATGAGCGCGGGGTGGGCGCTACCTGACTTCGAAAGCGGGACACAGCGCGCTGCCGACGCGGCATAGATCGACCGCGCGGCGAGAGGTGAGCAGCTGTCCCATATCGCTGCCCACCCTATCCGGGTCGGCCGGGGACGCCAACCGGTGCGGGTCAGCTGGTCAGCGCGGTGGCCAGCACGTAGGCGGCGGGCACGGTCAAGCCGATGGTCAGCGCGACCGAGGCGGCCGGTCGCAGCGCGGCCAGCCGGGAGCCGGACACCGGCACCGCCACCTCCGCGGACGGTTCCGGGCTGCGCCGCTCGGCGAAGCTGGCGCCGATCGACAGCAGGCAGGCCACCGCGGCCACCGCGGCCCCGGCGAAGGCGGCGCGGCCGCTGGCGAAGTCGATCTGCCGGTGCAGGCCCAGGTAGCCGACCAGGCCGCCGACCAGCACGCCGACCAGCACCGCCGGCAGCCCCCGGTCGATCGCCGGGTCGAACCGGGGCGCCGGCAGCACCGCGTCGGTGAGGGAGGCGGCGACCATGCCCAACCCGAGCGCGGCCAGCAGGGTCAGGGTCACGGTCCGGCCGTCCAGCCCGTCCCGCAGCACGATCAGGCCGGCCGGCGCGACCACGGCGATCACCAGCACCGTGACACCGGCGAGTGACTCCATCACCCGGGCCCGGACCACGCCCCGGGTGAGCTGGTGCACGAACATCGCCGGGATCGCCAACGCGAGCACCGCCACCACCGGCGAGTACCCGTTGTCCGGCCAGTGCAGGGTCAACAGGTCGGCGGCGACCGCGGCCAGCGCGCCGAGCAGCAGGCCGCCGATCCGTCCCGGCAGCCGGTGGCCGAGTACCCAGCACGGGATGAGCACCAGTTGCAGCACACCGACCGCGACCGCCGCCCCGACGGTGCCCAGGTAGCAGCCGGCCGCCAGCACGCCGGCCAGCACCGCGGCCAAGGCGGCCAGTTGCACGTGGTTGATGGCCGGGCCGGCCTCGGTGTCCGGGGGCAGCTCGCTGGTGGTCTCGCTCACCGGTCCATCGTCGCAGAGACGGCGGCCCGCGCCCATTCGTCCATCCGGTCCAGCAGGCCGGCGCCGGTGGCGTTCTCGGCGTGCCCCATACCGCGCTCGATCCACAGCTCGGCCCGGGGCGCGGTGCCGGCCAGCATCCGGGGATGGTCCAGCGGGAAGTACGGGTCGGCGTCGCCGTGCACCACCAGCAGCGGCTGGCAGATCGCGCCGGCCACCTCCACCGGCGACACCGGCAGCAGCTCCCAGCCGGCGCCGATCCGGGTCTTTAACGCCCGCGCCAGCACCAGCTTGCCCAGCCGGGTCTCCACCCCGAAATGCAGCCGGCGCATCGGCTTGGTGCCCCGCTCGTACCAGCGTCCGGGGCCGCTCACCGCGATCACCGCGTCCGGGCCGGGCCGGCCGGTCTGGGCGGCCAGCCCGGCGTGCCGCACCGCCACCGAGGCGCCCATCGAGAAACCCAGCGAGACGATCGGGACGTCCGGCCGGCGCAGCCGCAGCCAGTGCAGCCCGGCCGCCACGTCGGCCACCTCGTCGGCGCCCACCGACGACCGGCCGCCGGACCGGCCGTGGCCGCGGAAGCTGACCGCCAGCACCGAGCTGCCCCGCTCGTTCAGGTGCTGGGCCACGAACCTGATCTCCGGACGGGCCGCCGAGCCGGTGAAGCCGTGCCCGAGCAGGTAACCGGGACTGGCCGACGGACCGGTGGAAACACCGGCGTAATACTCGGCGGCTAGAACTATCCCGTCCTCAGTGCAAAGGCGCACCGGCTCCGGACCCCACATGAATCCGTATTCTTGCCTGGGAGAAACCGGCACTCGCACCGGGGAGGCCCGAGTGGAACTCGTCCTGCTGACCGCCGCCGCGCAGCCCACCACCGAGGTGCTGCCCGCGCTCGGCCTGCTCGGGCACCAGGTGACCGTCGCCGGCTTCGAGGTCACCCCCCTGCTGGAGGGCAGCACCGCCGCCGCGGTGTTGATCGACGCCAGGTTCGACCTGGCCAGCGCCCGCGCGTTCACCAAGGTGCTCGGCACCGCGGGCGTGGAGCTGCCGGTGCTGGTGGTGCTCAAGGAGGGCGGCCTGATCGCCCTCTCGGCCGACTGGGTGACCGACGACGTGCTGCTCGACACCGCCGGACCGGCCGAGGTGGACGCCCGGCTGCGGCTGGCGGTCGCCCGGCGGCAGGCCGTCACCGAGACCGAGCCGGGGCTGGTCAGCGTCGGCGAGCTGACCATCGACGAATCCACCTACACCGCCCGGTTCAAGGGCGGCGTGCTCGACCTCACCTACAAGGAGTTCGAGCTGCTGAAGTTCCTCGCCCAGCACCCGGGCCGGGTGTTCACCCGCTCGCACCTGCTGCAGGAGGTGTGGGGCTACGACTACTTCGGCGGCACCCGGACGGTGGACGTGCACGTCCGGCGGCTGCGGGCCAAGCTCGGCCCGGAGCACGAGTCGCTGATCGGCACCGTCCGCAACGTCGGCTACAAGTTCGTCAAGCCGGCCGAGCCGCGCAACCGAGGCACCGCCGAGGGACGGCCGGCCGCTCGGGTGGGGGACGCTACCGTGCAGGCGTGAGCCTGCGTACCGAGTTCCGCACCACCCTGGACGACGCCCGGCTGGCTGCCGTCCGCGACCTGGTCGCCACTGCCCCGGACGCCGCCGACAACCCGCCGATCAGCGAGCAGGGGATGCTCCGGCTGGCCGAGCCGGGCCGGCACCTGATCGCCGAGCGGGACGGCCGGCTGGCCGGTTACGCCCAGCTGGACGAAGGCCCGGAGCCGGCCGCCGAGCTGGTCGCCACCGACGCCGAGGTGGCCGGCGCCCTGCTCGCCGAGCTACCGGCCGGCTTCCGGCTCTGGGCGCACGGCGAGCACAGCGTGGCCGCCGAGGCGGCTCGCCAGGCTGGGCTCAGCCCGTCCCGCACCCTGCTGCAGTTGCGCACGCCGCTGGCCGAGCTGCCACCGGCGGAGCTGCCGGCCGGCGTCACCATCAGCGCGTTCCGGCCCGGGGTCGACGACCAGGCTTGGCTGGCGGTGAACGCCCGGGCTTTCGCCAGCCACCCCGAGCAGGGCAGCTGGACCGAGCACGAGCTGGCGCAGCGGCTGGCCGCCGGCTGGTTCGACCCGGCCGGCTTCCTGCTCGCCTGGCGGGACGGCACGCTGCTCGGCTACCACTGGACCAAGGTGCACGCCGACCTGCGGCCGCCGCTCGGCGAGGTGTACGTGCTGGGGGTGGACCCGGCCGCCCAGGGGATGCGGCTGGGCGGCGCACTGCTCACCGCCGGCCTGCGGCACCTGCACTCGCTCGGGCTGACCGGGGTGCTGCTCTACGTCGAGCAGGACAACGCTCCCGCGGTGCGGCTGTACCAGAAGGCCGGTTTCAGCACCTTCGCCACCGACCTGCAGTACCGGGGCTGAGCACGCCCGGGTTGCCGGGTTTCCAGCGGTTCGCAGGCCACTTCACCTGCCGGCCATGGGCACTCCATCCAGCTGTCGGCCAACCGCGCCCACTCGTTCACCTGCCGTTCACTAACGCCTCCCCGGTCGGCCATTTCGGCTGCTTACCGTCCCTCTCGTCAACCACTCACGGCTGACCAACGGGGCCGGACGAGCAGTCCAGGCGACGCAGCCAGGTACCTGAGGACGAAAGGGATTTCCAGGTGTTGATCACCCGAGCAGGACTGATCGCCGGACTCGTGGCTGGTGCGGTCGCGCTCACCGCCTGCGGTTCGGACAACAACAGCACGTCGAGCAGCGCCGGCGGCGCCGGCAGCACCGGTTCGAGCTCGAGCACCAGCTCCGTCGACTGCACCAGCGGCACCCTCAAGTCGGACGGCTCGACCGCCCAGCAGAACGCCATGGACCAGTGGATCAAGGACTTCCAGTCCAAGTGCTCCGGCGTCACCATCAACTACGGTGGCGGCGGCTCCGGCCAGGGCATCAAGGACTTCACGAACAAGCAGGTCGACTTCGCCGGCTCGGACGCCGCGCTCGACCCGAAGAAGGGCGAGGTCACCGCCGCCCAGGCCGCGTGTGGCAGCCCGGCCATCGACCTGCCGATGGTGACCGGCCCGATCGCGATCGGTTACAACCTCAAGGGTGTCGACGGCCTGGTCTTCACCCCGGACGTGCTGGCCAAGATCTTCACCGGCAAGATCACCACCTGGAACGACCCGGCGATCAAGGCGATCAACTCCAGCGCCAACCTGCCGTCCACCAAGATCAGCGTGTTCAACCGGTCGGACGCCTCCGGAACCACCCAGAACTTCGAGCGCTACCTGGCCGCCTCCGCGCCGTCGGTGTGGACCAGCGAGCCGTCCAAGACCTGGGCCGGCGCCGGCCAGGGCAAGAAGGGCAACCAGCTGGTCGGCCAGGCCGTGCAGTCCACCGACGGTGGCATCGGCTACGTCGAGTGGTCCTACGCGATCCAGAACAACCTGCAGACCGCCAAGATCGACAACGGCGCTGGCCCGGTGGAGCTCTCAGCGGACTCGGCCGGCAAGGCGATCGCCGCAGCCAAGGTGGCGCCGAACGGCCCGGGTGACCTGAGCCTGAAGCTGGACTACGCGACCAAGACGCCGGGTGCCTACCCGATCGTGCTGGTCACCTACGAGGTCGTCTGCTCGAAGTACGCCGACGCCACCAAGGGCAAGCTGGTCAAGTCGTTCATGAACTACATCGCCAGCAGTGACGCGCAGAACAGCGTGCACGACCTGGGCTACGCCGCGCTGCCGCAGAGCGTGCAGTCCCAGGTGCAGGCCGCGATCAACACCATCGGCTAGGCACCGCGACATCTGCTTGACCACCAGGCCCTGCCGGGTCGACCGACGAGGTCGACCCGGCGGGGCCAGCACTGTGATAAGAGGGAGGCGTCGATCGAGATGCCAGACCGCAACTCCAGCACTCGCGATGCTGACACCCGCAACAACCTGCGCCGACCGGTGACCGCCCGGCCGACCGCCGACCTCGAGAACCAGGAGAACGGTGTGCCCGACGGCCCAGGCAAGCCCGATCTGTCCCCGCCGCCGCAGCTGCGAGAGGTGACGGTCGGCTCGGCCGAGCCGTTGGCCGTGTCGAGCGGCGCGGTCACCGTCTCCGGCGCCGCGCCGAGCCTGGTGGCCGGCGGCCGGCGGCGGATCGGCGACCGGGTGCTGGCCACCCTCACCGCGGGCTCCGGCGCGTTCATCGTGCTGCTGATCGCGCTGGTGGCGATCTTCCTGCTGTCCCAGGCGATCCCCTCGATCGCCAAGGATCACGCGAACTTCCTGTTCTCCCGCCAGTTCTCGGTACGCAGCGAGCCGCTGCAGTTCGGTGTGCTCGACCTGCTCTGGGTCACCGTGATCAGCTCGGTGCTGGCGCTGCTGATCGCGGTGCCGATCGCCGTCGGCATCGCGCTGTTCATCACCCAGTACGCACCCAAGTCGATCCGCAAGGGCGTCGCCTACCTGATCGACCTGCTCGCGGCGATCCCGTCGATCATCTACGGCATCTGGGGCATCTACGTGCTGGCGCCGCACCTGGTCGGCGTCCAGCGGGCGTTCTACCACCTGGACTTCATCCCGCTGTTCGCGGACAAGGGGGTGGACACCGGCAGCATCTTCGACGCCTCCCTGGTGCTCGCCGTGATGATCCTGCCGATCATCACCGCGATCGCCCGGGACGTCTTCGTCCGCACCCCGGACCATCACATCGAGGCGGCCTGGGCGCTCGGTGCCACCCGTTGGGAGATGATCCGGATGGCGGTGCTGCCGTACGGCCGTCCCGGCGTGATCAGTGGCGCGATGCTCGGCCTGGGCCGGGCGCTCGGCGAGACCATCGCGGTGCTGCTGATCCTCTCCAAGCCGCCGGAGGGCGCGCCGTTCACCGCGTCGATCTTCAACGGCGGGCAGACCTTCGCCTCGCTGATCGGCCTCAACATGCAGGAGGCCAACGGCAAGCTCGAGACCGGCGCCTACATCGCGGCCGGCCTGGTGCTGTTCGTGCTGACCTTCGCGGTGAACGCGGCCGCCCGCGCGATCGTGAACCGACGGAAGGAGTTCGTGTGACCGTCCTGGCCACCCCGCCCGCCGCCGACAGCCTGCTCACCGCCCGGCGCGGCGGCCGGCGGCAGCTGAAGAACAGCGTCGCCACCGTACTGGTGTACCTGAGCTTCGCGATCGCACTGGTCCCGCTGGGCTGGCTGCTCTGGTCGGTGCTCAGCAAGGGTCTGCACGCGATGACCCGCAACGGCTGGTTCACCCACAGCCAGCGCAACCTGACCTACCGCGACCCCGGCGGCGGCGCGTACCACGCGATCGTGGGCACGGTGGAGCAGGTCTTCCTGTGCACCGCCATCGCGGTGCCGATCAGCCTGCTGGTGGCGGTCTACCTGGTCGAGTACGGCACCGGCCGGCTGGCCCGGGTGACCACCTTCATGGTCGACATCCTCACCGGCATCCCGTCCATCGTGGCGGCGCTGTTCATCTACGCGGTGTTCATCGGCGCCTTCGGCGGCCAGCGGGCCGGTTGGCTGGTGTCGCTGACGCTGGTGATGCTGATGATCCCGGTGATCGTGCGGACCACCGAGGAGATGCTGAAGCTCGTGCCGAACGAGCTCCGCGAGGCCGCGTACGCGCTCGGCGTGCCGAAGTGGAAGACCATCCTGCGGATCGTGGTGCCGACCGCGCTGACCGGCATCCTGACCGGCATCATCCTGGGCATCGCCCGGGTGGCCGGCGAGACCGCGCCGCTGCTGATCCTGGTCGGCTACGCGCCGGGCATCAACACCAACCTGTTCTCCGGCTTCCAGGGCGCGCTGCCCAGCATGATCAACGCCGAGACGCTGAACCTGAACTCCGGCGGCACCTACGGCCTGGTGAACGGGCACGTGCGGCTGATCCACAACTACGCGGTCGACCGGGTCTGGGGCGCCGCGCTGACCCTCATCATCATCGTCATGGGACTGAACCTGCTGGCCCGGCTGATCGCCCGGTTCAGCAAGGTCAACCAGTAAAGGAACCGCCAGCATGGCCAAGCGCATCGAAGCCAAGAACCTCAACATCTACTACGGCAAGTTCCTCGCCGTGGAGAACGTCAACCTCACCATCGCGCCCCGCTCGGTGACCGCCTTCATCGGCCCGTCCGGCTGCGGAAAGTCCACCGTGCTGCGCACCATCAACCGGATGCACGAGGTGATCGCCGGCGCCACCGTGCAGGGCGAGGTGCTGCTGGATGGCGAGAACATCTACGACGCCCGGGTCGACCCGGTGAACGTCCGGCGCACCATCGGCATGGTGTTCCAGCGGCCGAACCCGTTCCCCACCATGTCGATCTACGACAACGTGGTGGCGGGGCTGAAGCTCGCCGGCAAGCCCAAGCGCGGCGAGCTCGACGCGGTGGTGGAGCGTTCGCTGCGCGGCGCCAACCTGTGGGAAGAGGTCAAGGACCGGCTCGACAAGCCCGGCGCCGGCCTGTCCGGCGGCCAGCAGCAGCGTCTGTGCATCGCCCGGGCGATCGCGGTGGAACCCCAGGTGCTGCTGATGGACGAGCCGTGCTCGGCGCTGGACCCGATCTCGACGCTGGCCATCGAGGACCTGATCCAGACGCTGAAGGAGAAGTACACGATCGTCATCGTCACCCACAACATGCAGCAGGCGGCCCGGGTCAGCGAGCGGACGGCGTTCTTCAACCTGGCCGGCATCGGCAAGCCGGGCCAGCTGGTGGAGATCGACGACACCCAGAAGATCTTCTCCAACCCGACCGAGCGGCGCACCGAGGACTACATCTCCGGCCGCTTCGGCTGATCGTCGGCGCGCGTAGCGGTCAGGGCGCAAGCTGGCATAACGTCGAGGTGCCGAGCAAGCAACGCCGGTCCGCCAGCGAAGCGAGAGCTGTCTTGTCCGACCAAGCCCAGTCCGGCCCGAACGCGTCCCAGCCAGAACCGGCCCTGACCGAGGTCACCATGGTGATGCAGGCCAGCGCCGACCGGATCTTCGCCGAACTGTCCGACGGCTGGACGTACGTGGGCTGGGTGGTCGGCGGCGTCCACATCCGGGACGTCGAGGATGGCTGGCCGGCGGTCGGCACCAAGATCCACCACAAGATCGGCGCCTGGCCGCTGGCGGTGGCCGACGACACCGAGTCGCTGGAGGTCGAGCCCGGCCGGCGGCTGAAGCTGCGGGCCCGCGGCTGGCCGCTGGGTGAGGCGACGGTGGAGCTGGTGCTCGAGCCGCAGGACGCCGACCGCACCCTGGTCCGGATCCGGGAGGCGCCGGTGGCCGGACCCGCCCGGCAGTTGGACAACCCGGTGCTGCGCTGGGCGCTCAAGGCGCGCAACGTCGAGACCCTGCGCCGGCTGCGCGACCGGGTGGAGAACCGCACGCTGCGACCGTCCGGCTGACGCGTCGGCGGCGCTGGCCGTCCCTCATCCGCGCCACCGGCGCTGCCCTTCCCATCCGCGCCACCGGCGCTGCCCTTCTCATCCGCGCCACCGGCGCTGCCCTTCTCATCCGCGCCAGCGGCGCTGCCAGGGGCCGTGCAACGATTCGCCTTCGGGCACCGGCACGAACACGTTGCCGGTGCTCGGCTCGGTCGCCGGGCCGGTCAGCGACAGCCGGTTGAGCAGCGGCCCGACCAGCACGTCGTAGAGCTTCGGCAGAGCGTGGAAGCCGAACCGGATCAGCGGGTTGGCCAACCCCACCGAGACCCGCGGCCGCGGCCGGTCCAGGCAGCCGAGGATCGCCTCCGCCACCTTCTCCGGCGGGTCGACCGGGATCGGCGGCTTGGCCGAACGTCCGGTGATGTTGGCGGCCTGCCGGTAGATCGGGGTGTTCACCCCTCCGGGCGCCACCGAGCAGACCGCGATGCCGGACTGGTCGCGGGTCTCCAACTGCAGGGTCCGCAGCAGGCCGGCCTGACCCCATTTCGCGGTGACGTAGGCGCCCAGGTCCGGAGCCGCGATGGTGCCGACGAGGGAGTTGACGACCACCAGGGTGCCCCGTCCCTGCTGCCGGAAGATGCGCAGCGCCCCGCGAGCGACCGAGAAGGTGCCTTCGATGACGGTACGGGTGACCGACTGGAACACCCGCTCGTCGAGCTGTTCCAGTCGGCCGTAGGCCATCGTCGCCGCTGCATGCACCACCGCGTCCAGCTGTGGCGAATGGGCTTGTGCCGCAGCGAAGAACTCCGCTACCGAACCGGGGTCGGCGACGTCCACCGGCTGCGCCAGCACGCTGGCCGCGCCCAGTTCCTGGCAGGTTTTCGCTGCGGCTGCGAGGGACTCCTCGCTCCGGGCCCCCAGCACCAGGTGATAACCGCGGCCGGCGCAGGCCCGCGCGGTGGCCAGCCCGATGCCACTGGACGCGCCGATGATGGCCACCGCGGTTGAGTTTTGTCCGTCCGGCATTGGAAGATCCTCGCCTTCCTCGCACGCTGCACGAACCGCTGGCCAGTGCCACGCGGCGCCCGTTGCCCACCTCGGCCGGGCTGTTTCGGCGAGTCCCGATCGAGTCTAGTGACCTGGCAGCGGCGGTACGGTTTCCTGTATGCAGCCGAAACTCGTCGGGTCCGGTGTCGACGCCGTGGTGATCGGAGCCGGGCACAACGGCCTGGTCGCCGCCAACCTGCTCGCGGACGCGGGCTGGGAGGTGCTGGTCTGCGAGGCCACCGACTACGCCGGCGGCGCGGTGCGCACCACCGAGGCGGTCGCCCCGGGATACCGGTCGGACATGTTCAGCGCCTTCTACCCGCTGACAGCGGCCTCCCCGGTGATCCAGTCGCTGGAGCTGGCCGACCACGGCCTCCGCTGGACGCACGCCCCGGACGTGCTGGCGCACGTGTTCCCGGACGACCGGTGCGCGGTGCTGTCGCGGGACCTGGACCGCACCGCCGCCTCACTGGACGAGTTCGCGCCCGGCGACGGCGACGCCTGGCGGGAGCTGTCGGCCGGCTGGCAGCGGCTGGAAGAGCCTTTGCTGCAGGCGCTGTTCACCCCGCTGCCGGCACTGGGCCCGGCCACCAGGCTGTTTCGCACCCTCGGCACCGGTGGCGCGTTGCGGATGGCCCGGCTGGGCCTGCTGCCGGTACGCCGGCTGGGCGAGGAGCTGTTCTCCGGCGAGGGCGGCACCATCCTCTTGGCCGGCAACGCGCTGCACGCCGACCTGCCACCGGAGGGCGCCGGCAGTGGCGCGTACGGCTGGCTGCTGGCGATGCTCGGCCAGCACCACGGCTTTCCGGTGCCGGTCGGCGGCGCCGGCAAGCTGGCCGAGGCGCTGGTGGCCCGGCTGGTCAGCCGGGGCGGCACGGTGCGGCTGGCCAGTCCGGTGAGCCGGGTGGAGGTACGCGGCGGCCGGGCGGTCGGCGTCCAACTGGCTTCCGGCGAGCGGATCGCCGCCCGCCGCGCGGTGCTGGCCGACGTACCGGCACCGGTGCTTTTCGAGGACCTGGTGGGCGCCGGCAACCTGCCGCCGAAGTTCACCGACGACCTGCACCGGTTCCAGTGGGACGCACCCACCCTGAAGGTGGACTGGGCATTGCGCGGACCCGTCCCGTGGATCGCCGAGGGCGCCCGGGGCGCCGGCACCGTTCACCTCGGTGTCGACCTCGACGGCCTGACCCGGTACGCCACCGACCTGGCCCTGCGGCAGCCGCCGGAGCACCCGTTCATCCTGTTCGGCCAGATGACCACCGCCGACGCCACCCGGTCGCCGGCCGGCACCGAATCGGCCTGGGCGTACACCCACCTGCCGCACAACATCGAGTTCGACGACGCGGTGATCGACGAGCAGGTCCGCCGGCTGGAGGCGGTGCTGGAGCGGCACGCGCCCGGCTTCGGCGACCTGGTGGTCGGCCGGATCGTGCAGTCGCCGGGCCGGTTGCAGGAGGAGAATCCGGCGCTCGTCTACGGCGCGATCAACGGCGGCACCGCGCAGCTGCACCAGCAGCTGATCCTGCGTCCGGTGCCCGGGTTGCTGGGCGCCCACACCCCGGTCGACCGGCTCTACCTGGCGGGTTCCTCGGCGCATCCGGGCGGCGGGGTGCACGGCGCCTGCGGGTCGAACGCGGCCCGGACCGCGCTGCGCCGGAACGCCGCGCTGGGCCGCGTCCGGCGTGGTGCGCAGAGCCTGGCGCTCAGCCGGATCTATCGCTGATCGAAGCCAACGGGTCTCGAACACCGGCCACCGGGGTACAACGCAGTCGTCACCGGGGTTTCAGGAGGAGTGCGATGACCGTTACCGAACCGGCAGTCCGGACCCGGACCCGGACGATGCGGGTCCCTCGTAGCCGCGGCGCGGTGAGTGGCCTGCTGTTGATCCTGCTGGGTGCCTGGGGTGCCCTGATCCCGTTCATCGGCCCTTACCTGGACTACAGCTACGGCACCGACCAGGCCTGGCATTGGACGGCGGCCCGCGGTTGGCTCGAGGTGCTGCCCGGTGTGGTGGCCGCGGTCGGCGGCCTGCTGCTGATGGTCAGCGCCAACCGGATCCGGGCCAGTTTCGGCGGCTGGCTGGCCGCGCTGGCCGGCGCCTGGTTCGTGGTCGGCCAGACCCTGGCGCCGTTGCTCCGGCTCGGCGACGTGGGCCACCCGCTGAGCCAGCACAAGGTCGGCCGGGCGGTCGCCCAGCTCGGATACTTCGACGGGCTCGGGGTGGTCATCCTGTTCCTGGGCGCCTTCGCGCTCGGCCGGCTGGCCGTCGTCGGGGTCCGCGACGTCCTCGCCGCCGAGCGGGACGAAGCGCGCGCCGCGGAGCTGGCCCGGTCGGAGGAGCTGGCCAACCGTCACGCTGTTCCGGCCGGCGCTGTTCCGGCCGGCGCTGTTCCGGCCGGCGCTGTTCCGGCCGGCGCAGTTCCGGCCGGCGCTGTTCCGGCCGGAGCCGCTGCCGGCGCCACCGCCGCCGGGGTTGCCGGGGAGCGTCGAATGCACGACCGCGAGCCGGTGCGCGACCGGATCGCCGAGGAGCGCGCGGCGCATGACGGGGTGGCCGACGACCGGCTGGCCGATCACCGGGTAACCGGCGATCGCACCGTCGAGGACGGCGTGGCGGCCGACGAGACCCGGCACCTGCACCGGGATGCCGAGCCGATGACGGACGGCCGGGTGCCGGGCACCGGACGGGATGACATCGCACGCCATGACACCGCACGCCATGACACCGCACGCTACGAGCCGACCGTGCCCTACGGCACCGAGGCCGAGCCGGCCGAGCCGGCGCGCACCGAGAGCGAGATCGGCTCCGACTACGCGACCGATTACGGACGGTCGCCCGCCCACCACGCGGCGGACGAGCGGCGCTGAGCCGACACCGCGTCGCGGCGGAGTCAGATCGTCCGTAGGGCACACAGACCCGCAGGGGTTCCACCGGGGAAGGGGAAGCCGGCCGGCAGGCTCGAAAGGGCCTGCCGGCCGGCGCTTTTCGTGTGAACCGGAGCACGGCCTTCGCGTCGGTCGGCCGGGCTGACGCATGCTGGATTGATGCGCGTCCCGCTCCGGTTGCTGGCGATCGCGCTGCTGGCGTCGGCCGTGCTGTTCCCGGTGCTCGCCACCCCGTCCGCCTCGGGCCAGTCCCCGGTGGCTGTCGCCCGGCAACCGGTGCCGGCCGACCAGCCGATGCTTCCGGAAACGGCAACCGCGATGGTCGAGGGCTCGACCGGGCCGCCGGTACCGCTGGCCACGCTGCGGGCCGAAGCACCAGCCGCCCGGATCAGTGCGGTTGTGCTGACCTACCAGGGCCACCGCCGCGCCTTCCTGCTGATCACTCCGCCTCGGCTGAGCCGGCCGCTACCCGTGCTGCTGAAGCTGGCCGGCTCGGGTGCCCCGCCGACCTTCGAGGCCGACCGGGACGGCCTCTACGCCCTGGCCGAGCAGGGCCGGGCGGTGCTCGCCTACCCGGCCGAGCTCGCCGGCTCCTGGAGCCTCGGCGTCGACGACTGCTGCGGGGGCGCGGCCCGCTCGGGCCTGGACGACGCCGGCTTCGCGATGGCCGTGCTCGACCGGGTGCAGCGGAGCTTGCCGGTGCTCAACCGGGCCGACCTGGTCGGCTACAGCGCCGGCGGCAAGCTCGGTTACCTGCTGGCCTGCCGGCACGCCGACCGGTTCCGGTCCTTCACCGCGGTTGCCGCCACTCCTCTTACCGGCTGCCCGGCGCCGGCCAAGCCGTTGACGTTCCAGCTGCTGGTCGGCGCGCACGACGGGGAGCTGCCGATCACCCAGCATCCGGAGCCGTCCGACCAGGCACTGATCGGCGCGGCCACGAACTGGCTGGCCCGGGACCGGTGCGGGCTGGTGGTGCAGGCACGGCTGCTGGAGTCCGCCACCGCGTTCGGCGCCCGGTGCGCCGGCGACGTCGGGGTCCGGCTCGTCCGCTACTCGCTGCTCGGCCATTCCTGGCCCGGAGCCACGCTGGCCGGTCCGGGCGCCTCCGGGCTGGCGCTGGTCAGCAACCTGCTGGCCGGCGAGCCGGTGACGCCGGCCGACCTCCCCGGTCAGCCGGCGCGCTGACCCTGCTCAGCGGGCCCACCCACTGACGCCGCCGACCGCTCGAGCACACCGGACCCCGGCGGATCCGCACCGCGCGGACGGTCACCGGAACCCGGCCCGGGCGCCACACTCCGCGCAGCGGAACGCGTCACCGTCCGCGGCCAGCTCGCCGTGAGTGACACAGCTCGGCCGGCCGGCGCCGTCCAGCACCACATTGCCCAGGCTGACGTCCCAGCCGCCGTCGACGTCCACCAGAGACCGCCCGCGCGGACCGGCCAGCTCCCGGGCCGCGTGCACCGCGGTCACCGCGGCCAGCGTCGCGTCATGCGTCGGCGAGCCGGCCGTCCAGCCGCTCACCGCGCCGGCCGGCAGCACCGGGACCCCGTCCCGCAGCCGGGCCACCAGGCTGCGTTCCGCCCCGTCCGGCAACGCCACGGTCACCGCGTAGCAGCCCGGCTCGGCCAGCGCCTCGATCTTCACAAGCTCCGGTTCCACAGCCAGCAGCATTCCCGCTGTCCGAAGGTTTTCCCAATCGGGCGGCGACAGCGAGCTTGGAGCCGACAGAAGGACCGGAGCCGACCCGGACGACCCACCTGCCCATCGGCCGTTCACCGATCCAATCGATCAGCCGGTGAACAGACAGCCCTAACGACCAGCCTGCCGGCAAACCCTGCGTTCGCAGCGAACCGGGCCAAGACCGGCGGATGTGTTAGGCTCTGGCCTTCGATCGAGAGCGTAGCGTGACGCGGTTTCGCCCTATTCCAGCGAGAGATTCATGCATATCCTGATCCTCCACCGGGTGCCGGACACGTTGGTCCGCTACACCGAGGCAATCGATCATGACGCCCATCAGGTCAGCTACGTCGGCGTGCCGGAGCGGCTGGCCACCATTCCGGCCGGGGTGCCCTGTCGGCGGTTGAGCCGACCCGGCACCGGCGACACCGCGACCGAGGTGCTGGCGGCGATCGAGGGGCTGCCACGGCCCGACCGGGTGATTGCGCTGTCCGAGTACGACTTGCTGGCGGCGGCCAAGGTACGCGAGGTGCTCGGGCTGCCCGGCCCGCACGTGGAGCAGGCCCAGCTGACCCGGGACAAGGTGCGGATGAAGGCCGCGGTGGCCGCGCACGGGCTGCGGGTGCCGCGCTTCCTGCCGCTGGCGGCGGCGCTGACCGGCGGTCCGACCGGGGTGCCGTGGACCGGCCGCAGCGTGCTCAAACCGCGGGCCGGCGCCACCAGCGAGGGCGTGCTGATCTTCGACGGCGTCGCCCCGCTGCTGGACCATGTCGCCACCCTGAAAGATCCGGACCTGGTCGACGACCTCGAGGTGGAGGAGTTCGTCGAGGGCCCGATCCTGCACATCGACGGCCTGGTCGCAAACGGCAAGCCGCTGACCGTGGTGGCCAGCCGGTACGTCGACAGCTGCCTGGCCTTCGCCCAGGGCCGGCCGGTCGGCTCGGTGCAGCTGCCCACCGACTCGGCCCTGGTGGACTGGACGATGGACTGCCTCGCCGCGGTGGCCGTCGACACCGGGCCGTTCCACCTGGAGGCGATCGAGACGCCCACCGGGCCGGTGTTCCTGGAGGTCGGCGCCCGGTTCGGCGGCGCCGACATCGTCGACACCTTCGAGCTGGCTACCGGGGTGCACCTGCCCACCAGCCAGCTGCGGCTGCTGGTGGACGGCCCCGGCGGCTGGCCGGACCCGCGCGAGCCCGGGCCGGACGAGCAGTACGGCTGGTTCGTGCTGCCCGGCCACCAACTCGACTCGCGGTACTGCCGGATCGACGGCGAGCAGGAGTTCCGCGACGATCCGCTGGTGCACCGGTGGGTGCAGCACCGGCCGGACGTCCCGGTGACCAAGGAAGTCACCTACACCGACACCGAGAACCCGCTGGCCGGCATCGTCGGACCGGCCCCGGCCGCCGAGCTCGAACGGTTCCTGACCCGGATGTTCGCCACCGTCACGGTGACCGCGGCCGCACCGCCGGCATGACGGCACCCAGCAGCGCGTCGGCCGGCCGGTCCTGGTCAGCGGCGCTGAGCCGCTGGCTGCCGACGAGCCGCACCAGCCGACGGTTCGTCGGCATCTCCTTCATCGACGCGGTCGGCAGCGGGCTGTTCCTGGCCGGCGCCCCGCTGTTCTTCACCCGCGACCTGGGCCTGACCGTCCAGCAGGTCGGCATTGGGGTGTCGCTGTCCGGGCTGGCCGGCATGCTCGGACTGGTCCCGATCGGCCGGCTGGCCGACCGGGTGGGCAGCAAGCCGACCCTGGTACTGCTGCACCTCTGGCGCGGGCTCGGCTTCGCCTGCTACCCGTTCGTGCACTCGGCGCCGATGTTCTTCCTGCTGGCTTTCGCGATCGGCATCGCCGAGTGGAGCGCAGCGCCCTCGGTGCAGGCGCTGGTGGCCAGCGTGGAGGAGGGCCGGGCCCGGGTCCGGACCATGGCGGCGATGGGCTCCATCCGCAACGCCGGCTTCACCGTCGGATCGCTGCTGGCCACCCTGGTGATCGCCTTCGCACCGGCCGGCGGCTACCTGGCGGTGGTATTGGTCGACGCCGCCAGCTACTTCGTGGCGGCCTGGCTGCTGGTGCGGTTGGCGGTACCGGGCCGGCCGCCGGTGACGGCTCCGGACGGCGCCCGTCCCCGCCGCCGGTTCCGGCTCTCGGACGGCCGGTACCTGGTCTTCACCGGCCTGAACGGCGTGCTCTACCTGCACACCGTGCTGCTCGCGGTCGGCCTGCCGCTGTGGATCGTCACCCACACCAGCGCGCCGCGGGCGCTGGCGGCCGGCCTCTGGGTGGTCAACACCGCGGTGGTGATCGTGCTGCAGGTGCCGCTCAGCAAGGGTTCGGACGGCGCCACCCCAGCCGCCCGGCGGCAGAACTGGGCGGCCTGGAGCCTGGCCGGCTGCTGCCTGCTGGTGGCGGTCACCGGACATCTCGCCGCTTGGCCGGCCGGCCTGCTGGTGCTGGTCGCGGTGGTGCTGCTGACCCTCGGCGAGATCTGGCAGTCGGTCGGCGGCTGGGGTATCTCGTACGCCTACGCGCAGCCGGAGCAGATCGGCTACTACCTCTCGGTCTACAACCTCGGCCTGACCGCGGCCACCATCGTCGGACCGGTGCTGGTGACCTTCGCGGTGATCCAGGCCGGCCCGCTCGGCTGGGCGTGCCTGGCCGCGGTGTTCGTCGGCACCGGCGCCGCGGTGCGGCTGTGCGCCCGCGGTGCCAGCCCGGCGGCGGTCGCCGACCGGACCGAGCCCGATCCGGTCGGCGAAGCCAGCCAGCCGTAGCGAGGGCGACTGTCAGCCCGCCGGCCGACCGTCAGCTGGCGGGGTCGATCGCGAAGATCTGCCGGGTCCGCAGCTGGGCCAGCTCGATGGCCCGGCGCTGCACCTCGGCGCTGTCGGCCACCCCGGCGTCCTTCTCGAAGTACTCCAGCACCCCGTTGCGGGTCAGGTAGTCCGACGCCGGCGCCGACCGGTCGCCGGCCCGGTGCGAGAGGTAGAGCGCCTCCTCCCGCTCGGTGAACTCGGGCACCGGCCGCAGCTCGGTGATCAGCCCGGGTTCGGCCTTGAGGAACACGCAGGCGCCGACCCCGGCCGGCTCCCGCGGGATCTCCGGCAGCTCCGGCAGCTGGTCCCGGTAGGCCAGGATGTGCAGGTCGTACGGGTTAAAGCCGTAGACCCGGTCGATCAGGTCCTGGATGCCGTCGCCGCCGGGCCGGGCGGCGACCTCGACCACGCTGAGCTGGTCACCGTTCACCAGGATCTCGACGTGCGCGATGCCCCGGTCCATCGACAGCGCGGCACAGGCGGCCAGCCCGAGGTCGCGGACGGCCTGGTTGTCGGTCTCCCGGCTGGGCACCACCTGGCCGATCTCGGTGAAGTACGGCGGCGGCAGCTTGATCTTGTCGGTGACCGCCAGCACCGTCCGCAGCTCGCCGCAGTTCAGCACCTCGACCGAGATCTCGTGGGTGGACTCGACGAACTCCTCGGCCTGGTACCGGCCGTCGCTGAAGTTGTAGGTCGGTGCGACCGCGAGCAGGCCGGCCCGGCAGTAGTCGTAGGCGGCCGGCAGCTCCTCCGGGGTGTTCACCTTGACGGTGCCGACGTTGCCGGCGAAGTCCCGCGGCTTGAGCACCAGCGGAAAGGTCAGCTCGGCCGAGACCTCGACCAGGTCCGCCAGGGTGCCGAACGGCCGGTGCCGGGCGCACGGCACCCCGGCCGCCTCGAACGCCTGCTTCATCGCGTGCTTGTCGCGGGCCAGCGTCAGGCACTCGGCGGGCACCGTCGGCAGCCCGTAGTGGCCGGCGATCGCGGCGGCCACGTGCACGTTCATCTCCAGGATCGGCACCACCGCCGCCGGCCGCCGGCCGGTCTCCTTCTCGTAGCTCTGCACCGCGGCCAGCGCGCCGTCCGCGTCGTAGTAGTCCGCCCACAGCACCTCGTCGAAGTACCGGTTGCAGTCCTGCGGGGTCTGGCTCATACCGACCACCGGGCCGTCGAAGGTGCGCAGGGCGGAGACCACCGCGCGCTCGCGGAGCAGGATGTCCGCGCCGAGGAGCAAGAGGTACTGGTCGTTGGCTGCGAAGTTCCTGCTGAACACTGACACTCCATGGAATCGGTCGATGAACGTTGGCTGGATGAACACTGGCTGGATGAACATTGACTGGACGGGCACTTCAACGGCGGGATTCGGCGGTGCTCGCACCGCGGCCGAGCCGGGGGTCGCCGGGGCGCCGGCGGAACTCGTTCGAGAAGGGATAGAACACCAGAGTCGTGAAAAAGCACGCCAGGCACGCCTATCGGCGCCGAACGTACACCGGTCAGCGAAGGCCGGTCAACACGATTGAGCTGACATTGACGGGGCGTTCTGCCCCGGCGAGCCGGCCGTCGAGGCGGATTGCCAGCCCCTTCTGTCGTGGTATGGTGGACCTCGCGTCGGCCAGACCGGCGCGGTCGAGAGTCGAGAGGCGCTGCGACGGATTCCAGATCCGCCACGCTCGGCTCCGATTGACCGCAAGGGCGCCTCCTGTCGAGGGAGGCGCCCTTCATGTTTTCCATTCGGGCCCGGGCCGGCGATGCCGTCCGAGCCGAGCCGCGCCTTTCCCCGCGCAGGCTCGAACCTTCGGGAAAGGAATCATGAGCGACAAGCTGCAGAACCGAAATGGCATGGAGTTCGCCGTTGCCGACCTGTCCCTCGCTGAGGCTGGCCGGCACCAGATGCGACTGGCCGAGCACGAGATGCCGGGGCTGATGGCGACTCGGCGCGAGTACGCCGAGGCCCAGCCGCTGCGTGGCGCGCGGGTGGCCGGTTCGCTGCACATGACCATCCAGACCGCCGTGCTGATCGAGACGCTGGTCGCGCTCGGCGCCGAGGTCCGCTGGGTCTCCTGCAACATCTTCTCCACCCAGGACGAGGCCGCCGCGGCCGTCGTGGTCGGCCCGAACGGCACCGTCGACGCGCCCAGCGGCACCCCGGTCTTCGCCTGGAAGGGCGAGACCCTGGAGGAGTACTGGTGGTGCACCAGCAAGCTGCTCGAATTCGGTGACGGCCTCGGCCCGAACATGATCGTCGACGACGGCGGTGACGTGACCCTGCTGATCCACAAGGGCGTCGAGTACGAGGCCGCCGGCGCGGTGCCGCAGCCGAACGAGAACGACCACGAGGAACTGCAGCTGATCCTCAAGACGCTGGCCGCCAGCTTCGCCGAGGACAAGCAGCGGTTCACCCGGATGGCCGCTGACATCAAGGGAGTCTCGGAGGAGACCACCAACGGCGTCGCCCGGCTCTACAAGCTGTCCCGCGAGGGCAAGCTGCTGTTCCCGGCGATCAACGTCAACGACTCGGTCACCAAGAGCAAGTTCGACAACAAGTACGGCATCCGGCACTCGCTGATCGACGGCATCAACCGCGGCACCGACGTGATGATCGCCGGCAAGCTGGCCGTGGTCTGCGGTTACGGCGACGTCGGCAAGGGCGCGGTGGAGTCGCTGCGCGGCCAGGGCGCCCGGGTCGTGGTGACCGAGGTCGACCCGATCTGCGCGCTGCAGGCGGCGATGGAGGGGCTGCGGGTCGTCCGGCTGGAGGAGGTCGTCGCCGAGGGCGACATCTTCATCACCACCACCGGGGGCACCGACATCATCATGGCCGAGGACATGGCCAAGATGAAGCACAACGCCATCGTCGGCAACGTCGGCCACTTCGACACCGAGGTCGACATGGCCGGCCTGGCCCGGACCCCCGGCATCAAGAAGACCGAGATCAAGCCGCAGGTGCACGAGTGGACGTTCCCGGACGGGCACTCCATCATCGTGCTGTCCGAGGGCCGGCTGATGAACCTGGGCAACGCCACCGGCCACCCCAGCTTCGTCATGTCGAACTCGTTCACCAACCAGACGATGGCCCAGATCGAGCTCTTCACCAAGCAGGGCGAGTACGAGAAGGACGTCTACGTGCTGCCCAAGCTGCTGGACGAGAAGGTCGCCCGGCTGCACCTGGACGCGGTGGACGCTCACCTCACCACCCTCACCAAGGCGCAGGCCGAGTACCTCGGCGTGGACGTCGAGGGTCCGTACAAGACGAACCACTACCGGTACTGACGCCGGAGGCCGGGCCTGCTCCGGCAGGCCCGGCCGGCCGACCGATCCGGCACCCGCTCGCGGGTGCCGGATCGCTCTGTTTCTCAAGGAAAACGCCACGTCGCGCGGCTGCTCACAGGCTGCCGAACTCGGCCAGCAGCTGGGGCAGCCGGATGCCGGCGTTGATCCGGTCCCGGATCCGGGCCTCGGTGCCGAGCAGCCGGCGCACGCCGGCCATCACCTCGCCTAGCAGCTGCGGCGGCACCACGCTGACCCCGTTCTCGTCGGCGATCACGTAGTCCCCCGGGTTGATCGGCACCCCGCCGACCCGCACCGGCCGGTTCATCCACTCCAGCGGGTCGACCTCCGGCGGCGCCGGTGGGCAACGCCTCGGATTGGCCACCCGGAACCAGGCCGGCCAGTCGAGGGCCCGCAGCTCGTCCACGTCCCGGATCGCGCCGTCCACCACAGTGCCGGCGATGCCCGCCATCCGCGACAGGGTCGCCATCAGGCCGCCCCACATGGCCAGCTCGGTGGCGCCCGCGCAGGCGATCACCACCACGTCCCCGGGCCGGGCCAGCTCCAGCACCGGCAGCACGTCCACCAGCTGGTCCGGCCGCACCTCCACGGTGAGCGCCGGGCCGGCTATCCGGTGCGCCGGATCGACCGACCGCCAGCCGCCGATCACCCCCACGCCCGGGTGCGCGTCGGCCACCAGGCAGCTCGGGCTGAACTCGGCCAGCAGTTCGGCCAGCAGCGTCGCGTCCTCGGTCATGGCGGTGCCCCTTGCTTCGCTGTCGGTCATCCGATCTCCCGGATCAGCCCGGCCAACCGGCCGATCCCCTCGGTGATCTGCTCCGGCGACACCTTGCTGAAGGAGAGCCGCAGCTCGTTGCCACCGCGGCCGTCCGGGTAGAACGAGCGGCCGGAGAGCACCGCCACCCCGGCCGCCGCGGCCCGGCCGGCCAGCTCGTGCGCCACCGGCGTGTCGGGCAGCGTCAGCCAGGTGAAGAAACCACCGGCCGGGCGGGTGTAACCGACCGTCGACGGCAGCTGGTCGGCCAGCGCGGTGAGCATCGCGTCGCGCCGCTGCCGGTAGAAATCCCGTTTGACGGCAAGGCTTTTGTCGAATCCGCCGCAGCGGCCGAACTCCTCCAGCAGCCGCTGGCCGAACGGGCTGGCGCACTGGTCGGTGTACTGCTTGGCCTGGCTCGCCGCAGCGACCAGTTCGGCCGGGCCGGACAGCCAGCCGAGCCGCAGGCCGGGCATGAAGGTCTTGGCGAAGGTGCCCAGCTGCACGGTCAGTTCCGGCGCCAGGGCGGCCAGGCTCGGCAACCGCTCGCCGTCGAAGCCCAGCTCGCGGTAGGCGACGTCCTCGACGATCAGCAGGCCGTACTGGCGGGCCAGCTCGACCAGCTCGCGCCGGCGGCTGGCCGACAGGCTGCGTCCGGTGGGGTTCTGGTAGTCCGAGATCAGGTAGAGGTACTGGTACCGCTCGCCCTCGGCCAGCAGTTCAGCCAACCGTCCGGTGTGCAGGCCCTCGTCGTCCATCGGCACCGCGGTCACCCGCGCCTCGGCGTGCCGCAACGCGGCCAGCGCGCCCATGAAGGTTGGTGCCTCCACCAGCACCCGGTCACCCGGTTCGACCAGGCAGCGGTTGAGCAGGGTCAGACCCTCCATGCCGCCGCTGGTGATCATCAGCTCGGCGTCGGCGAGCGGGGCGCCGTCATTCACCCCGATCCAACCGCGCAACCAGTCCCGCAGGCCTGGCATGCCGGCGGTCGGCCCGTACTGCACGGCGGCCGGGTCGGCCAGCACGGTGCCGGTCAGCTCCGCCAGCAGCGGCAGGTCGAAGGTCACCGGGTCGGGAAAGCCGCCGGTGAACGCGATGACGTCGCCACGGCCGGCGTCGCCGATGAACGCCGAGATCTCCCCCGGCCGGTCGAGCTCGAGCCGGCTGGCGAACAGCCCGTCCCGGCTCCGCAGCGGTGTGGTCATGGACGAGATCACCCTTGCCTTGTCGTAGGAAACGTGGTGAGGCCGGCGAGCTGGCCGCGGTGGAAGACCAGTGGGGTGCCGTCCTGCTCGTCGATGGTGTCGACCCGGCCGACGTGGATGGTGTGGTCGCCGGCCGGCACCGACTCGACCACCGTGCAGGTCAGCCGGGCCAGCGCCGGTTCTAGCAGCGGCAGCCCGTCCCGCCAGTGGAAGCTGACCGGCTCGGCGCTCGGCCGGCGGCCGGCGAAGTGCTCGGCCAGCCCGGCCTGGCCGGCCGCCAGCACCGAGACGCCGTACCGGCCGGTCCGGTTGATCCGGGCCTGCAGGTGCGCCTCGTTGGCGACCGAGACCAGCACCAGCGGCGGTCGCAGCGACACCGAGCTGAACGCGTTGGCGGTCATCCCGTGCACGTCCCGGCCGTCCGGCTCGGCGGTGGTCACCACGATCACCCCGCTGACGAACCGGCCCAGCGCCTGCCGGAGCCGGCCGGCCGTCACCGGCTCGGTCGGCGCGTCGATCAGGCCGTCCGGCGGCAACACCGGCCGGGACCGAGCCGTCATCGAGTCAACGGCGAGCGCAGGTCGCCCGGTGCGATCAGGTCCGGCCGGGTCCAGCCGTCCAGGTCGTACTCGGCCATGCACTGCTCGGCGAAGCCCTTCAGCGCGGCCGCCTCGCCGGAGCCCTGGAAGACCATCAGGGTGTGCAGCCGCACCATCTCGTGGTCGCCGGCGTAGTGCCGCTCGTACAGCTCGTGCCGGCCGCCGAACTCGCTGCCCACCGCGTCCCAGAGCAGCTTCAGCAGCTTCACCCGGTCGACCGCGACCATGCCGTTGGAGCCGCGCACGTACTGGTCCAGGTACGGCCGGATCTCCGGGTTCTGCCAGTCGGAGGCGTGCGAGTTGAGGTAGATCAGGCCGCTGCCCAGGGTCTGCTGGATGATCTCCTTGATCCGCGGGTAGCCGATGCCCATGAAAGTCCGGTACGCCATGCCGTAGTGGATGTTCGGCTGCACCGCGTCGCCGGCCCACGGGGTCGGCGACTTGGCCATCGCGTCGGACAGCCCCCAGAACAGGTCGCGCCAGTTCAGCACCTCGCCGACCTGCGCCTGCACGCCCCGGAAGCCGCCGGTGCCGGTCGCCTCGACGCCCTTGAGCAAGCAGCCCGCGATGAAGTCCAGCTTGACCGCCAGCCGGGCGCAGCCGTGGAAGGTGAACCGCTCGGTGAAGCCGGAGTCGCTGGTGAACGCGTTGGAGCGGTCCACGTCGTAGATGAAGACGTTCTCCCAGGGCACCAGCACCTTGTCGAGCACCATGATCGCGTCGTTCTCGTCGAACCGGCTGGACAGCGGGTAGTCGAACGGGCTGCCGAGCGTCGCCGCCTGCATCTCGTACGACGCGCGGCAGAACAGCTTCATCCCCGGGGTGCCCATCGGCACCGTGAACACCACGCCGAATCGCTTGTCGCGGATGGGCAATCCGTGGTGGGCGACGAAGTTGGCGTTGGTCAGCGCGGAGCCGGTCGCGACCACCTTGGCGCCCGAGACGATCAGCCCGGCGTCGGTCTCGCGCTCGACGTGCACGCAGACGTCGGCCACCTCGTCGGCCGGCCGGTTGCGGTCGACCGGCGGGTGCACGATGGCGTGGTTGAAGTAGAGCACCCGCTCCTGGGCCTGCTTGTACCAGCGCAGCGCGTTCTCCCGGTACTCGCCGTAGAAGTCGGCGTTGGCGCCCAGGGTGCCCATGAACGACGCCTTGTAGTCGGGCGTCCGGCCCATCCAGCCGTAGACCAGCCGCTGCCAGCTGACGATCGCGTCCCGGGCCAGCACCAGGTCGTCGGCCGAGTAGGCGGTCTTGAAGAACGGATGGGTGAAGCCGCCGTTGCCGGTGTCGGTCGGCACGCTGAGCACACCCTGGGCCGACGGCTCGTGCATCGCGTCGTACAGCCTGGCGATCGACCGGGCGCTGTTGCGGAACGCCGGGTGCTCGGTGACGTCGGCAACCCGCTCGCCGTAGATGTAGACCTCGCGGCCGTCCCGCAGCGAGGCCAGGTACTCCGCTCCGGTCATCGGCCGGACGTCGTTGGCGGCGTCCGGCTGGACCGCCTCGGGGGCCGTCGTGGTCATGTTTTCCTCCGTGTTATCAGGCGAACGGTCTGGACGTGCTGCTGGGCTGAAGCGGGCTGGGGAGCTGAAGCGGGGCGGGTGATCAAGGGGTGGCGGAACCGGCCGGCAGGCTGGCCGCGGAGACGGACTCGGCATCGGTGACCACCGCGCGCACGATGTCGTCGGCCCGGTCGACCACGGACGGCATGCCGAAGGTGAAGAACAGGCTGCCGGCGGCCAACGCGCCGAGGGCGTAGATCCGGCGGCTGGTCGTGCCAGCCACGGTCAGCCCGCTGGTGGACCGGACCACCTCGACGCCGCCGAGCGGATGCCGCACGGTGACCCCGGCCTGCACCAGCGAGTCGATCAGCGGCTGGCTGGCCGGATGCGGGTAGTGCGGTGACGGGTTGACCGCGTTGACCACCGCGGCGACCCGGTGCTCGCCGGCCCCGGTGGCCACGGTGAAGCCGCCGCCGTCGGCGGCCCGCACCTGGTGCACGTCCGGAGTGACGACCAGCTGGCCACTGCTCAGCAGGCCGCGCAGCCGGAGCGCGCTGGTCGGCGGCATCGGACAGCACAGGCTCATCACCGTGCGGTAGCGCGCGCTCAGCACCTGGCGCTGCTCGACCATCGACAGCAGCGGCCAGACGTCCGGACCGGTGTCCGGCACCGCGCGCTGCAGGATGCGCAACCCGGGGTCGGCGCTGGTGATCGAGGCCAGCTGCCGATCGAGCCTGGCCACCGGATCCTCCCGGTCCACCGAATCGACCTCGACCACCAGGTCGGCCCAGCTGCCGCCGGCGTCGGTGACCTCGGTGGCCATCGTGGCGGCCACCGCGGCCAGCGTGGTGCGCTCACCGCGGGCGGCCAGTGCGCGGAAGTGCTCGGCGGTGAAGTGCCGCAGCGTCAGCGGGACCACCTGCTGGCGAACCGCCGGCAGTACCCCGCTGCGGGACAGCAGCCGGATCTGGCCCTGGTAGCCACGGGCCGCCAGCGACAGCACGGTGTCGACCCCGGTCAGGCCGCTGCCGATCACGCCCACCGAGTCGGCGTCGGCGATCGCGTCCAGGGTGCGGCCGAGCGGGTACGGCTCCGGCACGAATCCCGGCTGGCCGGCCAGTTCGTAGTTGTCCCGCGGCGGTCCGGCGCCGACGCACAACACCGCGTAGTTGACGGTGTAAACCTGGCCGTCCTGGCTGCGCAGGGCGACCAGGTCAGCGGTCGGGGCGGTTTCGATCACCCGCTGGCGGACCAGCTCCACCTGCCAGCCGCGCTCGCGCAGCCGTTCGATCGCGGTGGCCGCCGCGTACTCGAGGTAGTCGCCGTAGACCGAACGCGAGACGAAGGTCGCGTCGCAGTGCGGGTCGTGCTGCGGGTGCTGGGCACCGGCCGGCTGACCGGTGGCCTCCAGCCAGCGCTGGAAGTGTCCGGTGTCACCCTGTCTGACCGACATGCCGGCCGGCGGGATGTTCACCCGCACCGCGTCGGTATCCCGCTGGTACGGACGGCCACGCCAGAGCTGGTTGCTCGGCTCGAAGATGGTGACCTCGCCCGGCGGCCAGCCGGCCCGGTCAGCAGCCGGCCCGGTGGCCTGCTCGAGGGCGTCCAGGATGCACACGGCGGCCGCGGCACCGCCGATCACGCCGATAGAGAATCCGCGGTTCATCGCCGCTCGCAGCAGTGGCGAAGCGCAGTCATGTGATTCTCCCGAACAGTTTTTGGCCCGCTTCGCGAGCAGCAACAATCCGGCTACTGGGCGACCCGACACCGGCGGCAAACGGTCGCGACGTGCCGGCGGAGGGACGAATAGCCTGGATTACAGACAAGGCCAGCGGCCGGCGATCGAGGCCCGATCAACGCTGGCGCGGCCACCATACGTGGACTTATTCGGGTACGTCAATCTCGTTATCGAAAGCCCCGATAATCCGCCTATCCGAACGGCTCGGAAGCAGTCACCGGCGCTCGACCAAGATCGACAGCGGTGCGCAACAGCCCTATGTAATAAGGTCAATCGCAGCCGCTGGAACCGCTGAGAATTTGGCCGAACCTGGTTGCCAGGCCGCTCCGGCGTCGCGTAACGTTCCGCCCACCTTGGCCGAAAGTGCCCGCCCGGGCCGGCCGCGAGTGCGTCGCCGTCTGCCATCCAGCCACTACCAAAACTATTCCTGACTGAACTTGTTCTGGGTTGTACCGGTGCTCTTCAGAACCATTCATGACTGCAATCAAGTGCCACCGCGAATTGTTTATGACCACGATGACGACGGGTTGACCTCGGTTATCCACCCGCCGTTTACCAGCGCGCCCGAATATGGCTTGATCATCGACCGAGAAGGAGAAGCGTGACTGCAGTCAGCTCGTCCGGCGCCCGACCGCACGTGCCGCACCTGATCGGAGGCCAGGACGTCCAGGCCAGCTCCGACCAGGCGTTCGAGACCCGCAACCCGCACGACGACTCGTTGCTGGCGACCGTCGCCCGGGGCACCGCCGAGGACGGCCGGCGGGCGATCGACGCCGCTCGGACCGCCTTCGACGACGGGCCGTGGCCCCAGCTGACCGCGCGAGAGCGCGCCCGGGTGCTGCACCGGCTCGCGGACCTGGTCGACGAGCACGCCGACGAGCTGGCCGAGTTGGAGATCGCCGACGGCGGCAAGACCCGGCACCAGGCCCGGCACGCGGACCTGCCGCGGGTGTCGCACAACTTCCGGTTCTTCGCCGACTACGCCGCGCTGGCCGCCAACGAGGCCTACCCGGACGGGGCGCTGCTGTCCTACACCCTGTCGCCGCCGGCCGGCGTGGTCTCGGCAATCGGTCCCTGGAATGCCCCGCTGATGCTGGCCAGCTGGAAGATCGCGCCGGCGCTGGCGTTCGGCAACACGGTGGTGCTGAAGCCGGCCCCGCAGACTCCGCTCAGCGCGGCCCGGTTCGGCCAGCTGGCCCTCGAAGCCGGCCTGCCGCCCGGCGTGCTGAACATCGTGCACGGCTTCGGCGGCGACGAGGTGGCCGGCGCGCTGACCAGCGACCCGAGGGTCGACCGGATCACCTTCACCGGCTCGACCGCCACCGGACGGCAGGTGCTCGCCGCGGCCGCCGCCAACCTGACGCCGGTGTCGGCCGAGCTTGGTGGCAAGTCGGCCAACGTGGTGTTCGCCGACGCCGACCTCGACGTGGCGGTGCCGGCCTCGCTGCGGGCCATCTTCGCCGGCGCCGGCCAGGTCTGCCTGGCCGGTTCCCGGCTGTTCGTCCAGCGGGAGATCCTGACCGAGTTCCTCGACCGGTTCGTCGCCGGCGCGGCCGAGCTGGTGGTCGGCAACCCGGCCGACGACCGGACCCAGCTGGGCCCGCTGATCAGCCAGCCGCAGCTTGACCGGGTGCACGGCTACGTGGAGCTGGCCGAGCGCGACGGCGGAAAGGTGCTGCTCGGCGGCAGTCGCAGCACCGACCCGGAGCTGGCTGCCGGGTTCTACTACCTGCCCACCGTCATCACCGGTCTGGAGAACTCCTCCCGGGTCGCGCAGGAGGAGATCTTCGGACCGGTCGAGCTGGTTATCCCGTTCGACGACGAGGAGGAGGCGCTCCGGCTCGCCAACGACAGCACGTACGGCCTGGCCGGAATGCTGTTCACCAGCAACCTCGACCGGGCGCACCGGATGGCCGCGCGATGGCGGGCCGGCATGGTCTGGATCAACTGCTTCTTCGAACGGGACCTGCGGTTGCCCTTCGGCGGCGAGCGGGACAGCGGCCTCGGTCGCGAAGGCGGCCAGTACTCCAGGGAGTTCTTCACCGATCCGCGCGCCGTCACGGTGCGGGTGCGGTGATGGCCACGATCGCCAGCTGGCTGTTCGGCTCTGCCGCCGAACGCCGGCAGTTCGAAACCGACCAACCGGTACTGAGCCCGGTTCCACAATTGCTGGCGAGCGCCGCGAGCTGGCGCCCGAAGGCCGACCGGGTGCTGATCGGCACCGGCTTGGCGCTGACCGGAGATGCAAGTTCGGCCCGTCCCGCACTGGTGATTCTCGAACGGCCGGCCGCCGGGCTGCCCGCCGTGGCGGCGGTCGTCCTCGGCGCGGCAGGGAACTACCGACCGGCGCTGCGCACTGCCGGCTGCCTGCTGTACCGCAACGGGCTGATCGCCGGCACCGGGGCGCCTGGGGTGCTGGCCGGGGATCCGGTGACCGCTCTCACCGCGGCGGTCGACGCGATGCCGGACGAGCCGGCCGACGACCAGCTGATCGTGCTCGGCTCGATCACCCCACCGGTTGCCGGCTCACCCGGCGACCGGTTCAGCCTGACCGTCGCCGGGCTCGGCAGCGTCCGGCTCCGGCTGACCGAGGAGGGTGCGCGATGACCCCGGAACTCGAGCAGATCGTCGCCGGCGACGTCACCCGGGCGGCCCGGGTGCTGTTGCGGTCGGAGCAGACCGCGACCGCCCGCGGCCCGATCACCGAGCAGTGGCCGGACCTCGACCTGGCGACCGGCTACCTGATCCAGCAACAGGCGCTGGCCCAGCGGCTGGGCCGCGGCGAGACCCTGATCGGCGTCAAACTCGGCCTGACCTCGCGTGCCAAGCAGCAGCGGATGGGCATCTCGGCCCCGTCGCTGGCCTGGCTCACCGACGCCATGGTGCTTCCGGCGGGTGAGCCGGTACCCGGCGCCCAGCTGATCCACCCGAGGGCCGAGCCCGAGATCGTGTTCGTGCTCGGCCGCCGGCTGGCCGGCCCCGGCGTGACGGCGGCGACCGCCCTGCAGGCGGTCGAGCTGGTGTACGGCGGCGTCGAGGTCATCGACAGCCGCTACCAGGACTTCTCCTTCACGCTGCCCGATGCGGTGGCCGACAACAGCTCGTCCGCCCGGTTCGTGCTGGGCCCGGTCGGCCGGCCGGCTACCGGCCTCGATCTGGCCTTCGAATCCTGCCTGCTCTCGGTGAACGGCGAGGTGGTCGACAGCGCCACCGCCGCGGCGGTGCAGGGGAATCCGGCCGAGGCGCTGGCCTGGGCCGCCAACGAACTCGGCCGGCGCGGGCTCGCGCTGGAGCCGGGCTGGCTGGTGCTGACCGGCGGCATGACCGACGCGGTGCCGATCCCGGCGGGCACCGAGGTCAGCGCGGAATTCGCAACGCTGGGAACCATCACCATCGCAGGGGGATGAGCTATGCCCTTCATCGACGTCACGCTCGGCACCGGCCGCAGCCCTGAGCAGGTCCGGGCGCTGATCCACGAGCTCACCGAGGCGGCCCATCGGGCGGTCGGCGCGCCCAAGGAGGCGATCCGGGTCTGCATCCGCGAGGTGCAGCCCCAGCACTGGGCAGCCGGTGACGTGACCGTCGCCGAACGCCAAGCAGCAGCCGAACGCCAGGCCGCCGCGCAGCCGTAGCCAACCGACCACTCCGGCCACCCGCCGGCAACTGAAGGAGCACCATGTTCGACGACGACATCCGGCACGAGATCGCGCACCTGGCCCGGATCGAGCTGCACACCCCCGACCCGGACGGCACCCTGTGGTTCTTCAAGGACCTGCTGGGGATGTACGAGACCATGCGGGAGGGACAGTCGGTCTACCTGCGCGGGTACGAGGACCCGTACCAGTGGAGCCTGAAGGTGACCGAGGGTCCGGTCGCCCGGATGGACCACGCCGCGATGCGCACCTCCTCACCGCAGGCCCTGGAGCGCCGGGCCAAGGCGATCAAGGACGGCAACCTGGAGTGCTCCTGGGGCGAGGGTGAGTTCGGCTACGGCAAGACCTTCTCCTTCACCTCGCCGGACGGCCACCAGATGCGGCTGCTCTGGGAGGCGGAGAAGTACCGGGCGCCGGAGGAGTTGCGCAGCAAGATCCTCACCCGGCCGTCCAAGAAGCCGCTGCAGGGCATCCCGGTGAAGCGGATCGACCACCTCAACCTGCTGGCCAGCGACGTCACGCCGGTCAAGCAGTCGTTCGAGCGGTACCTGGGCATGCAGACCCGCGAGCGGGTGGTGGACGGCTCGGTGGAGCACGGCGCCTGGCTGAGCAGCAACATCCTCGGCCACGAGATCGCGATCATGCGGGACGGGCACGGCGCGCACGGCCGGCTGCACCATGTGGCGTTCTTCTACGGCATCATGCAGCACACCATCGACGCCGCCGAGATGTTCCGCGACTACGACATCACGATCGAGGCCGGCCCGGACCGGCACGGCATCACCCAGGGCTCGTTCCTCTACGTGTTCGAGCCCGGCGGCAACCGGATCGAGCTTTTCGGCGACCCGGGCATCCTGGAACTCGAGCCCGACTTCGAGATGCGTACCTGGACGATGGACGACATCGACACCGGTACCGCGATCGGTGGCACCAACCTGCCGCAGGAGACCTACTTCACCTACGGCACGCCGCCGGTGCAGCCGTTGGGCGAACTGGCCGACGCGCTCGCCCAGGCGGTGCCGGGCGAGCCGACGGCAGCCGGCCTGCTCGACTGACGGTGGTCGACCTCGCGCTCCGGCCCGGCACCGGCATCGCTTCGGGCCGGCGCCGGCTGCGGGCCGGTGCCGGCTGGCTCGGCCCTGCCTTCGTCACGGCGATCGCCTACGTCGACCCGGGCAACGTCGCCACCAACTTCACCGCCGGATCGCAGCGCGGCTACCTGCTGCTGTGGGTGGTCGTCGCGGCGAACGCGATGGCGGCGCTGGTGCAGTTCCTGTCCGCCAAGCTCGGCGCGGTGACCGGCCGGTCACTGCCCGAGCTGCTGGCCGAGCGGCTATCCCCGGCGCAGCGAATCGCCTTCTGGTTACAGGCCGAACTCGTCTCGGTCGCCACCGACGTGGCCGAGGTGATCGGCGGTGCGGTGGCGTTGCAGCTGCTGTTCCAGCTGCCGCTGGCGATGGGTGGCCTGGTCACCGGGGCGGTGTCGCTGCTGCTGCCGGCGATCACCTCCCGGTACGGGCAGCGCTGCTTCGAGCGGGTGGTCACCGGGGTGCTGGCGGTCATCGCGGGTGGCTTCGTAGCCGGCCTGTTGGTCAGCCGGCCGGCCCCCGGCGCGCTGGCCGGCGGCCTGGTGCCGCGGCTGGCCGGCTCCGGCAGCGCGCTGCTGGCCGCCGGTATGCTCGGCGCCACCCTGATGCCGCACGCCGTCTACCTGCACTCGGCGCTGGCCCGGGACCGGTTCGCCCCGGTCCGGCCGGCCGACCGGCGCCGGGTGCTGCGGGTGCTGCGGGCCGACGTCGGGGCGGCGATGGCGGTGGCCGGCACCGTGAACGTGGCGATGCTGGTGCTGGCCGCCTCGGCGCTGCGCGGGCGTCAGTTGTCCGGATCGCTGTCCGCGGTACCGGCCGCCCTCGGCGACCGGCTCGGGCCGCTCTTCGCGCTGCTGTTCGCGATCGGGCTGCTGGCTTCCGGGGTGGCCAGCACCGCGGTCGGTTGCGTGGCCGGCGACGTGGTGATGGGCGGTCTGCTGCGCCGCCGGGTACCCCCGGCGACCCGCCGGCTGGTCACCCTCGTGCCGGCGCTGCTGGTGCTGGCGATCGGCGTCGACCCGACCCGGGCGCTGGTGCTGTCGCAGGTGGTGCTGTCGTTCGGCATCCCGTTCGCGCTCGTCCCGCTGGCCTGGCTGACCAGCCGGGCCGAGCTGATGGGCGACGCGGTGAACGGCCGCCGGACGAACCTGGCGGTCGGCCTGGTCAGCGTGCTGGTGATCGCACTGAACGTGCTGCTGATCTGGCTGACCCTGGCGGGCTGATCCGCCGGCTGGATCAGTCCGCTGGCTGGATCAGTCCGCTGGCTGGACGAACGGGCGCAGCGTCATGCCGCTGCCGCCGCGGACCGAGCGGATGGAGCCGTCCGGCGCGAAGTCGTAGCGCAGCGGCTCACCGATCGAACCGGTGCCCGAACCGCTCACCATCCGCAGCGTGCTGTCGTCCACCAGCTCCAGCGCGACCGGGTCGTCGGTCGGGCTGGCCGCGGCGGGGTTGAGCAGGAACAGCCGGCCGTCCAGCAGCGCGACATCCTGCACCGCCCACAGCGAGGCGAACCGGCCGGTGAACCGCTCGCTGCCGGCCGGCGCCGGCTGGTGGCTGGCGGCCGCCGCGGTGTCGAGCAGCCTGAACAGGGTGGCGGCCAGCGGCTCGGCCGGCCCGTCGATGGCGTTGGTGAGCACCGAGACCACCAGCCGCCGGTCCCGGCAGGCGAAGGTCCGGGTGATGTGGCCCGGGTAGCCGCCGCTGTGCCCGAACAGGTCGTGGTCGCCGATCCGGTTCAGTATCAGGCCCAGCCCGTAACCGGATTCGCCGGCCTTGATGTCCCACTCCCGGTGCCGCAACTGGCGGCCGGCGTCCGCGCCGAGCAGGGCCGTCTCGCCGGGCAGCAGCGCGGAGAAGAACGCCGCAAGCTCTGCCGCGGTGGCGTAGAAGCCGGTGGCCGCGGCCAGCGCCCGGGTGTCGACGTGCTCGATCACGGTGCGCTGCCGGGCGTAGCTGAGCGCGGAGTGGCCAGCGGCGTACTCGGACGCCCGGTCGGCGTTGAGTTCCGGACCGGTGTCGGTGAGCCCGAGCGGGCCGGTGATCTCCTTGGCCACCACGTCGGCGAAGCTGGCGCCGGTGACCCGCTCGATCACCAGGCCGAGCAGCCCGTACCCGATGTTGGAGTACTTGAACCGGTCGTTTCGCGGCTGCACCGCTGCGCTCGGCAGCCCGGCGATCTCCAGCAGCTGGCCGGTGTCCGGGTAGGGACGGGCCAGCTGCCAGAAGTCGCCGTCCTCGCTGTCCCGGATCACTCCGGCGCCGTGGCCGAGCAGCTCGCGCAGGGTGACTCCGGCCAGCTCGCTGCCGGCCAGCTCCGGCAGGTGCGCGGACAGCTGGTCGTCCAGCCGCAGCTCGCCGCGCTCGGCCAGCCGCAGCATCAACACCGCGGTGAACGTCTTGGAGTGCGAGGCAATCCGGAACAGGTGCCCCTCGGTCAGCGGAACGCCGGCCGGCTCGTCGGCGAAGCCGTCGGCCAGCGACAACCGGGGCTGGCCGTCGACCAGCACGCAGGCCTGCACGCCGGGCACCCGCTGGAACCAGCGCCGGTAGGCCAGCCAGCTGGCGTAGTAGTCCAGAACGTCCTGACCGACCATCGTTGTGAGCCCTTTCCACCGGGTACGCCAGCCCCGGCAGGCTATCGATCTCAGCTGGCGGGGTTCGCCGCGGGTTCGAGCTGGGGGTCGTCGAGCGAGCAGTTCACCAGATGGCACTCCGGGCCGAGCCGGATGCCGAACCGTGCCTCGACGCCGTCCCGGATGTGCGCGGCGAAGGCCATCACCTCGGCCGTGGTGGCACCGCCCCGGTTGGTCACCGCCAGCGCGTGCTTGGTCGACAGCGCCACCGTGCCGCGGCCCCAGTCGGTGCCGTAGCCCGGGGCGAATCCTGCCTGGTGGATCAGCCAGCCGGCCGGCAGTTTGGTGCCCAGCGGGTCGTGATAGGTCGGGCTGGCCACCGCCTGTGGTGGCACCTCAGCCAGCACCGGGTTGATGAAGAACGAGCCGACGCTCCAGGTGTCGTGGTCGGCCGGGTCGAGCAGCGAGCCACGGGACGCGCGCGAGGCCAGCACCGCCGCGCGCACGTCACCGATATCGGCGGTGCCACCCGGTTCGATGCCGAGCCGCTGCGCGATGTCGGCGAAGCTGACCGGCTTGGACTGCCGGGATCGGCGGAGCTCGTAGGTCACCCGCAGCACCAGGTAGCGGTCGGTGTGCTTGAACGCCGACTGCCGATGGCTGCCGAAACCGCACCGGGAGTTCGGCCACTCCTCGATCGCGCCGGTCTGCCGGTCGTAGACGGTGACCGAGGAAAGCAGCTCGGAGGTGACGGTGCCGAACGCGCCGACGTTCTGCACCGGGGAGCCGCCCACCGTGCCCGGCACGCCGGACAGCGGTTCCATCCCGGCCAGCCCCTCGGCGAGCGTGCTGCGTACCAGCAGGTCCCAGTCCACCCCGGCGTCGGCCCGCACCGTGGTGCCGTCGATCTCCAGGCCGGACGAGGCCACCCGGACGGTCAGACCGTCCCAGCCGGCGTCGCCGAGCACCAGGTTCGAACCGCCGCCGACGATCAGCACCGGCACGTCGCGCGCGTCCGCGTCGCGCACCAGCTCGACGAACTCGGCGGTGCTGCCGGCCTGGGCGAACTCGCGGGTGGGTCCGCCGAGCCGCATGGTGGTCAGGTCGCGCAGCAGAACACTCACGGGGATCGAGCCTACGTTGCAACCCGACCGGTCAGGCGCCGTACTCGGTCCGCAGGATCTCCTCGCCCTTGCCGATCTTCGGGTATCCAGCGGCTGGTAGGTGATCTCGGCGTCGTACGGCCGGCTCAACCACCTCGGGCGTACCTTGCGATCGATGTGACCGGCTAATGGGAGCATTTCCTCCCATCTCGCTAACGGGAGCTTATCCTCGCATGAAGTTGACGGGAGAATATCCTCCCATTACCGTGGTGCGAGAATATTCTCGCGTCGGGAAGGGTGACGTCATGGCCACGCAGACGCAGCGCCGCTGGGCCCGCGTGCTTAGCGCCAAGGATCTCGGCCGCTTCCTCGCCGACCTGCGCGCCGAGCGCGACCTGACCCAGGATGAGCTAGCCGACCGGCTCGGCATCACCCGCCGCTACCTCTACGAGATCGAGACCGGCAAGCCGACGATCTACACCGACCGGCTGTTCAACCTGCTGCGGGTACTCGAAGCCAACCTCGTCATCGACGCCCACGTCCCGCTCGACGAGCCCGGGGCCGCCGCGTCCGCCGGGAAGGGCGCGCGGTGAGCGGGCGCGCGCCGCTGGCGGTCTGGCTCTACGGCACCCCCCTAGCCACGGTCTACGAGGACGGCAAGGGCCAGGGCAACCAGGACGCCATCCATCTCGACTGGACCACCGACGCTTACGAACGCTGGGGCGACAACTCCCGGGTGATGTCTCAACTGCTGCCGATCACCGCACCTGGACGCGGAGCCTTCCCCCATCCGCGCAAAGTCAAAGTCTTCATCGACGGTCTGCTTCCTGAGGGCAACGCCCGCACCAACTACGGCATGAGCGTCGGCGTCCCCGAGGAGGACACCTACGGCCTCATCACTCACTACGGGCGCGACACCGCCGGTGCCCTCGTCTTCCAACCCGTCGACCTGGCCGCCCCGGTGCGGCTGGGCCACTACGAGCCAATCACCTCCGCCGACGTGGGAGAGCGACTGCTGCAGGCCGACAGCTACAACCCGACCGACCACGGCGAGCGTGGCGACGAGTCGATCTCCCTGGCGGGAATGCAGCCCAAGATCGGCGTGCACCGCGACGGCGAGCACTGGTTCGCCTGCAAGGAGGGCGCGCCCTCCACCTGGATCATCAAGCTGGCCCACCCGAAAGGCTCGCGCGCCGAGGACGTCATCGACACCGAGGTGCTTTGCCTGGGCCTTGCCCGCACCCTCGGGCTCACCACCGTCGCCGCCGAGGTCATCGACTTCGGCGGCGTGCGCGGCATCGCCGTACGCCGCTACGACCGTACCGACACCGACCCGATCGAGCGCATCCACCAGGAGGACCTGGCACAGGCACTGGGCATCAACACCCAGGACCCGCGACGAAAGTTTCAGCGGGGCAACCGCACCCCGTCGCTGCGCGAGGCGGTCGACGTGCTCCGCGGCGGACTCGGCAGCCCCGAGGATCTGTTGCGCCTGGTCACCTTCAACCACCTCATCGGCAACACCGACTTCCACGCCAAAAACCTCTCGGTGCTGCGCCTGGAAGACGGCCGCGCCGAGCTGTCCCCGGCCTATGACATGGCGATGCACATGCACCACGTCGGCGGCGAACGTCTCTCGGCGCTGGACATCAACGGCAAGTACCGGATGGCCGACATCAGCGTGGACGACCTCATCGCCGAGGCCCTCTCGTGGAAGTCCTTCGGCGAGCGCGTCGCCGTGCGCCTGGTCACCGAGACTGCCGACGCCCTTGCCGACGCGCTGGTCGACCTCGACCTGACCCAATACCCCGGCGTGCGCCCGGTTGCAACAAAGACGGTGGACGAGCGCGTCGCGGCCGCACGCGCAGACCTCGCCAACCGAGCGGCGCGGGCGGCCGTGGCCACCGCACCCTCGACACGGCGCCGCGGGCCCCGCAGGCGCTGAGCATGATCGACCTCATCAACGGCCTGCCGCGCGAGACCTTCAGCGACCTGCGCGCCGACCAGTCGATGCACGAGCGCGGGCCGACATTGGATCCGAGCCCAGGTTGGCGCGGTCCGCGGGTGCCAGCGCCCGGAAGATGGAAATGCGGATACCCCCAGGCAGTACCAGGGACATCCGCATTCGTGTGCTGTCTCAACCAGCGCGCGCCCGAAGGGACTCGAACCCCTAACCTCTTGATCCGTAGTCAAGTGCTCTATCCGTTGAGCTACGGGCGCAGTCGAACCTGGTCGAGTCTAGCGGAGCGCCGGACGGCATCGCACACCGGTATCACGAGAGCCGATCTGCCTGGAAAAGCACGGTGGGCCCGTCGCGAACGACGGGCCCACCGGACACTGCGGAGGCTCGGGGATTTGAACCCCGGATGGGCGATTAGCCCAAACCGCATTAGCAGTGCGGCGCCATAGACCGGACTAGGCGAAGCCTCCTCGAGGCCACCGGTACCAGCACGGCCTCAGCGGCATACCTTACTGGGCCGTCCAGCGCGAACCAAGCCGGGGCCGGGATTTGGCCGGATCAGGACGAGGGGCGCAGCGCGGGCATCACGAACCCGTCGATGAAGTCGACCAATTCCTGCTCGACCACTGGCTGCCGGCGCACCAGGTAGCGGTGGATCAGCGCGCCAGCCAGGATGTCGAGCAGCAGCCCGCTGCTCATCCAGTCCGCCCGCACCTCGCCGCGCCGCACGCCACGGCCGAGCACCTCGTTCAGCAGCTGCTTGCGGGGGTCGTGAAAGTTGTTCTCGAAGGTGGCTGCGAAGTCCGGATCCCGCAGCGACTCGCTCATCACCGAGCGCATCGGAGCGCCGGCGTCCCCGGTCATCGAACTGGCCGCCTGCCGGGCCAGCGCCAGCAGCGCGTCCCGGGTGCTGACCCCCTCGCCGATGTCGAGTTCCCGCACTGTCAGGGCCGGCCCGGACAGCAGGCTGCAGACCGAGTCGAACACCAGCTCCTGTTTGGTCGGCCAGCGCCGGTAGATGGACGCCTTGCCGGTCTGCGCCCGCGCGGCCACCGACTCGATGGTCAGCGCGCCGTAGCCGCCCTCGGCCAGCTCGGCGATCGCCGCGTCCCGGATCGCCTGCTCCAGCTCCACCCCGCGCTTGCGCTGGCGGCCGACGTCCTCAACCGCCTGCTGCGAGCCGGGCTCGTTGTCAGGGGCTCCTGCGATATTCGCTGGTGCCGAGGTCATGGCGGCGGGCATCCTTCCGGGGACCGACCATCGTGCCGGAGCACAATCTGTGGTCCTACTGAGTCCAGTGATAGTGCACGTTTGCGTCTCTTAACGGTAGTCCACTAGCGTACCCCCAATAGAGAACGTGAGCGTCTCTTCGAACGTTCTCTCGCTGGACCTCCAACCCCATGACATCCCGACCCGGGCGGCCCACCGAGAACCTCCACGCCCGACCACCGCCTACCGGAACACCGGACGGCAACCGCCTGACGAGCTCGAGGAGCGTCGTGACCACGACCCGACCAGCCGGCGACATCAAGGCCGGCGCCCGCAAAGCGTCACATCCCGGGTTGATCCTGCTGATCATCGCGGGCGCGCAGTTGATGATCGTGCTGGACGGCACCATCGTCAACATCGCACTGCCCAAGATGGGCGAGTACTTCGGCAAGAACCAGACCGACATGACGTGGGCGATCAACGCCTACACGCTGGCCTTCGGTGGCCTGCTGCTGCTCGGCGGCAAGGCCGGCGACATCCTCGGCCGGCGCCGGATGTTCATCGTCGGGCTGAGCCTGTTCACCCTCGGCAGCTTCCTCGGCGGGCTGGCGCACAGCTTCGAGTTCCTGCTGATGGGACGGATCATCCAGGGCGTCGGCGGCGCGATCTCCTCGCCGACGGCGCTCTCGCTGATCACCACCGAGTTCGAGGAGGGGCCACCGCGCACCCGGGCGTTCGCGGTGTTCTCGGCGGTCGCCGGCGCCGGCGCGGCGCTCGGCCTGCTGCTCGGCGGGGTGCTCACCGAGTACCTGACCTGGCGCTGGGTGCTGTTCGTCAACGTGCCGATCGGCATCCTGCTGATCGCCGGTGCGTTCGTCTACCTGCACGAGTCCGAGCGGCTCAGCGGCCGGTTCGACTGGTGGGGCGGCCTGCTCTCGGTGGTCTGGACAACCGCCCTGGTGTACGGCTTCATCCACGCCGCCTCACACGGCTGGAGCAACGGCGTCACCATCGGCGCGTTCGTGATCTCCGGGCTGTCCCTGGCCGGGTTCGTGGCGCTGGAGGCCACCCTGCCGTACGCGATGATGCCGCTGAGCATCTTCCGCGACCGCAGCCGATCCGGTTCCTACCTGGTGATGCTGATCATCGGTGCCGCCATGTTCGGCATGTTCTTCTTCGTCACCTACTTCGTGCAGCTGGTGCTCGGCTACTCGGCATTGAAGACCGGCCTGGCCTTCTTGCCGGTGGCCTTCGTGATCGGCATCGCTGCCCAGCTCTCGGCCGCCCTGATGCCCAAGCTCGGCCCGCGCAACCTGATCCTCTTCGGCTCGGTGGTGATGACCGGCGGCATGTTCTGGCTGTCCACCATCTCCGCGAACTCCGGCTACCTCACCCACCTGCTGCCGTCGCTGGTGGTGCTGGCCTTCGGCATCGGCAGCATCTTCGTGCCGCTGACCACGGTTGCCGTCTCCGGTGTGAAGCCGCACGAGGCCGGCTTGGCCTCGGCGCTGCTGAACGTCGGGCAGCAGGTTGGCGGCTCGATCGGCCTGTCGGTGCTCACCACGGTGTTCGCCACCGCCTCACGCAACGAGGGCAAGCACCAGGCGGCCGTGCTCGGCGGCCTGGTCAAGCTAGGCAAGGCGCCGCAGTCGGTGTTCCAGCACTTCGTCGAGCTCTCCCGCCAGGCCACCGGCGGCAGCACCGCCTCCGCCGGCGCGCTGTCGGACAACATCGCGGTGCGCGCCTTCCACGAGGTGTTGGCGCACGGTTCGTCACGCGGTTTCTTCGCGGCCGGCCTGTTCGCGGTGGCCGCGGTCCTGGTCACGCTGACCATGATCACCACCGGCAAGGATGCGGTGCAGCAGCAGGACGGCGCCGCCGCCCCGGTCGCCATGCACTGATCTTCGATCTGTACCGCTCGAGGACCGGCCATCCACTGCGGATGGCCGGCCCTCAGCCGTTTCCCGGACCGCAGCCGACTAGGTCACAATGTCCCTTCGCGACGGCTTTTGTCGTACCCAAGAGTTAGGTTCTTCGTGTTCTTCGCGGGTCGGACAAGCCGACCCGGTAATCACGGGGGTTTCGCATGAGACGTCTTCTCGCCCTGCTGTCCGCAGGTGCGTTCATCGCGACAGGGGTGAGCGGCGTCGCCGCCGCCGCGCCGATCGCCGGCCAGTCCGGGGTGCAGCCAGCCCGGCACCAGGCACCGAAACAGACTCCGGCACCGGCGCCGGTGACCGCGCTGATGATCAGCAAGAACGAGCAGCGCTCGCTGACCCTCACCTGGCACAACCCCGGTGGCAGGTCGGTGGCCCACATCCTGATCCGGCGCGCGGTCGGCAACCAACCCCCGGTCTCCGCTTCGGACGGCACCCTGGTGGCGGTCACCGATGGCCGGCGGACCACCTTCACCGACCGTCACCTGAGCCCGAGCACCACCTACAGCTACGCCGTCTACACGATGGACCGCCACCACAGCGCCAGCGCGGCGGTCACGGTCAGCGGCGCCACCAGCACCACCGACAGCCGCACCGGCCTGCGCGGAAACCTGACCGACCCGGACGGGACCCCGATCGTGGGTGCCTGGGTCGAGATCCGGCTCGCCGGCTCCGGCGGCTGGGCCGGCCGGGTCACCACCGGGCACGGCGGCACCTTCGTGGCCACCAACCTGGCGCCGGGTAGCTATCAGGTCTGCTTCGCCCCGTTCCAGTTCACCACCGGCTCGTCGCCCACCGGCTACCTCCCCGGCTGCTACCGCCAGCAGGCCTGGGCCTGGAGTAACTCCGGAACGCCGGTGACCGTTACCGACGGCAAGATCACGCCGGACATCAGCGACACCCTGCCGCGGGCCGGCGCGATCTCGGGTCGGATCACCGACAGCGCCGGGCGGGGCATCGCCGGGGTGGACGTCAGCATCGTCTCCCCACCGCCGAACGACTACTACTCGTACGGTGCTACCACCGGGGCCGACGGCAGCTACCTGCTCAAGGGCCTGGAGGCAGTCGACTACCAGCTCTGCTTCGACACCTTCAACGCCAGCGGGGCCTCGACCACCGGTTACGTCGCCGAGTGCTATGACAAGCAGCCCCTTTACTACCGCGGCACCCCGATCCCGGTGACGCTGGGCTCGGTGCATACCGGTATCGACGCCAGCCTCGCGACCGGCGCGGCAATCGTCGCCCACGTCACCGACGACACCGGCGCACCGGCTGCCAACGTCCGGCTCGAGCTGAACCCCAACGTCGGCTATGACTCGATCGGCGACCAGAGCACCGACCAGAACGGTGACCTGTCGGCCACCGGCATCCCGGCGGGCAACTACGGCGCCTGCTTCGACGGCTCGTTCAGCAGCAGCTCGACCGCGCCGTACGGCTACGTCGGCGACTGCGACAACCCACAGAACGGATCGTTCGACCTGGTTGCCGGCAAGACGGTCACCCTCAGCGCGGTCGTGCACGCGGCCGGCGCGATCGGTGGCACCGTCTCCGGCACCGACGGCCCGCTGGACGGCGTCATGGTCTACGTGCTGGACGCCAACGGGTACGAGGTGAACGGCACCGACACCTGGGACGGCGGCAAGTGGCAATTGCAGGGCTTCACGCCCGGTCAGTACACCGTCTGCTACGACCCGAGCTGGAGCGGTGGCGGCTACCTGCGCGGCTGCTACACCGCGGACGGCACGGCGAGCAGCACCGGGACCCCGGTGCAGATCTCGGCCGGCCAGCTGACCACCGTGAACACCACGCTGGCCCAGGGCGCCTCGATCAGCGGCACCGTCACCGACGATGCCGGCGTGCCCCTCAGCTCCGTCGAGGTGACCGCGTACCCGCTGGACGGCGGGGACTGGGCCTACGGCCAGACGGACGAGAACGGCAACTACACGCTGTCGGGCGTCACCCCCGGCCATTACGCCGTCTGCTTCGACACCTCCTGGGCGGAGGGGCCGGCACCAGGCGGCTACCTCGGCGAGTGCAATGAGAACAAGCCCGACATGGAGAGTGCCGACCCGGTCGAGGTCGGCGACACCGGAACGGTGACCGTCGACGCGGCGCTGGCCGCGGGCGCCGCGATCAGTGGCCGGGTCACCGACGAGGCGGGCAACCCGCTGGAGGACGTGCGGGTGCAGGGCTATTCGGGTTCGGTCAGCGCCGGCGCCTACACCGACCAGGACGGGAAGTACCTGCTGCGCGGTCTCACCACCGGCGACGCCAGCGTCTGCTTCGACCCGAGCTGGGTGCTGGAGGGCAGTTCCAGCACCGGCTATGTTGCGGAGTGCTATGACAACCAGCAGGGCAACTGGGGTGGCACGCCGGTTCCGGTGACCGAGGGCCAGGTGACCAGCGGCATCGACGCTCAGATCGCGGCCGGTGCGGCGATCAGCGGCACCGTCCGGGACAGCTCCGGCGCCGGACTCTCCAATGTCTCGGTCACCGTGACCGGCATGTACTCCTACTTCGAGACCGACGCTTCCACCGACCAGTACGGCCGGTACACCGTCGCCGGCCTGCCGACCGGCACGTACAGCGCGTGCTTCGCCGAATGGCAGTGGAACACCAACTACGTCCCGCAGTGCTACGACGGCGCGCCGGACCAGACGTCGGCCAACCCGATCACGGTGTCATCCGGCTCCACGGTGTCGGGTATCGACGTGACCCTGCAGCAGGCCGCCGGCTGATCCATCGGTCGGGTCGAGGGCCGGTCATCCGTTGCGGATGACCGGCCCTCGGCATTTCACGCCTGGTCGAACGTGCTTCGAAGAGGCCGGCTCAGCACTCGATGACGTTCACCGCGAGACCGCCGCGCGAGGTCTCCTTGTACTTGTCCTTCATGTCGGCGCCGGTGTCCCGCATCGTCTTGATCACCTTGTCGAGGCTGACCACATGGCTGCCATCTCCGCGCAGCGCGATCCGGGCCGCGTTGATCGCCTTCACCGCCGCCATCGCGTTGCGCTCGATGCACGGCACCTGCACCAGGCCGCCGACCGGATCGCAGGTCAGGCCGAGGTTGTGTTCCATGCCGATCTCGGCCGCGTTCTCCACCTGCGGCGGCGTTCCACCGAGCACCTCGCACAGCGCGCCGGCCGCCATCGAGCAGGCCGAGCCGACCTCACCCTGACAGCCCACCTCCGCCCCGGAGATCGAGGCGTTCTGCTTGTAGAGCATGCCGATCGCGGCCGCGGTGAGCAGGAACCGGACCACCCCCTCGTCGGAGGCGCCGGGCACGAACCGCCGGTAATAGTGCAGCACCGCGGGCAGCACCCCGGCTGCCCCGTTGGTGGGCGCGGTGACCACCCGACCGCCCGCCGCGTTCTCCTCGTTCACGGCGAGCGCGAACAGGCTCACCCAGTCCATCACCCGGAGCGGGTCGGTGGAGAACGACTCGGCGGTCAGCGTCCGGTACAGCTCAGGTGCCCGGCGGCGTACCTTCAACCCGCCGGGGAGCAGCCCCTCGTTGCTGAAGCCGTTCTCGACGCACTCCTGCATCACCTGCCAGATCTCGAGCAGGCCGGCCCGTACTTCGGCCTCGCTGCGCCAGGCCTTCTCGTTCTCCAGCATCAGGTCCGAGATCGCCAGCCCGGTCCGGCTGGCGTGCGCGCACAGTTCCGCGCCGGTCGAGAACGGGTACGGCAGCACCGTGTCGTCCGGCTTGATCCGGTCGGCGCCGGTGGCCAGCTCGTCCACCACGAAGCCGCCGCCGACCGAGTAATAGGTGCGCTCGCGCACCACCTCGCTGCCGACCAGCGCGGTGAACCGCATCCCGTTCGGGTGGAACGGCAGGGTGGACCGGCGGTGCAGCACCAGGTCGTCCGGGCCCAGCCGCACCGGGTGCCGGCCGAGCAACCGCACCTGCTCGGCGGCCCGGGCGGCCTGGTAGCGGGGCAGTACGGTCGCGGTGTCGAGCTGCTCCGGCGTCTCCCCCTCGAGCCCCAACACCACCGCCCGGTCCGAGCCGTGGCCCCGTCCGGTCGCGCCGAGCGAGCCGAACAGCTCCACCCGCAACCGGTCGACCTTGCCGATCAGGCCGTCGTCGGCGAGCGCCAGGGCGAACGTCCGGGCCGCCCGCATCGGACCCACCGTATGGGAGGACGACGGCCCGATACCGATCGAGAAGAGGTCGAACGCGCTGATTGCCACGTTCCTATCTTGCACCCCGCGCGCCGACCGGTACCGGGCCCGCGTCCATCAGACGACGTGCAGGTTCACCACGATGTTGTCGCGGGTGGCCTTGGAGTACGGGCAGAAGGTGTGCGCCAGCTGCACCAACTCCTGGGCCTGCGCGGCGTCAACCCCCGGAATCTCGACCTCGAGGTCCACCGCCAGCCCGAAACCGCCGTCGTCGGTGCCGCCGAACGACACCCGAGCGGTGACGGTCGCGTCGGAGGTGTCGACGCCCTTGGTCTTGGCCCGGTTGGCCAGCGCGCCGGAGAAGCAGGCGGCGTAACCGGCGGCGAACAGCGTCTCGGGGTTCACCGCCGGCTCCGGCGTGGTCCCCGGCTGCGCCAGGTCGAACTCGACCAGCCCGTCCTCGCTGCGCACGTGCCCGGCCCGGCCACCCTTGGCGGTGGCGGCGGTGGTGTAGGCAACCTTCTTCAGTTCAGCCGGCATGGAACTCCCTCTCGTTGCGACGCTGTGACGTACCCGCGCCGATCGTCCGGCGCGGAGCGGATCGGACGCGGATGGCATGCTGTTTCATCATGCCTGCCGCACCGCACCTGACGCGTACCAGCCAATTCCAGGCATCCGTCGCCGAGCTCGGCATGCTGTCACCCCGGATGCGGCGGATCACCCTCGCGGCCCCGGAGCTGGCAACGGTCCACTGGCCGCTCGGATGCGAGATCGCGGTGGTGCTGACCGGCCCGGACGGCCGGGAGATCCGCCGCCGCTACACGGTCCGGTCCACCGCCGGCGAGCGGTTGACGCTGGACGCGGTGCTGCACGGGCACGGCCCGGGGGCCAGCTGGGCGGCCGGGCTGCGGATCGGTGACCTCGTGCAGTTCGTCGGGCCACGTGGCGAGATCACGGTGGCCGAGGCGGACTGGCTGCTGGCGCTGACCGACGAGGCCGGGTTGCCGGCGATCGCCGCCCTGGCCGAGGCGGCCGCGCCGCGTTCGGTGACGGTGTTCGCCGAGATCGCCGACGACGCCGAGCGGTACCCGCTGCCCGGCAACGCCGAGGTGCGGTGGCTGTGCCGGGACGGCAGGCCGGCTGGCACCACGGAGCTGATGTCGGCCGCGCTGGCCGATTTCAGGCCGCCGGACGGCACCGGCTACGTCTACCTGCTGGGCGAGTCGCGGGTGGTCTCCCAGCTGCGGCCGGAGCTGCCCGTGCACCGGATCGCCAGCTACGTCAAGGGCTACTGGAACCTGAACGCCCGACCGACCCGGTAAACCCCGACCGACCCGGTAAGCCGAGCGGCTCAGGACTCGGCGATCGAGGCCGGATCGGCCAGCGCCCGGTCCAGCACCGTCCCGGCTGCACCCAGCACCGCCGCCGTCCCGGCCAGTTCCGAGCGGAGCACCCGGACCGGGGTGCCGGCCACCACCCGCCGATCCAGTTCGGCCCGCAGCGCCGGCGTGATCAGCCCGAACAGCTCGGCATAGCTGCCGCCGAGCACCACCGCCGGCAGGTCCACCACGTTCAGCAGCGAGGCCAGGCCGACCCCCAGCGCCGTCCCGGCCGCCGCCAGCGCGGTGCGGGTCCGGTCGTCGCCGGCCGCCGCTGCCGCGGCCAAGCCGGCCAGATCGGGCTGGCCGGCCGCCCGCAACAGCACCTCCTGGCCGGCGTACTGCTCGACGCAGCCGCGGCCGCCGCAGCCGCAGGGCGGGCCGGTCCGCTCCACCACCACGTGCCCCAGCTCGCCGGCGTGCCCGGACGCACCGCGGAACAGCACACCACCGACCACCAGGCCGGCGCCCACGCCGATCTCGCCGGAGACGTAGACGAAATCGCGCACCGGGCAGTCATCGGAGGCCGCGGCGCGGAGCCAGCCCAGCGCGCCCAGGTTGGCCTCGTTGTCCTGCAGCACCGGCCCGGTGTGCAGCCGCTGGCCGAGCAGTTCGGCCAGTGGCTGGCCGGCCAACCGGGGCAGGTTCGGCACCCGGTCGAGCCGGCCGGCCGGGCCGACCACCGCTGGCACCGCGAGCGCCACCCCGAGCGGCGCCCGGCCGGCCGGCACCAGGCCGGCGTACAGCTCGGCCAGCCCGTCCACCACCCGGTCGGCGTCCAGCCCGCGGTTGTCGCCCGGTACCCGGAGCTGACCCCGGACCGCCCCGGTCGGGTCGAGCAGGCAACCGGCCAGGTAGTCGACGTTGACCTCCAGCCCGACCGCAGCCGGGCCGGCCGGATTCAGGCTGACCGGACGGGCTGGCCGGCCCGGCCGGGACCCCGACGGCTCACCCTCCACCAGCAGCCCGGCGGCCAGCAGGCTGTCCACCAGCGACGACACGGTGGCCTTGGTCAGGCCGGTGCGCTGGGCGAGTTCGGCCCGGGAGCCGGGCGCGGCCGCCACCGCCCGGGCCAGCAGGCCCAGGTTGTGCCGGCGCACCGACTGCGCCCCGGCCGGGCTCATTCCGGCCGCGGTCATCGCGGCAGGTACCGGGCGGCTGCTTCGCGGTAGCGCGCCCGCAGCCCGGGCACCTCGTCGGCCTGGTAGGTCAGCACCTCGCCGAGCGGCCAGGCCGGTGGCTCGGCCTCGCCGGCCAGGGCCCACGCCGCCTGCCGGGCGGCGCCGTCGGCCACGTACTCGCCGGCGGGCGGCACCCGGACCGGCACCCCGAACACGCTGGGCGCGATCCGGCACACCGCCTCAGACCGGGCGGCGCCGCCGGTCAACCGCACCCCGTCGACCTGCACGCCCTGGCCGGCCAGCGCGTCCAGCCCGGCCGCCAGACCGCACAGCATGCCCTCGACCGCGGCCCGGGCCAGGTTGGCCGGCGACGCGTTGGCCAGCGTCAGCCCGTGCAGCGCGCCAGTCGCGTCCGGCAGGTTCGGGGTGCGCTCACCCTCCAGGTACGGCACCACCACCAGCCCCTCGGCGCCGGGTGGGGCGGCCAGCGCGAGCTCGCTCAGCCCGGCCAGGTCCACTCCGAGCAGCCGGGCGGCGGCGTCCAGCACCCGGGCCGCGTTCAGCGTGCAGGCCAGCGGCAGAAAGGCTCCGGTCGCGTCGGCGAACCCCGCCACCAGGCCGGACGGGTCGGCGGCCGGCTTCATGCTGCGGGCGCAGGCCACCCCGGAGGTGCCGACCGAGACCAGCACCTCGTCGCCGGCCTGCACGCCGAGCATCCCGGCGGCATTGTCGCCGGCACCGGCGCCGATGAGCAGCTCGCCGGCACCGATAAGCCCACCGGCGTAGCCGACCTCGGCCGGTCCGAGCACCCTCGGCAGCACGGCGTCATGGCCGAGCGCCCGCTCCAGCAGGTCCGTCCGGTAGTCGTTCGTCCGGCCGTCGAAGTACCCGGTGCCGGACGCGTCCGACCGGTCGGTGACCAACCGGTCCAGCCCCGGCGCGCCCGCCAGCCGCCAGCTCAGCCAGTCGTGCGGCAGGCAGACCGCCGCGGTCCGGCCGGCGGCGTCCGGCTCGTGCGAGGCCAGCCAGCGCAGCTTGGTCACCGTGAACGAGGCGACCGGCACCGAGCCGACCGCCTCGGCCCAGGTTTCCGGTCCCAGCTCGGCGACCAGGTCGGCCGCGGCGCCGGCCGAGCGGGTGTCGTTCCAGAGCAGCGCCGGACGCACCACCTCGCCGGCCTCGTCCAGGCAGACCATGCCGTGCTGCTGGCCGGCCGCGCTCACCGCGGCGACGTCGGCCAGGCCACCGGCCTCAACCAGTGCCGAGCGCAACGCGGTCAGCCAGTGCCGCGGGTGCACCTCGGTGCCGTCCGGGTGGGCGGCCCGGCCCTGCCGCACCAGCGCACCGGTGTCGGCGTCGCGGACCACCACCTTGCAGGACTGGGTGGAGGAGTCGATGCCGGCGACCAGGGTCATCGCGGTTACCGGGCGCCGACGAGGTGTTCGAGCGCGAGCTGGTTCAGCCGGACGAAGCCGTAACCGGCCGCGCCCACCCGGTCGGCGTCGAAGTCCTCGAACGCGCTGGCATCGGCGAGCAGTTCCTGAACACCCTCGCCGGCGGCCAGGGTCGGCTCGGCCAGCTCGGCCACCTTCGCCTCGGCCAGCGCCGACTGCACCTCGGGATCGGCCCGGAAGGCGGCCGCCCGCTCCTTGAGCAGCAGGTAGCTGGCCATGTTGGCCCGGGCCGACTCCCAGACGCCGGTGTAGTCCTCGGTGCGAGATGGCTTGTAGTCGAAATGGCGGGGCCCGTCGTAGGCCGGCGCGCCGGCCACCCCGCCGAACTCAAGCAGGTCCACCAGGGCGAAGGCGTTCATCAGGTCGCCGTGGCCGAACACCAGGTCCTGGTCGAACTTGATGCCGCGCTGGCCGTTCAGGTCGATGTGGAACAGCTTGCCGTGCCAGAGCGCCTGGGCGATCGAGTGGACGAAGTTGAGCCCGGCCATCTGCTCGTGGCCGACCTCGGGGTTGACGCCCACCAGGTCCGGCCGGTCGAGCTTGCTGATGAAGGCCAGCGCGTTTCCGACGGTCGGCAGCAGGATGTCGCCGCGCGGCTCGTTCGGCTTCGGCTCGAGGGCGAACCGCAGGTCCCAGCCCTGGTCGGTGACGTAGCCGGTGAGCAGGTTCATCGCCTCGGCGTAGCGGTCCAGGGCGGCCCGGACGTCCTTGGCGGTGTCGTACTCCGAACCCTCCCGGCCACCCCAGAGCACGAACGTCCGGGCGCCGAGTTCGGCGGCCAGCTCGACGTTGCGCAGCACCTTGCGCAGCGCGAACCGGCGGACCGAACGGTCGTTGCTGGTGAACCCGCCGTCCTTGAAGACCGGGTGGGTGAACAGGTTTGTGGTGATCATCGGCACCACCAGGCCGGTGTCGGTCAGCGCCTGCCGGAACTCGGCGATCCGCTTGTCCCGCTCGGCGGTCGGAGCGCCGAACGGCACCAGGTCGTCGTCGTGGAAAGTGACGCCCCAGGCGCCGAGCGCGGCCAGCTCGTGCACCGCGCGAACCGGGTCGAGCGCCGGCCGGGCGGCGTCGCCGAACGGGTCGCGACCCTGCCAGCCGACCGTCCACAGGCCGAAGGAGAACTTGTCGTCAGCGGTGGGCTTGGGAGCCATCGGGGTTACCTCGAATCCAGTCAACGAGTTTGTTTAGTCGTTGAACTTACCCCGGGCAGCCCGCCGCGGCAACGTCCGCCTCAGCTCAGGAACCGGTAACCGATGCCGGGCTCGGTGATCAGGTGCCGGGGCCGCGCCGGGTCCGCCTCGAGCTTGCGGCGGAGCTGGCCGAAGTGGAATCGCAGATAGCCGGACTCGCCGAGGTAAGCCGGTCCCCACACCTCGGTGAGCAGCTGCCGCTGGGTGACCAGCTGCCCCGGCCGCCGGACCAGCCGCTCCAGCAATTGCCACTCGATCTTGGTCAACCGCTGCTCACCGCCGTCCGGCCCGGTGATCCGGTGGCTGGCCAGGTCGACCTGCCAGTTCCCGATCCGTACCTGGGGCTCGGGGGTGGTGTCGGCGGCCGACCGGCGGGCCACCGCCCTGATCCGGGCCATCAGCTCGTCCATCCCGAACGGCTTGGTCACGTAGTCATCGGCACCGGCGTCGAGCGCGCCAACCTTGTCCGAGCCGCCGATCCGGCCGGACAGCACGATGATCGGGGCGGCGGACGAGGCCCGCAGCCCGTGGATCACCTCCACCCCGTCCATATCCGGCAGGCCGAGGTCGAGCAGCACCACATCGGGCGGGTGCTCGTGCGCGACCTGCAGCGCGACGGCGCCGGAACCCGCGGTGGACACCTCGTACCGGCGGGCCCGCAGGTTCATCTCCAGCGACTGGACGAGCTGCGGCTCGTCGTCGACCACCAGCACCCGCATGGCTGTCCATCCTGGCAGAACCGGTGGTTGGATTGGGACATGCCGAACTCGCCGCGGGCCGGGCAGCCGGCCGCCCCGGAGGACCTGATCGACGTCGCGGCGGTCACCGCCGCCTACTACGACCGGCAGCCGGACCCGGCCGACGCCGCCCAGCAGGTCAGCTTCGGCACCTCCGGCCACCGCGGCTCGTCACTGGCCGGCACCTTCAACGAGAACCACATCCTGGCCACCAGCCAGGCGATCTGCGAGTACCGGGCGGCGCACGGCATCGATGGCCCGCTCTACCTCGGCGCCGACAGCCACGCGCTCTCGGTGCCGGCCACCCGCTCGGCGGTGGAGGTGTTCGCCGCCAACCAGGTGACCGTGCTGCTCGACTCCCGCGACGGCTACACGCCCACCCCGGCGGTGTCCCGGGCGATCCTGGCCTACAACGCGACCGGTCCGTCGTCGCCCGCCGACGGGGTGGTCGTCACCCCGTCGCACAACCCGCCGGCCGACGGCGGCTTCAAGTACAACCCGCCGGACGGCGGCCCGGCCGGCACCGAGATCACCGGCTGGATCCAGCGCCGGGCCAACGAACTGCTCGCCGACGGGTTGAAAGGCGTGCACCGGTTGCCGTACGAGCGGGCGGTGCAGGCCGAGACGGTGCACGGCTTCGACTTCCTGGACGCCTACGTCTCGGCGCTGCCCGGGGTGATCGACCTGGACGCGATCGCCCGGGCCGGCATCCGGATCGGCGCCGACCCGCTCGGTGGCGCGTCGGTGGCGTACTGGGCGGCGATCGGCGAGCGGTACTCCCTCGACCTGACCGTGGTGAACCCGGACGTCGACCCCACCTTCGGGTTCATGACGCTCGACTGGGACGGCAAGATCCGGATGGACTGCTCGTCACCGTCGGCGATGGCCTCGCTGATCGCCCGGCAGCACGACTACGACATCGCGACCGGCAACGACACCGACGCCGACCGGCACGGCATCGTCACGCCGGACGGCGGCCTGATGAACCCGAACCACTACCTGGCGGTGGCGATCGGCTACCTGTACCGCAACCGGCCCGGCTGGCGGCCGGACTGCGGCATCGGCAAGACCCTGGTCAGCTCGTCGATGATCGACCGGGTAGCCGCCGACCTGGACCGCAAGCTGGTCGAGGTGCCGGTCGGCTTCAAGTGGTTCGTGCCCGGCCTGCTGGACGGCTCGATCGGCTTCGGTGGCGAGGAGTCGGCCGGCGGCTCGTTCCTGCAGCGGGACGGCTCGGTGTGGACCACCGATAAGGACGGCCTGATCTGCGATCTGCTGGCGTCGGAGATCCTTGCGGTGACGGGCAAGTCCCCGTCCCAGCACTACGCGGAGCTGACCGAGCGGTTCGGCGCGCCGGCCTACGCCCGGATCGACTCGCCGGCCAGCCGGGAGCAGAAGGCGGTGCTGGCTCGATTGTCCCCCGAGCAGGTCAGCGCCTCGGAACTGGCCGGCGACCCGATCACCGGCAAGCTCACCACCGCGCCGGGCAACGGAGCCGCGATCGGCGGCCTGAAGGTGACCACCGAACGCGGTTGGTTCGCCGCCCGGCCGTCCGGCACCGAGGACGTCTACAAGCTGTACGCCGAGTCCTTCGACGGACCGGCGCATCTGGCGGAGATTCAGGAGGAGGCGCAGGCGATCGTCTCGGCGGCGTTGGGCGGCTGACCCGGGGGGCCTAACCGACCTCAGGTGCGGTTGAAGGTCTCCGGATTCGGGCCGATCCGCTCGCCGGTCTCCAGGGTGGCGAACGCGGCCAGGTCCTCGTCGGTCAGCGAGAAGTCGAACAGCTCGATGTTCTCCTGGATGCGCGACGGGGTGACCGACTTCGGCAGCACCACGTTGCCGAGCTGCAGGTGCCAGCGCAGCACCACCTGGGCCGGGCTCTTGCCGACCCGCTCGGCGATCCGGGTCACGACCGGGTCGTCCAGCACCGCGCCGCCGCGGGCCAGCGGCGACCAGGCCTCGGTGACGATGCCGTGCCGGGCATGGAACTCCCGCAGCTCGGCCTGCGGCAGGTGCGGGTGCAGCTCGATCTGGTTGACCGCCGGCACCACCGAGGTCTCCTCGAACAGCCGCTCCAGGTGCTGGACACCGAAGTTCGACACACCGATGGCGCGCACCCGGCCGTCCGCCTGCAACTTCTCGAACGCCCGCCAGGTGTCGACGTAGCGGTCCAGGTCCGGCACCGGCCAGTGGATCAGCAGCAGGTCCAGCACGTCCAGCTTGAGCCGGTCCATCGATGCCTCGAACGCGGCGATCGCCGGGTCATAGCCCTGGTCGGAGTTCCACACCTTGGTGGTCACGAAGATCTCGTCACGCGCGATCCCCGACTCGGCGATCGCCTCACCGACCTCAGCCTCGTTCTGGTAGAGCTTCGCGGTGTCGATGTGCCGGTAGCCGGCCGCCAGCGCGGTCGCCACCGCCGTCTTCGTCTCGGACTCCGGCACCAGGAAGACCCCGAAGCCGACCTGCGGGATCGAGACGCCGTTGTTCAGGCTGATGGTGGGAACGGTCATGCGAACCACCCTAGGTGCTGGCCGGACGGGCGCCAGTCGGGGCGGTGGCTGTTCACCCGCAGGTCACTGAGCCGCCAACCACTTAGCCGACGCTGCCGGCGAGTTCGTCCAGGATCAGCACGGTCTGGGTGGACTGCACGTCCGGCATTGTCTGAAAGGTGTTGAGCACCAGGTCGCGCAGGCTGGCCGCGTCCGAGGTCCGCACCAGCAGCACCAGGTCGTTGTCGCCGGAGACGAGTGCGCAGTGCCACACCTCCGGGATCTGGGTGATCCGGCGCCGGACGCCCTTCCAGGAGTGCTGGCTGATCTTGAGGTAGACGTAGGCCGAGATGCCGAAGCCGTACCGCTCCGGGTCGATGGTCGCCGAGTAGCCGGTGATCACGCCGGCGCCGGCCAGCCGCTCGACCCGGGTGTACGCGCTGGCCCGGGAGATGTGCAGCCGCTCGGCCAGCGCCCGCATCGAGAGCCGGCCGTCCCGGCGGAGCTCGGCGACGATTGCCCGGTCGGTCTCGTCCAAGCGGACCGGTTGTCTGCTGTCGCCCGACTGCGAGCCGCTTGAGCTGGACATATTCCCGTACTCTAGTCTGTCAGCAGCCAATCGTCTTGATCACTGCCCACATTCTGGAAGAACGGACCTCCCGAGCAGCACACTGCTTGCCATGACGGTCGTCAATGCCGATGCGCTGCTGCCTGCCCCGAATCCCCGCCAACTGCTCGATCCGGACGGTCAGCCGAGCGATCCGGGCGCCACCCTCCCGCCGGCCGAGGTGCTGCTCGACCTGTACCGCCGGATGGTGGTCGGCCGCCGGTTCGACTCCCAGGCGACGGCGCTGACCAAGCAGGGCCGGCTGGCTGTCTACCCGTCCGCCCGTGGCCAGGAGGCCTGCCAGATCGGCTCGGTGGTCGCGATGGCCGACCGGGACTGGCTGTTCCCGACCTACCGCGACTCGATGGCGATGGTCAGCCGGGGCATCAACCCGGTCGAGGTGCTCACCCTGCTGCGCGGCGACTGGCATTGCGGCTACGACCCGTACCTCTACCGCACCGCCACCCAGTGCACGCCGCTGGCCACCAACACCCTGCACGCGGTCGGGCTGGCGCACGCCGCCCGGTTGGCCGGTGAGGACACGGTGGCGGTGGTGCTGGTCGGCGACGGCGCGACCAGCGAGGGCGACACCCACGAGGCGCTCAACATCGCCGCGGTCTGGCAGGCGCCGGTGGTTTTCCTGGTGCAGAACAACGGCTACGCCATCTCGGTGCCGCTGAGCAAGCAGACCCGCGCCGCCCACCTGGCCGACAAGGGCGTCGGGTACGGCATGCCGGGCGTGCTGATCGACGGCAACGACGCCGCGATGGTGCACACCGCCATGACCGAGGCGATCGAGCGGGCCCGGGCCGGCGGTGGCCCGACCCTGATCGAGGCGCTCACCTACCGGATCGAGGCGCACACCAACGCCGACGACGCCTCCCGGTACCGGTCGGACTCCGAGGTCGCCGAGTGGCTGGCCCGCGACCCGATCGAGCGGTTGGAGAAGTACCTGCTGTCGCAGGGGATTCTCGATCAGGACGAGCAGCGCCTGGTGACCGCCGAGGCGGAGGCCAAGGCCGAGCGGCTGCGCGCCGCGTTGAACGCCGACGCCACCCTGGACCCGGCCGAGATCTTCTCCCACGTCTACACCGAGCCCACCGCCAACCTGCGCAGCCAGGCCGGGCAACTGGCCGCCGAACTGGAGGCATCGTGACCAGCACGCTGGACAAGGCCGTCGACACGGTCACGCTGGCCGGCGCGCTGAACCGGGCGCTGGCCGACGAGCTGCGCGCCGACGACCGGGTGGTCGTCTACGGCGAGGACGTCGGCACCCTGGGCGGGGTGTTCCGGGTGACCGACGGGCTGGCCGCCGAGTTCGGCGACGCCCGGGTGTTCGACTCGCCGCTGGCCGAGTCCGGCATCGTCGGCACCGCGATCGGCATGGCCATGCACGGGCTGCGTCCGGTGGTCGAGATGCAGTTCGACGCCTTCTCCTACCCCGCCTTCGAGCAGATCACCTCGCACCTGGCGAAGCTGCACAACCGCAGCCGGGGCCGGATCACGCTACCGGTGGTCATCCGGATCCCGTACGGCGGCGGCATCGGCGGCGTCGAGCACCACAGCGACTCGTCCGAGGCGTACTGGGTGCACACGCCGGGCCTGCGGGTGGTCGCGCCGGCCACCGCCTCGGACGGGTACTGGCTGCTGCGGCAGGCGATCCGGTCGGACGACCCGGTGATCTTCCTGGAGCCGAAGCGCCGGTACTGGGCAAAGGAGGCGCTGACCGACGAGCCGGCCGCCGGCTTCGACTCGGCGCTGGTGCGGCGCGCCGGCACCGACGTCACCCTGATCGGTTATGGCGCGATGGTCGGCACCCTGCTCGAGACCGCGGACGCGGCCGCCGAGGACGGCATCTCCGCGGAGGTGATCGACCTGCGGACGCTGACCCCGTTCGACGACGAGACGGTAGCGGCTTCAGTCCGCCGGACCGGACGCGCGGTGGTGGTGCACGAGGCCAGCGGGTTCGCGGGCTTCGGCGCCGAGGTGGTGGCCCGGCTCACCGAGCAGTGCTTCCACCACCTGCACGCACCGATCGGCCGGGTGACCGGCTTCGACATCCCGTACCCGCCGCCGATGCTCGAGCACCACTTCCTGCCGTCGGTCGACCGGATCCTGGACGCGATCGACCGGCTGCAGTTCGACGACACGGTCGTGGTGCCGTAATGGGCGACTTCCTGCTGCCCGATCTGGGCGAGGGCCTGACCGACGCCGAGATCGTCACCTGGCTGGTCTCGGTCGGCGACACCGTGACCGTCGACCAGCCGGTGGTCGAGGTGGAGACCGCGAAGGCCTCAGTCGAGGTGCCGATCCCGTTCGCCGGCACGGTGACCGCGGTGTTCGGCCAGCCGGGTGAGCGGGTTCCGGTCGGCTCGCCGCTGATCAGCGTGTCGTCGGGTGCTTCTGCCAATGGTTCGGTTCCTGCTGACGAATCTGCTGCTGACGAGGCGAAATCTTCGGAGTATTCGGGCAATGTGCTGATCGGGTACGGCACCTCTGCCGGACCGGCCCGGCGGCAGCGCCGGCAGCGGTCGAACGCCTCACCGGCCTCGTCCTCGCTGGCGGCGGAGGCCGGCGAGAAGCTGGCACCCGCGGTGATCTCGCCGGTGGTCCGCAAGCTGGCCCGGGACCGTGGCATCGACCTCAGCCAGGTGACCGCCTCCGACCCGTCCGGCGTCATTCGCCGTTGCGACATCGAGGCATTCTCGATTGCTGAGGTGCCTGCTGCTGTTCCCTCGACTGGCCCGGCGGCCGAGCGGCTACCGCTGACCGGGCTGCGCGGGCTGGCCGCCGACCGGGTCAGCCGATCGCGCCGGGAGATCCCGGAGGCCACCGTCTGGGTCGACGTCGACGCCACCGAACTGCTCGCCACCCGGCGGCTGCTGAACGCCCAGCAGCCGGACCGTCCAGTCAGCGTGCTGGCGCTGGTGGCCCGGTTCTGCGTGCTGGGCCTGACCCGGTTCCGCGAGCTGAACAGCCGGGTGACGGCCGACGCGGTCGAGCTGCTGCCGCAGATTCACCTTGGTTTCGCGGCCCAAACCCCGCGCGGCCTGGTGGTGCCGGTGGTCTCGGACGCCCAGTCGCTGACCACCCGCCAGCTCTCGGCCGCGCTGGCCGAGCGCACCGAGGCGGCCCGCGCCGGCACCCTCGCGCCGGCCCAGCTGACCGGCAGCACGTTCACCGTCAACAACTACGGGGTGTTCGGGGTGGACGGCTCGGCGGCGATCATCAACCACCCGGAGGTGGCGATGGTCGGCCTCGGCCGGATCATCGACCGCCCGTGGGTGGTGGACGGTGAGCTGACCGTGCGCAAGGTCAGCCAGCTGACGCTGGCCTTCGACCACCGAGCCTGTGACGGCGGGGTGGCCGGCGGCTTCCTGCGGTTCGTCGCCGACTGCGTCGAGAACCCGGTCACCGCCCTCGGCGAGCTGTAACGCCGCCCTTCGCTCGCGCCGGTGCCGCGGACGCGGCACCGGCGCGTGGCCAGGTGGCTAATCGATGATGATGATCAAGACCTCGGACTCCTCCTGAGCGGTGAGCGCAACCTTGAGCTCATCCTCGATGAGTTTCTCGGCGAGCATTTCGCTGGCCTTCTGAGACGCTTCGTCGTACTTCTTCTCGAGTATCAGCGACTCGATCTCGGTGATCTCGTATGCGTCGGTGAGATTGCCGAGGAACTCCGAGAGGCAGGTGACCTCGCTCCAGAGGATCTCACCGGCGGTCTTGTCGAAGGCGCCACCGGTGAGGGCGCCGGTGAGCACGCACGCGAGTGCTTCCGCCGACTCCTCGCTGCCGTCGCCCGACGGGTCTCGCAACGAGACCGGGTCGTTTCCGGCGTATGCATAACGGTTGTAGCCGATCGGAGCAGTGACGCGAGGCTGCGGGCCCTGATGCGTCCACCGTCCGACTGGCGGGTTGTAGTACTGCGCCGAGGCGGGATCCTCCGAGATGAACCGTCCGGTGCTCGGGTCGTAGTAGCGGTCGTTGAGGTAGTACAGCCCGGTCGTGGCGTCGTACTGCGCGCCGTTCCAGGTGTATCCGGTCTCCGGGCCGTTGCCGCTGGCCGGCAGCCCGGCGGTGTTGTAGCGGTAGCGGGAGGTCACCGTGCCGGCCGCGTCGGTCAGCGCGGTGGTGGAACCCGATCCGTCGTGCACGAAGTAGGCCGTGCCGCCGGTGTCGGTGCGTTCCAGCACCTCGGCCGGGGCGGCGACGTCGGTGGCCTTCGCCCCGGTGGGCTGGGTGACATAGGACGTGACCAGGTGGTTGTTGCCGTCGTAGACGGCGGCCAGGTTGAACGCGTCCCAGGCATACCGGGTGGTCTGGCTGCCGTGGACGCTCTGCACCCGCCGGCGCAGCGGGTCGTAGGAGTACCGCACGGTGCTGCCGTCCGGTAGGTCCACCGAGGTCAGCTCGTGGTCGGCGTTCCAGTGGTAGCGGGTCACCCCACCGGTGGCGGCGTCGGTCCTGGAGGTCAGGTCGCCCTCGGCGTCGTAGGCCAAACCGGCGCCGCCGAACTGGGTGAGCCGGCCCGCGGTGTAGCTCAGCTGCCCGGCCGGCACGGTGGCGGTCGAGGTGACGTTTCCAGCGCCGTCGTAGGTGTAAGCCTCATTGCCCACGCTCGACCCGGTCGGCCGGGTGGCCTGGGTCAACCAGCCGTTGTCCTGGTAACTGAAGGTGCTGGTGCCGTCCAGGTCGGTGGCCGAGTCGCGCTGCGCGGTCGCCGGGTCGAGGGTGTAGTCGCTCTGCCCGACCGGGGTGCTGCCGCTGGTCGCGTCCCGGCCGGTCAGCAGGCTGGACGGGTCGTAGCTGAACGAGTCCACCACCCCGTTCGGGGAGTCGACCGAAGAGAGCCGGGCCTGGCCGTCGAAGTGGTAGCCGGTCGACTGGCCGGCGGGGTCGATGACCGAGGACAGCCAGCCGTTGTCGTTGTACTGGTACCGGGTGGTGCCGGCCGGGCCGGTGACCGAGGCCTGCTGACCGTCGTCGGCCCAGCCGTAGTCGAACCGCACCATCGGCTGCTGGCTGGCATCGCTGGCGGCAGCACAGTCGGCGTGCCCGGGCTGCGGTGCGCAACTCGCCTGCGAGGTGACGTTGCCGGCGGCGTCGTAGCCGAAGGTCACCTCGGCATCGGCGTTGTCGGTCTCCACCAGGCGACCCACCGCGTCGTAGCGGTAGGAGGTCACGTCGTTGCCGGGACGGGTCTCGGTGGTGAGCTGGCCGGCGACGTCGTAGGCGTAGCTGGTGACGGCGCCGTTGCGGTCGGTGCGCTGGGCGACCAGGCCGGCACCGTCGTAGGTGTAGCTGGTGGTGTGGGTGCCGTCGCCGGTCTGGTCAAGCTGACCGGCGCTGTTGTAGTGGAAGGTCTGGAGCACCCCGGTCGGGTCGGTCACCGAGGCGACGTTGCCCAGGGCGTCGTAGGTGTAGTGGGTGGTGTTGTGCGACGGGTCGGTCACCGAGGTGTTCCGGCCGTCGGCGTCGGGCACATAGACCGTCGTGTGTCCGGCCGCGTCCGAGGTCGAGGTCAGGAAACCGGCGCCGTTGTAGGTGTAGCTGACGGTACGTCCGGCCGGGTCGATCGCGATCTTCCGCTGGCCGTTCGGGTAGTAGCCGAACGTCGTGGGCGGCGAACCGGGGCGCTGCGCGCTGAGCATCCGGCCGGTGGCCGGGTCATAGGTGTAGATGCCGATCGGCACGCCGTCCGGACCGAGCACCGAGGCCGCGTGACCGTGCGCGTCGTACCCGGTGAACCGGGTGACCCGACCGTTGGCATCGGTGTGGCTCAGCAGGTTGCCGTTGCTGGCGGTGGCCGTCTCGTCATAGCTCCAGTGCTGGTGGTGGTGCTGCGGATCCTCGATGTCGGTCACCCGGCCGGCTGCGTCGAAGCTGGCCTTGGTCGTCTGGGTGACACCGTCGCTGACCTGGTCCTTCTGGATCACGTCACCGAGGTCGTCGTATGTGTAGACGGTGGTCAGCAACCCGTTGGGGGCGTGCACGACCTGCTGCCGGCCGGCGACATCGGTGTCCAGGACGGTGCGGTGACCGGCGCCGTCGGTGATGGCGACCATCCGTCCGGCATCGTCGTACTCCACGGTGGAGGAGGGCTTCCCACCGCCGGTGGAACCGGTCAGGTGGTGGTAGCCGTCGTAGCTGTAACCGGCGGTGGTGCCATCCGGGTACTGGACGCCGGCAAGGTCGCCGGCGGTGGAGTAGCTGTAGTTGATGGCGTGCCCGTCCGGTCCGGTGATGGCGGTGATCCGGTTGCCGTGCGCGGCGTCGCGGGTGTAGCCGATCGACTGCCCGGTGGAGGAGTGCACCCCACCGGAGTCGACGGTGATCGTGTTGCCGCTGGCGTCCTTCTCCGAGACCAGGCCGAGCGTCCGGTCCAGGGTGTAGACGTGGCCGTCCTTGGTGGTGAGGACGAACCGCTGCGGGTCGTAGACCGGACCGTTCAGGTCACTCCGGAGCGTGCCGTCGAAGCCGTAGTCGACGCTGGTGTCGCCGTCGACCTGCAGGGTCGAGGTGGTTCCGGTGCCCGGTCGCGCGGTGAACGCCGAGGTGCCCATGAAGTAGAACGGCCCGGCCCCGCCGGCCGGCGTGTAGTCGAACACCTCGGTGTGACCGTTCGGGTAGGTGATCGTGACGTAGTGCGGGGCGGTGCTGGTGTAGCCGTAGTTGCAGAGCCCGAACACGCACTGCGTCGCGTACAGCGACCAGCCGCCGGAGCCGAGCGGGCGGTTGACGCTGACCTTCATGTTGCTCAGGCCGACCTGCCAGCCGGGACCGAAGTCTCCGGATGCCGTCTGATAGCTGTCATAGCTGCGCTGGACGGTCATCGGAATGCCGGCGACCGGAACGGTGAGGTCGTTGTAGGTCGCGACGTAGCGGCCCGGCTTGAGCTGCCCGGTGACCGCCACCGAGGTGGTGGCGTTCTGCACGCCGCCGCTGCTCGTGGTGGCCGAGACGGTGATCTGGTACGTCCCGTTGGCCAGGACGGTCGGATCGAACGTGGCGAGGGTGGCCGGCGGGGTGCCGGTTCCGGTGGCGAGGACGGTGGAGACCGAGCCGGGGACCGCCTTGTAGGACACCGTCCAGCTGGCGATGCTCTGCCCGTCCGGCGGGGTGACGGTGGCCGTGATCGGGGTGGGCGCGGTGATCATCGTGCCGTCGGCCGGTGCCGGCGCGCTGACCGTCGGTGGCGGCGCTCCGGAACTGCCGGACGAGCTACCGGGCACCGAGTACGCCCAGTTCACGCTGACGATGTTGGAGATCGCCGGCGCGCCGGACAGCGATGCGCCGACCTGGAGGGTGTCCGTTCCCGCCGATTCGCCGGTGTAGCTGAGCTTCGCCAGTCCGTTGACGTCGGTGGTGCCCTCGACCTGCTGCGGGTTCACGCCGCCCACGGTGAGGACGACGGGCAGGTTGGCCACCGGCTGGCCACCGGCGTCCATCGCGGCCAGGGTCACCGTCAGCGGCTGGCCGACCGGCTGGGTCGGCAGGCTGCCCGGGCTCAGGTTCAGGTTGCCGGCCGGCGGGATGCCGGTGCCGTTCGCGCTGGACATGGTCATGGACAGCTGGCCGCCGCAGCACTCCGAGTAGTCCAGCTCGTAGGGGTAGACCCCGGGCGCCGGGAAGTGCACGGTGACCTGGTTGCCGACCGGGCTGGTGGGTTCGTCATAGGCACCCATCACCGGGTACCCCTGGAAGGGGGTCGAGTTCGGTGCGTTGACCAGCGCGCCGCTCACCCTGGTCGCCCCACCGCCGACTCCGAAGACGAAGCCGTCGTCGCTGAAGAACTTGAAGGTGACGTCGCCGGCCGCCGCGACCACGTAGTCCGCGGTGAAGACCGCGTCGAAGTTGGACAGCGTGCCGACGCCGGCCTGCAGCCCGTTGCCCTGGGCGACGACGCTGCCGTTGTAGTTGCCGTTGACGTCGGTCGTGATGTCGGTGAACGGGCGGCTGAAGACCGAGACGCCGGTGATGTTGTGAGGCACCGTGCCGCTCGGCGGATCGAAGTCGATCGTCGGGAAGTCCTCGGTGAAGGCCGGCGTGTCACCCTTGGCGTGACAGAAGTTGCCACAGCCACCGGGGAAGAACTGTCCCTTGACGCTCGTGGTGGAGACGCTGACCGTGGGCGTCACCCAGGACACCGACGCGGTGTTGGACCGCAGGTCGGTACTGCCGAGGGTCAGGCCCGCCTGGACGCTGTCCGTTCCGTCCTGGCTGCCGGAGTAGCTGAAGCCCGCATGGCCGGCGGCGTCGGTCACCGCGGTGCCGTTGGCGGAGTTGGCGCCGGTGACCGCGAAGGTCACCCCCTGGTCCGCGATCGGATTACCGGAGCCGTCCAGCAGGGTCGCCGTCAGCTGCTGGCTGGTTCCGGCGACATCCGGCCCGGCCACCCGCGGCGTCAGGGTGAGCGTCGCGCCCGGGTAGGCCGACGCCACGGTGGTCGTGTACGAGCTGGACACCGGGCCGTACAGGTTGTGGTTGGCGTCGCGCCAGCTGAAGTCGGCGGTGTCGGTCAGCGGCCCGTCCGGCTGGCTCGCCGCGATCGGGTAGTCGGCCGACAGGGTGGCGGACGCACCGGGCGCCAGGCTGGCCGGTGCGCTGGAGAGCTCGGCGCGGGTGCCGTCCGGAGTGGTGTCACCGACGCTGAGGCCGGCCGCCGGGGCGCTGCCCGTGTTCTGGATGACGATTCCGTAGCTGGCGGTCGTGCCGGCGTCAGCCTTGGCGGGCCCGGATTTCGCGACCGAGCCGATCGGCACCTGCTCCGTCGCCGATGCCTTCACCGTCGCTGCCGACACCTGGCCGGCCGGCCCGCTGCCGGTGGCGTCGGCCGAAGCGGTCAGCGCCGCCCCGTCCGTGGTTGCCAGCCGGCTGCGGTAGTCGGCGTCGGTCTCGGTGCTGCCCTTGGCCGCGATTACCGGCACGGTGTACTTCACCGGCACGTCCACGCTGCCGCCGGTCGGGATGCTGGCCAGCGCCGGCACGGTGCCCTGGTCGAGCGTGCGGGTGCTGCCGTCGGGCAGCGTGAAGGCCACCGACACCCCGGTGATCTGGCTGTTGCTGGCGTTGACCGGGTCGGTGAAGTCGGCCCGGTACACGTACGGCTGGCCGTTCTGCGGGTCCCGCGGTGTCACCTCGACATGCACCACGTTGCGGATTCCGCTGGTGCGCTTGGGATCGGCCAGCACCGCCACCTGGGCCGCGGACAGGGTCAGCTTCGCGGTGTAGTTCCAGCTGGCGGTCGAGCTCGCGCCGAGGACGGTGCCGAGCACGTGGTCACCGTCGGCATAGCTCACCCCGGAAGCCGGGTTCGGGGTGGTGGTCACGGCCAGGCCGCTGGTCGTCGGCGAGGGCACCGTCGGCGTCCAGCCGGACTGGGTGGCCTGGTAGCCGCCGAGGGACACCCATGCCTTGCTGGCGACGTCGTGGTACTCCACCTCGTCGTACCAATCGGCCAGCGTCCCGGGATTGTCGGGCACCTCCGCCGCCGAGTAGGTGCCTTGCAGGGTCAGCTCCGCGCCGGTGTTGGTCACCCGGGCGGTGTAGGTCAGCTGGTCGCCGGGGATCGCGGTCGACCGGTCCACCGCCAGGGTCGCGCCCAGGGTCGGCGTCACCGTCGCGCTCGAGACGCTCTTGCGCAGCTCCAGGCTCGCGTTGCCGCCGTTCGCCGCGGCCGGCGGCGCGGCCGCCACCGTCAGACCGGCAACCAGGCCGACCGAGGTCAGGCCGACGAGCCATTTCGGGCGCAGCACAGTAGAGCGTTTAGGCATGGTTGATCCCCGTGATCAAAAGGCGTGAATAGGCGAAATGCTGCAGACGAATGGTGCGTGTACCTCGGTAGGAGCTGAACCCGATTGGGCGGTGAGTCTGGACTAACGAAGTTCTTACTGTCAATGATCTGGCGCGATACGGCGTGGCCGGATTCGGTGGGTCGTCGGACGGCGGTCGGTCGGGCCGGGAGAGGATGGGTCGGTGACCATCTCGCTACCCGATTTCATCGCCGGCCTGCCCAAGGCCGAACTGCACGTCCACCACGTCGGCTCCGCCTCACCCCGGATCGTCGCCGAGCTGGCCGCCCGGCACCCGCAGGCCGGGGTGCCGGCGGACCCGGAGCTGCTGGCCGAGTTCTTCACCTTCCGGGACTTCGCGCACTTCATCGAGGTCTACCTGTCGGTCGTCGACCTGATCACCGACGCCGCCGACGTCCGGATGCTGACCTATGAGGTGGCCCGGGAACTGGCCGGCCAGCAGGTGCGCTACGCCGAGCTGACCGTCACCCCGTTCTCCTCGGTCAACCGGGGCATTCCGGCCGAGGCGTTCTGCGAGGCGATCGAGGACGCCCGGCTCGCCGCCGAGCGGGAGTTCGGGGTGGTGCTGCGCTGGTGCTTCGACATCCCCGGCGAGGCCGGCCTGCCGTCGGCCGAACTGACCGCTCGGATCGCCACCGAACTGCAGCCGGACGGGCTGATCAGCTTCGGCCTGGGCGGCCCGGAGATCGGCGTGCCGCGCGGGCAGTTCCAGCCGTACTTCGACCAGGCCCGGGCGATCGGGTTGCACAGCGTGCCGCATGCCGGTGAGACGACCGGCCCGCAGACCATCTGGGACTCGATCCGGCTGCTCGGTGCCGAGCGGATCGGGCACGGCACCTCAGCGGTCGGTGATCCGGAATTGCTCGACTATCTCAGGGAGAACCAGATCGCCCTGGAGGTCTGCCCGACCTCGAACGTGGCCACCCGGGCAGTGGCCAGCCTGGCCGAGCACCCGCTGCCCGAACTGGTCCGGGCCGGCGTGCCGGTTACCATCAACTCCGACGATCCCCCGATGTTCTCAACCGATCTGAACGCCGAGTACCGGATCGCCGCCGACCTGCTCGGCCTGGACCCGGCCGGGGTGGCCGAGCTGGCCCGCACCGCGGTGACGGTCTCGTTCGCACCGGACCAGGTCAAGAAGGATCTGCTCGCCGAGATCGACGGCTACCTGGCAGCGGCCGAATGAGGCGAAGGCCCGAGCCGGTTGGCTCGGGCCTTCGCCTTTGTGCGTAAGGACAATCGGGGTCAGTCTGCCGGCCCCTGGCCCAGGGTGACCGTCACGGTGTGGCTCTGGCCGTTGGTGTCGGCGTAGCCGATGCGCACCTGGTCGCCCGGATTGTGCTTGGCCAGCAGGTCGGACAGCCCGGACGCGTCGCTGACCGCGCTACCGTCGACCGTGGTGATCAGGTCACCCTCGGCGAGCCCGGCCTGCTCGGCAGCCGAGCCCGAGACCACACCGGAGATCGCCGCACCCTGGGCGGTGGCGTCCCGCGCCAGTTGCACGCCCAGGAAGGCCGGGTAGCCCTGGTGGATCGTCGCATTGTCGGTGCCGTTCTCGATCTGGCTGGCGATCGAGGTCGCCTTGGCGATCGGGATGGCGAAACCGGTTGCGCTGTCGGTGGACTGGAACCGCGAGCCGGAGGACGAGGCCGCGGTGTCCATCCCGACCACGCTGCCGCTCTTGCTGTCGTACAGCGGGCCGCCCGAGTCACCGGCCTGGATGTTGGCGTCCACCTGGATCAAGCCGGTCAGCCGCTCGGCGTTGCCGCCGTTGTCATCGGTCGCGGTGATCGCCTGGTCGAGCGCGGTCACCGAACCGGTCGCCGCCGACGGGGTGCCGCCGGTGCCGCCGGCGTTGCCCACGGCGGTGACCGCCGTGCCCACCTTGACCGCCGAGGAGTCGCCCAGCTTGGCGGTCGACAACCCGCTCGCGTTCTGCAACTGGATCACCGCCACGTCATCGGTCGGGTCGGTCCCGACCACCTTGGCGGTATAGGTCTTGCCGGTGCTCACCACGGTCACCGAGATGGCGGTGGAGTCCTGCACCACATGATTGTTCGTCAGCACTTCACCGTTGCCGCTCAACACGATTCCGGTACCGGCGGCCTTGCCGCGGCCGTAGTCGACGGTCGTGTTGATGTCGACCACGCCGACCGACTCGGCGCTGGTGGCCGAGCGCGTGGTGTTGGAGTTGCCAGAACCACCGGAGCCGCCGTTCGAGCCGAAGCCGCCGAACGGCAGGCCGTTGCCGGAATCGCCGTTGCCCGCATTGCCGTTGCCCGAATTACCGTTGCCCGAGTTGCCGAACGGGTTGCTCTGGCTGGGAGTGTCCAGCGAGGTCTGGCTGGACGAACTGTGGGCGTGGTCCACCGCCAGCGCGACGCCGCCGACCGTCACCGCCGCGGCGACGGCAGCCGCCACCGAGGCGTAGGCGAACCGGTGCTGGCGCTTGCGCTGCCCGGGGGGCGGCGGCGCCCAGTAACCCGCGGGGTGGCCGAGGTAGGGATAACCGGGCTGGTAACCACTGGCCTGGTACCCGGACGGCTGCTGCCAGCCGGGCTGGTAACCGGCCTGCTGGTAGCCAGCCTGCTGCCCACCGCTTTGCTGCCAACCGGCCTGCTGCCAACCGCCCGGCGTCGTTGGCGGCTGCCAGCCGGCCTGCTCGCCGAACCGGTACTGCTGGGTCGCCGACCAGGCCTGCTGGTGCTCGGTCGGAACGAAGTACGGCTGCTCGCCCGGCGCCGGCTGGGCCGACTGCTCGGCCGGCTGACCCGGGTTCTGGCCGCCAGCCTGTTCCGGCCGCGACTCAAAGGGACTGGATGGCTCGGTCACGGTGACCACCTTCGCGTTTCTGGTCTTCGCTGGATACGAGATCAGTCAACGCCGGCCAGGTGGTCGCCGCCTTGGAGCTTAGGTAGAGAATCCTGTGAGCGCTGGTGTCGCCGCCCCGCCCGATCAGGGACGCTTGGCGACCAGGGTCAGCACGTCGTAGCTGGCCACCACCTCGTCGTCCTGGTTGCGCACCATCAGGTCCCAGCGCACCTCGCCGTAGTTCTCGGTCTGGCGGGCCTTCTTCTCCTTGCAGGTCAGCTGCGCACGAATCGTGTCGCCGACCTTGACCGGGGTGATGAAGCGCAGGTTGTCCAGCCCGAAGTTGGCCAGCACCGGTCCAGGCGATGGCTCGACGAACAGCCCGGCGACCCGGGAGACGATGTAGTAGCCGTGCGCCACGATGCCGCCGAACAGCGGGTTCGCCGCGGCTGCCTCCGGGTCGGTGTGCGCGTAGAAGGAGTCGCCGGTCAGCTCGACGAACCGGTCGATGTCCTCGGCGGTCACGGTGTGGCCCTCGGTGTGCAACACCTCGCCGATGGCCAGGTCCTCCAGGTGCCGGCGGAACGGGTGGACACCTTCGGTGACGGTCGGCGCGCCGGCCACCCAGCGGCCGGTGACCGCGGACAGCGCGCGGGGTGAGCCCTGGATCGCGGTGCGCTGCATGTAGTGCAGCACGCCGCGGATACCACCGAGCTCCTCACCACCGCCGGCCCGGCCGGGGCCGCCGTGCACCAGCAACGGCAGCGGCGAACCATGCCCGGTGGAGGTCTTGGCGTCGTCCCGGTCGATGACGATCATCCGGCCGTGGTGGGCGGCCGCGCCGAGCACCACGTCGCGGACGAAGGACGGGTCGTAGGAGTAGACCGAGCCGACCAGCGAACCCTCGCCGAGGGCGGCCAGTTCGACCACCTCGTCGACGCCGTCGTAGCCGATCACCGTGGCCAGCGGGCCGAACGCCTCGACGGTGTGCACCTGCTCGGCCCGGCGGTCCCGGGCCGTCAACACGGTGGGCGTCACGAAGGCCCCGTCGGCCGGCAACTTCGCTGCCTCGGCCGAGTTCGGGCCACCGATCGCGATGTCGGCGGCGGCGGCCAGCCGGCCCAAATTGGCCTCGAACTCGGCCCGCTGGTCCAGCGTGGCGAGCGCGCCCATCGTGGTGCCCTCGTCCCGCGGGTCGCCCACCACCACCTTCGCCAGCCGGGCCCGCAGCGCCTCGAGCACCGGCTCGATCCGGTCGGCGGGAACGAAGGCCCGCCGGATCGCGGTGCACTTCTGGCCCGCCTTGACGGTGATCTCGCGGCCGAGTTCGCGCACGAACAGGTCGAACTCCGGCTCGCCGGGTGCCGCGTCCGGGCCGAGGATAGCGGCGTTGAGCGAATCGGCCTCCGCGGTGAACCGGACCGCTCGGGACACCACCGTCGGGTGCTGGCGGAGCAGCCGCGCGGTGGCGGCCGAGCCGGTGAACGCCACCACGTCCTGGCTGGTCAGGTTCTCCAGCAGGCCGTCCGTCGAGCCGCACACCAGCGAGATGGAACCCGGTGGGAGCAGGCCCGACCCGACCATGTCGGCGAAGACCCGCTCGGTCAGGTAACCGGTCTGTTCGGCCGGCTTCACCACCACCGGCACCCCGGCCAGGAACGCCGGCGCGAACTTCTCCAACATGCCCCAGACCGGGAAGTTGAACGCGTTGATGAACAGCGCCAGCCCGTGCATCGGTGTGTAGATGTGCTGGGCGACGAAGCTGCCGTCCTTGCTGAACTGCTCCACCGGTCCGTCGGTGTAGACATGCGCGTCCGGCAGTTCCCGGCGACCCTTGGAGGAATATGCGAACAGCACGCCGATGCCGCCGTCGACGTCGAACCGGGAGTCGAACAGGGTGGCGCCGGTCGCAAATGACAGCGGGTAGTAGTCGCTCTCCTTGCGGTCGTTGAGGTAGACCGCCAACTGCTTCAGGATGGCCGCGCGCTCGGTGAAGGTCAGCCGGCGCAGCGCCGGGCCGCCGACCGAGCGGGCGTGGTCGTACATGCCGGCGACGTCGACCGGGCTGGTCGACCAGCGGGCCACCTCGGCCGAGGTCGACGCGTCGAGCAGCGGTTCACCCTCATCGCTCGCGGTGAACCAGCTGTCCTTGAGGTACGAACGAACCAGGCCGGCCATTCTCGGTCCTCCCTGCTTGCGACGGGCAACGAGCCGAGCATAGACTAAACGAACGATCATTCGGTTAATCGCCACCGGCAAGTTCCGGTGACCCGATACACCTGTTCGACCCGATACACCTGTTCGACCCGATGCACCTGTTCGACCCGCCGCACCGCCGTACCAGCAGGGAGCCAGTTGATGACCGCAACCGCGCAGCAGCCGATCGACGAGCAGGCAGGCTTCGACGCGCTGATCGCCGCCGACGCGCCGATCGAGCCCCGTGACTGGATGCCGGAGGCGTACCGCAAGACGCTGATCCGCCAGATCGCCCAGCACGCGCACTCCGAGATCATCGGCATGCAGCCGGAGGGCAACTGGCTGACCCGGGCGCCATCCCTGCGCCGCAAGGCGATCCTGCTGGCGAAGGTGCAGGACGAGGCCGGCCACGGGCTCTACCTCTACTCGGCCGCCGAGACCCTCGGCATGAGCCGCGAAGAGATGCTCGACCTGCTGCACGCCGGCCGGCAGAAGTACTCCTCGATCTTCAACTACCCGACCGCCACCTGGGCCGACGTCGCCGCGATCGGCTGGCTGGTCGACGGCGCCGCGATCACCAACCAGGTGCCGCTCACCCGTTGCTCCTACGGTCCGTACGCGCGAGCCATGGTGCGCATCTGCAAGGAGGAATCCTTCCACCAGCGGCAGGGCTTCGAGTCGCTGCTGGCCCTCTCGAACGGCACCCCGGAGCAGCACCAGATGGCCCAGGACGCGGTCGACCGGTGGTGGTGGCCGTCGCTGATGATGTTCGGCCCGCCGGACGACGACTCGCCCAACTCGGCCCAGTCGATGGCCTGGGGGATCAAGCGGTTCTCCAACGACGAGTTGCGGCAGCGGTTCGTCGACATCTGCGTGCCGCAGGCTGAGGCGCTCGGACTGACCCTGCCGGACCCCGACCTGAGGTGGAACGCCGAGCGCGGCCACTACGACTTCGGAACCATCGACTGGACCGAGTTCCAGCAGGTGATCAAGGGCAATGGCCCGTGCAACCGGCTGCGGCTGGCCAACCGCCGGCAGGCCCACGAGGATGGTGCCTGGGTCCGCGAGGCGGCGGCGGCCTACGCGGCGAAGCGGACCGGCTCCCAGCAGGGCAGCGCGGCGTGACCGCGACCAGCCCGCTCTGGGAGGTGTTCGTGCGTCCGGTGCGCGGCACCAGCCACGTGCACGTCGGCTCGCTGCATGCCGCGGACGCTGCCCTGGCGCTGCAGAACGCCCGCGACCTCTACACCCGGCGCAGCGAGGGCGTCTCGATCTGGGTGGTGCCCTCGGCGGCCGTGGTCGCCAGCTCGCCCGACGAGAAGGATTCCTTCTTCGAGCCAGCCGCCGACAAGCCCTACCGGCACCCCACCTTCTACGAGATTCCGGACGGGGTCGAGCACCTGTGAACGACCGCTTGCCAGCCGGCCCCGAGCTGACCGCCGAGGTTGCGGAGTACGCGATCCGGCTCGGCGACGATGCGTTGATCCTCTCCCAGCGGCTGGCCGAATGGTCGGCACGATCCCCCGAGATCGAAGAGGACATCGCGCTCACCAATATCGCGCTGGACCTGCTCGGCCAGGCCCGGTCGCTGCTCAGCTACGGCGGCAGCTACTCCGGCCGGACCGAGGACGACCTGGCCTACCTGCGGGAGGAACGGGCGTTCACCAACGTCCAACTGGTGGAGCTCGAGAACGGCGACTTCGCGGTCACGATGGTCCGGCAGTTGCTGTTCTCCGCCTACCAGTACGAGCTCTACCGCACGCTCGAGTCCTCCACCGACGGCCAGCTTGCCGCGATCGCCGCGAAGGCGGTCAAGGAGGTCGCCTATCACCTCGAACACGCGGGCACCTGGGTGCTCCGGCTCGGGGACGGCACCGAACTCAGCCACCGGCGGGCCCAGGCCGCGCTGGACGAGGTATGGCCTTACAGTCACGAGCTGTTCGCCGACGACGAGCTGGCGCGGCGGATCGCCGACCGCGGCGCCGGACCACTCCCCTCGGCGCTGCGCGACGGCTGGCTGGGCACCGTGCAGCCGCTGCTGGCCGAGGCGACCCTGACCGTGCCGGACGACGACTGGCAGCCGACCGGCGGACGGTCGGGCCTGCACACCCAGCCATTCGGCTACCTGCTCGCCGAGCTGCAGCACCTGCACCGGTCCCACCCCGGGGCGACCTGGTGAGCGTCGTCGAGGCCCAGCTGGAGCAGCTGCGCGCCGCCGCCGCCGAGGTGCCTGATCCGGAGATCCCGGTGTTGACCATTGCCGATCTCGGCATCCTGCGGGACGTCCGGTGGGCGGTCGATGGTGAGCCCGAGGTGGTGATCACCCCGACCTACTCCGGGTGCCCGGCGACCGAGGCAATCCGGTCGGACGTGCTGGCCCGGGCTCGGCAGGTGCACCCACAGGCCCGGGTGGTGGTCGAGCTGTCACCGGCCTGGACCACCGACTGGATCACCGAGGACGGCCGGCACAAGTTGGCCGAGTACGGCATCGCACCACCGGCACGCACCCAGCCAGATTCGCGCCCGGCCCCGGTGCGGTTGCGGCTCGGCCGGCGGGTGGTCAGCTGCCCACGCTGCGGGGCGACCGACACCGAGGTGGTGAGCCAGTTCGGCTCCACCCCGTGCAAAGCGCTTCGACGGTGTCTGGCCTGCGCCGAACCGTTCGACGAGTTCAAGCCGATCTGACCAACCGACCGCCCGCAGCCGAGGACCAGCCGAACAGATGAGCACCTTCCACAAGATCGCGGTCTCCGACATCGTCCGCCTCACCGACTCCGCGTGCGCGGTCGAGTTCGAGGTGCCGCCGGAGTTGCGCGCCAGCTACCTGTTCCAGCCCGGTCAGCACCTGACCCTGCGGCGAGTCACCGGCAGCGCCGAAGATCGCCGGACCTACTCGATCTGCTCGACGCCGGCCGAACTGGCCGAGCGGGGCAGGCTGCGGATCGGGGTCAAGCTGATCCCGGCCGGTGTCTTCTCCGGCTGGCTCACCAGCGGTCTGCAGGTCGGCGAGGTGGTCGAGGTGATGACTCCGGCCGGCCACTTCGGCCCGGCGGGAGTGGGCGAGGCCGGCAACGGCCGCCGGATCGGCTGCCTCGCCGCCGGCTCCGGCATCACGCCGGTGCTGTCGATCGCCGCCTCGGTGCTGGCCGCCGAGCCGGACAGCGAGGTACTGCTGGTGTACGGCAACCGGAGCACCGGTGAGGTGATGTTCCTCGAGCAGTTGGCCGACCTGAAGAACCGGTACCCGCAGCGACTCACCGTGCTGCACGTGCTCTCCGGCGAGCCACAGCTGTCCGACCTGCTCACCGGCCGGATCGACCAGGCCAAGATCGCGACGCTGCTGGCCGGGCCGGCCGCCGAGGTCGAGGACTGGTACCTCTGCGGGCCGTTCGGCATGGTCACCGCGGCTCGGGACGCGCTGGTTGCGGGCGGGGTGCCGGAGGGCCGGGTGCACGCCGAACTGTTCTACGCCGGCGAGGTGCCGGTCGACGAGCTGTCAGCCGGCGAGGACGATTCCGGCGCCGACCGCAGCGAGGTCACCGTGACGCTGGCCGGCCGAACCTCGACGGTGTCGGTGCCGTATACCGGCGCCAGCATCCTGGATGCCGTGCTGGCTGCCCGGCCGGACGCGCCGTACGCGTGCAAGGGCGGCGTCTGCGGCACCTGCCGGGCAAAGGTGGTCAGCGGCGAGGTCCGGATGACCCGCAACTACGCCCTGGAGCCGGACGAGATCGCCGCCGGCCTGGTGCTGGCCTGCCAGTCGCACCCGGTCACCGACGAGGTCGAGCTCGAGTTCCGCTGACCCGGCGCGGGCGGTGGCCGGCGTGCTCATCGACCGCACAGCGGACGCTGCACTAGCCTGGCTCGAACATGGATACCAAGGGCGCGGTGCCGATCGGCGGTGACCCGGTCGAAGAGGTGGTGACGGTCCGCCGTCCCCGCTCGGTGGTGGCGTTCGCGCTCTGGTTCTCCCTCGGGGTGGGCGTCGCCTACCTCGGTTTTCTGGTGTTCCAGCAGCTGCGCACGATCGTCTACCTGCTCGCTTTCTCGCTGCTGATCGGGCTGACCCTGGACCCGATGATCGGCTTCCTGCAACGGCGCGGCATCCGGCGCGCTTATGCCGCCCTGCTGATCTGGCTGCTCGCGGTGGCGTTGCTGACCGCGCCGATCGTGCTCGCGGTCGACGCCGCCAGTACCCAGCTACCACAGCTGATCAAGAACGGTCCGAAGCTGATCTCGGACGCCGAATCGCACCTCGGCTCGCTCGGCACCCGGCTGAAGTCGGTGACCAGCGCGCAGGGACCGTCCAAGGTCGACTTCGCCAGGGTGCTCGACTACGTGCTGTCGGGCGGTCAACTGCTGTTCAGCGCGCTCACCGACATCGTGGTGGTCGCCTTCCTGTCGCTGTTCTTCGCGATCAAGCTGCCCGACCTGCGCAACCTCACGCTGCGCGCGGTGCCGGCCTCCCGGCGCGGCCGCACCGGCCGGATCGTCGACGAGCTGATCACCCTGGTCGGCAAGGTGATGCTCTCGACCGTGCTGATCGCCGTGCTCTGCGGCCTGGGCACCTCGGTCTGGGCGCTCGCCTGGCACATCCCGTACGCGGTGATGCTCGGCGCCCTGGTGACGGTGCTGTCGCTGGTGCCGGTGGTCGGCTCCACCGTCGGCGGCACCATCGTGACCCTGGTGTCGCTCACCGTCAGCTTTCCGACGGCGCTGGCCACCCTGCTGTTCTACATCGGCTACCGGCTCGCCGAGGACTACCTGATCCAGCCCCGGGTGATGAAGTTCTCGGTGGAGCTGCCCGGGGTGATCACGGTGCCCTCGGTGATCCTGGGCGGGGCGATCCTTGGCATTCCGGGTGCCCTGTTCGCGGTTCCGGTCGCCATCATGCTGCGGGTGCTGGTGCGCGAGATCGTCTTCCCGGCGGTCGACCAAGCCTGAAACCGCACCGGAGAGGCCTGAGGTTGACCGCCGGCGCAGCGAACCCCGAGAGTTCAGCGCCACAACCGGCCGGGCGCCAGAAAGTCGATGTCCAGCTGGCTGCGTCCCTGCATCACCAGGTCGGCCACGATCTCGCCTACCACCGGCACGAACTTGAAGCCGTGCCCGGAGAAGCCCACCGCCAGCACCACCCGGCCGGACGAGCCCGGATGCACGCCCAGCACGAAGTCGTCCCCCTCGACACCGGGGTACATGCACACCGAGGAGCGCACCGGGGGTCCGCCCAGTCCTGGCAACGACCGGGCCAGCAGTTCCCGGACCGCGCCGTGATCCCGCTCGGTCACCGTCCGGTCGAGCCGGTCGGGATCGATCGGCTCGCCCATCGGCGCCCGGTACAGCGCCGCCTTGACCAGGTCCTCGCCGGGCAGCCGGGGAAACCCGTAGAGCTGCACGTGCTGCTCGCCGGGCACGTCCCAGAGGTAGACCGGGAACCGATCGGGCGCGAAGTCGTCCGGCCGGTCCGCGCCGAACCAGTGCACGGTCTGCCGGGTCACCGCCAGCGGCAACCGCTCGTCCAGCCCGGCCAGCTGGCCGGCCCAGGCGCCGGTGGCCAGCACCACCTTCGGCGCGACCACCTCCTCGTCGGCCAACGTCACGTGCACTCCCTGCGGGCCGAGTTCGACCGCCTCGACCGCGGTCTCGAACCACAGCTCGGCACCGGCATCGAGGGCGAGTTCCAGCTGCGCCAGCACCGTCGCCTCGGGTAGCGCGTAGCCGGCGTCCGCCTCGAACACCGCCAGCTGGCCCGGCGGCAGCCGGAACTGGGGGTACCGCCGGTGCAACGCCGCCGGGTCGAGCAGCTCGTACGGCAGCTGCCACCGTTCGGCGGAAGCCCGGGCGCCGGCCACCACCGGGCTGGTCGGCTCGCCGATCATCAGGGCGCCGCACCGGTGGAACAGCCGTTCGCCGAACTCGGCGGACAGCTCGTCCCACAACTGGTAGGAGCGCATCAGCAGCGGCACGTACGCGGGACCCTCGAAGTACGCCTTGCGGACGATCCGGCTGCCGCCGTGCGACGAGCCGAGCGGGTGGGCCGGTCCGAACTGCTCGATGCCGATCACCCGCTGACCCCGGCGGGCCAACTCACGCGCCGCCGCCGAGCCCATCCCACCGAGGCCGATCACGATCACGTCACAGGCAGTGGCCACACGCACCCTCCAGCTAACCGGTATCCCACAACCCATTGTGGTTACCGTAGGGCGATGAGCTGGTTGACCGAACCGGATTCGGAATGGGATTCTCCCGATAATCCGCCCGATTACCCCGAGGACGAGCCGAAATCCCGGCTCAAGCTGGTGGCCTTGATCTTCGGCGGCTGGCTGGTGGTCAGCCTGGTGGTGCTCGGCATCCTGCTCGCCGTCGGTGGCCACCACGGCTCCAGCCATGACCAGCAAGCCGGCTCCGGGCCGGCTGCCGTCACCAGCACCCCGGCCCAGTCGGCCGCGGCGTCCGGCCCCGCCCTGCCGAGCGGCTGGACCCGCCGGGCCGCCGATCGGCAGACCGACTGCGCCGCGCACTCCTACGGCCAGGTGAAGGCCTTCTTCGCCGGCACGCCGTGCACCTCGGTGCAGCGGGTGCTGGCCACCACCGACACCGGCGGACGTTCGGTCGTGATCGCCAGCAACATCGTCACCTTCGACACCGCCGACCAGGCCCAGCGGTACCTCAAACTGGTGAACACCGACGGCACCGGCAACATATCGGACCTGCTCCGCGAGGGAGTCAGCTATCCGGGTGGTCCCCGCCAACTGCCGGACTCCGCGTTCGCCTCCCGGGCGGACGGCAACCGGGTGCTGGTGGCCGAAGCCGGTTACGCCAGCGGAAGCTCGAACGGCCAGGACCCGGCGTTGGACTCGATCGCCGCCCAGGCGATCCGGTAGATCGCCTGCAGACAGAGAGAAGCCCCGCTGGAGCAGGTACCCCCATACCTGGTCCGCGGGGCTTCAATCTCTTACTGCGTTTCCCCCATTGCACCCCCGTGCGATGAAAACCTTACCGGCGCTCACGGTATGCATACAAGCCGCAATCGAGTTACCGAATGATTACCGTGCGTATAGCGCGTGCCCGAATTGTCTTTTCAGATAAGCGAAATCGGCTCGATGTCGTAGCTGGCGAGCAGACTGGGGCCGGACGGGGCAGCCCGGCCGGTAGAAGCGATGGGAGTTACCGATGCGCAAGTGGCTACCGCTGGTGGCGATCTGCTGCGGCACCTTCATGCTGCTGATCGACGTCACCGTGGTCAACGTGGCCCTGCCGCAGATGGCCGGCAGCCTGCACGCATCGTTCAGCTCGCTGCAGTGGGTGGTGGACGCCTACGCGCTCACCCTCTCCGCGCTGTTGCTCGGCGTCGGATCGGTAGCCGACAAGCTCGGTCACCGCCGGGCCTACGTCATCGGCCTGGCGGTCTTCGCGGCCGCCTCGCTGGGTTGCGGACTGGCCCCGAACTCCCCGGCGCTGATCATCGCCCGGGTGGTGCAGGGCATCGGCGCCACCGGCATGTTCGCCTGCACCTACGCGCTGCTGAGCAGTTCCTACACCGGCCGGGACCGCGGCATTGCCTATGGCATGTGGGGTGCCGTGCTCGGTGCCTCGGCGACGGTCGGACCGGTCATCGGTGGGGTGCTCACCCAGAGCCTGTCCTGGCGGTGGATCTTCTTCATCAACCTGCCGGTCTCGGCGATCGCCATCGCGTTGGCACAGCGGGCGCTCTCCGGTGACCGTCCCGGCCGCGAGCAGCGCATCGACCTGGCCGGCACCGCAGCGTTCACGGTCGCCGCCGGAGCGCTGACCTTCGGCCTGATCCGGGCCAACGAGGACGGCTGGACGGCGCCCCTGGTGCTCTGCCTCGGCGTGCTCAGCGCGGTGGCGTTCACCCTGTTCTTCACGGTCGAATCTCGATCGGCCAAGGCCATGCTCGACCTGGCGCTGCTGCGCCGGCCGGCCTTCGTGGGCATTCTGGTCGGCTCGCTGCTGGTGAACCTGGCCGCGTTCTCGTCCTTCACCTACACCTCCATCTGGCTGCAGTCGGTCCTCGGGCTCGACCCGATCCAGGCCGGCCTGACCGGCCTGCCCCTGTCGATCGCGTCGTTCGCGGTGTCGGCCGGCATCGGCCGGCACCTGCACGCCAGGCAGCCGGGCCCGATCATCGGCGCCGGCCTGCTGCTGATCGCGGCGGGTGGCGCGCTATGCGCCCTGCTGATCGGCCCGGCGGCAAGCTGGCCGGCCTTGATCGGCGGCTTCGTGCTGATCGGCATCGGGGTCGGCCTGGCCACCCCGACCCTGAACTCCTCGGCGATGGCCGCGGTGCCGATCGAGCGCGGCGGCATGGCCGCCGGTGCGGTGAACACCGCCCGGCAGTTGGGTTTCGCTGTTGGCATCGCGGTGCTGGGCACCCTCTTCGCCACCCGGGCCCGCGAGCAGGTCGCCGCCGCCGGCACGCCCCGGTCGGCGCAGGTCGCGCATCAGCTGACCAGCGGCCAGGGCCGGACGCTGCTGGCCCGGGCCGGCGGCAGCCGGCCGGTCCTGTCGCACACCCTGCACGTCGCGGCGGCCGCCGGCCTCGACCTGGTGTTCTGGGGTTCCGCGCTGGCCGGCCTGGCCGGCAGCCTGGCGGTGTTCCTGCTGGTCCGACCACGAGGGGCCGTGCGGGCAGCGGGTGACCCCGCCACCGATGCCGCCGCCGCGGCCACCGTCTGAGGCCCGTCGGGACGCTCGGGACGAGGTGGCTCAGGGCAGCAGCAGGGTCTTGCCGATCGTGTTCCGGCTCTCGATCGCGGCATGCGCCTCGGCAGCCTGCTCCAGGGCGAAGGTCTGCCCGATGGTGGGTCGAATGACGTTCTGGGCAGCGAGGTCCAGGGCCCGTTCGACGAGGTCGAATGAGCTTGCCGCACCGAGGGCCGAGAGGCCGATCAGGGTGACGCCGCGCCTCGCCGCCGCCTGGTCGTCGAGCGGCCCCCAGCTTCCGCCCGCCGCGCCGTGCGACACATAGCGACCGCCCGATGCGACCAGGGGGAACAGGTTTCTGGTGAGGTCGGCTCCGACTCCGTCGAATACCACATCGATCCCGCCGATCGCCGCCGTGCGGAGTGCGGTGGGCCAGTCGGGATCGCGATAGTTCACGGTTGCGTCGGCCCCGAGGGAACGGGCGTGGTCGAGCTTGCCGCTGCTTCCGGCCAGAGCGATCACCCGAGCGCCGGACGCCTTGGCGAGCTGAACCAGGAGGCCGCCAACCCCGCCCGCGGCGGCGGTGACGAGCACCGTCCCACCGGAGCTGGGAGCCGCGGCCTCGTGCAGCCCGACGGCGGTGCGGCCATCGGCGAGCAGGGCGGTCGCCTCCCGAAGGCCCAGCCGGACGGGTACCCGGTGCACGTCGTCGACGGCCGCGAGAGCCCGGCTGGCGTAGCCACCGGTGCCCCCGGTAGCGGTGACCACCACGGTGCCCAACCAAGCCTGATCGACCCCGAGCCCGACCCGGTCGACGACACCGCCGACCCCGTTGCCGAGGATCACCGGGAACCGGGCGGGCGGCACCACGGCGCTACCCGCGCGCAGCAATGTCTCGACGAACGTGATGGCCGCGGCCTCGACGGCCACGCGCAACTGTCCAGCGGTGGGCTCCGGGTCGGGCCGGGTGGCCGGATGGAGAACCCGCGGGGGGCCCGGACAGTCGGCGATGACGACGCGCATTCGGGAATCCTCGATTCAGGCTCGTCAGAAGACGCCGACGGCACGAAGTACGCCGCCTTGCCGGTCGACATCCGGCGAAATTGTTGGCACGCCAACATCTTACGGCTGCTGGTATGCCAACAGTGCCGATTAATCTCGGCGCCATGACTGACCTGCCCGACCCGAACAGAGCTGGGAAGCCGCCGCACGTCGGCACCAGCATCGAGGGTGCGCCGATCGGAACCGCGCTACTGCAGGTCGTCCGCGCGCACGCCCGGGTGGCCGCCGAACTGCTCGGCGAAGTGGGGATCGTCCCACCGCACGAGGTCGTGCTGCTTCACCTCGACGCCCACCAGCCGGTGTCCCAGACCGAACTCGTGCACTACCTGGGCCGGGACCGGTCCACCGTCTCGGCGACCCTGCAGGCGATGGAGCGCGCCGGGCTCGTCACCCGCGGCCCCGCCCCGAACGACAGGCGAGCGATGGTCGTCGCCCTCACCGACAAGGGCCGGGCTGCCGTGCCTCGGGTACGGGCCGCGTGGCACGAACTGGAACGCCGCACCAGCGGAGCGCTCACGCCGAAACAGCAAGCCGACCTGATAACCGCGCTGTCCGCCGTCCGGGACGCGCTCAACCTCCCTGGCGGCGCGAGTGGACCAGCCCCGCCGGCAGGAAGCGCGAACGCCGCGGACCTCGAGTAGAGGCCCGCGGCGTCCGCGTGTCAGGAGCTACCTGGCAGCTCAGCCCACCTTGTAGGTGTAGGGCAGCTGGGCCAGCAGGTCGCCGGTCGTGTTGAAGGTGGCGTACCCGAACGACGGCGGGGTGTAGATGTTCAGCAGCCCGCTGACGGTCGTGCCCTTCTTCTCGGTCGGCGTGATGGTGACCGTGATGGTCGCCGACTGACCCGGCTGGATGGTCACCGGGGTACCGAAGTCGGCGGCGTTCGGGTCGACGGCCACGTTCCAGAAGTCACCGGTGGAGGAGGTGACCGAGGAGTCGAAGCCGAGCGTCCGAGCACTCAGGTTGACCTGGGAGTCGGCGGTCGGAGCACCCTCGGGGCCGACGTAGCCGACCTCGTTGACATCGGTGAACCAGACGCCGGTCTGCACGGTGCCCTGCTGCTTCTCCTTGACCGTCGCCACCGACACGGTGCTGCCGTCCTGGGCCGCGGTGAGGTCGCCCAGTGCGCTGATGCCCTGGGTACCGGTCAGCAGCTCACCGATCGCCGGCACCGACGAGACCGCGGTCATGGTGAGACCGGTGGTGCTCGGCGGAACCAGGTAGGTCGGCGCGTTGTGCGACGGCAGCTGGAAGGTCTCTGCGCCGAACGGGGAGACCAGCTGGGTCTGCTGCAGCTTGTCGGTCCGCGGGTCGACCTGGACGTTGATCGGCGCGATGCCGGTGTTCGTCACGGTGACCTGAGCGGTGGTCGAGCTGCCCTGCGGCAGCACCGTCCGGTTCGACTGCGGCAGCCCGGTGGCCTGCACCTGGCTCTGGTCGAAGCCGATGGTGCCGGTGAAGTCCTGGCTCAGCGCGGTGCCCGGCACCGGGTTGATCACCAGGACCACCACCCGCCAGCGACCCGGCACCGGGTTGGCGGCGGTCATCTGCAGCCCCAGACCCTGCGCACCGGTGGTGAAGGGGTCGGTCGAGTAAAGGTTGCTGTCGATCGCCTGGACCTCGGAGTTCGGGTCCACCAGCGCACCCTCGAGCTGGTAGTGCGGGTCGCTGGCCAGCTTGATGCCGACGCTGACGTCCTGCTTGCCCTTCGGCACGTCGAAGGCGTAGGTGAAGGTCTGCGCCGCCGACCCACCACGGGCGTTGCCGCCGGTGATGGTGCCGGTGAAGCTGCCCGGCGCCGGCACGATGGACCGCACCACGACCGGGATCGAGGTGACGTGGTTGTCCGAGCTGGCAACGGTCACCGAGTAGCTGGTGTCACCGCCGCTGGCCGGGATCTGGAAACCGACCCGGACGTTCTTGGTCTCGCCCGGCGCCAGCTCCAGCGCCGGCTTGTTGACCTCGCCGACCGGAACGGCCTGCTGGTTGGTGGTCCGGATGGTGACCGGGCCGCTGTAACCGGCCGCGCTGGCCGCGGTGTAGATGATCGCGGTCCAGGTGCCGGCGGCCGGCTTGCGCACGTCCAGGTTGGCGTAGTTGGCCGAGACCGAACCGCCCTGCGGCCGGCTGTTGGCCACGTAGCTGCCGGACGGGTCGAGCAGGGTCACCCGGACGACCGGGGTCACCCGCGAGGCGCCGACCTTCTTGGCGGCCCCCTGCCAGATCATCTGCAGCGCCATCCGGTCGGTGCCGGCCGGCACCGAGAACGGCAGCTTCTTGTAGACCCACGGCGCGCCGTTGGTCGGGTACGGGAAGGTCTGGCCGCTGGTCGGGTCCAGCGAGCTGGTCACCGTGGACGTCCCGGTGGTCAGGAAGTCGCGGGTCCCGGTCGCCACCGTCAGCGGCTTGCTGCCGACGTTGGTGATGCCGACGTTCGTCGTCTGGGTGCTGCCGGGGTTGCCGGCGATGTCGATCTGGTTGGTCGACAGCAGCACGTTCGAGGCGATGCCGGACGGCGCCGAGGTGGCCCCCGGAGCGCTGAGCGCGGCCTCGACCGCGGCCCGGCTGTCCAGCAGGCCGGCACCCTGTTCGAAGGCCGGCAGGCCCAGGTCGGTGGCGGTGCTGGTGAGCAGTGCCTTGGTCAGCTGCGGCGACGGCGAGGCGCCACCGTGGGTCGACCGGTAGGCCGAGATGACCAGCGCGGCAGCGCCGGCGGTCAGCGGCGCCGACTGGCTGGTGCCACCGAACAGCTGGAAGTCCGAACGCCCACCGCGGTAGTTGGAGCACTCCGGCGCACCATGGTCACACGCGGCCCAGCCGGACTCACCCGGCGCGGTCAGGTCGACGGTGCCGCCGCCCTGGGTGTAGCCGCCGGAGGACAGCGACGAGATCTCGTCGTTGACCCACTTGCCGTTGGAGAACGCCCGAGCACCGGCGTAACCGGTCTGCAGGTAGCCACGGCTGTTGGTGTTGGCGGCCACCGAGATGACGTTCGGGTCGGTGGCCGGGTTGCCGATGGTGCTGGTGGTACCGGCGTCACCGGACGAGACGGTCACCGTGGTGCCGGCCGCCACCGCCATGTCGTTGAACAGCTCGATGACGTTGCGGGACGACTCGTCCGGCAGCGGAGCGCCACCGAAGGACTCGTTCAGCACGTCGACGTGGTCGTTCGAGACGGCGTAGTCGATCGCCTGGATGATCGAGGTGTCGTAGAAGTCGATCTTCAGCGCGACGATGCTGGCGCCCGGCGCCATCCCGAGGATGCGGATGTTGCAGCCGGCCGGCAGCGGGTACGCCGGGTTGACGAAGGTGGACAGGTCGTGCGCGACCAGGCCCTGTGCGGCGATCGAGGAGGCGTCACCGTAGGCCTCGGCGCCGCCGTCCTCCGGGGTCGGACCGTCGGCCGAGAACGCCTTGTAGTCGGTGATGACGTGCGAGCCGTCGGCCCGGATGAAGTCCGGGTTGTCCGGGTTGATCGCGTCGGCGATGTAGGCGACCTTGACGCCGCTGCCGTCGGTCAACTGCTGAGCCGTCTTGGCCGACGGGTCGTCCGAGGCGGTGTTGGTGTCCTGCAGCGCCTCCGGCTCCAGCAGCGGCTTGCTCGGGTCGGTCGGGCAGACCGCGTTGGACGGCGGCACCCCGATCGTCTGACCGCCCTGCACCTGGCCGGCGGTCTCCGAGGACTTCTGCGTCACCGGAATCGAGATCTTGTTGTTCGGGATCACCGCGGCCACCGACGGGTCGGCGGCGAGCGCTGCGGCCTGGTCGGTGGTCACGGTGGCCGAGAAGGCGTTCGCGGCGGTGTAGTGCTGAACCTTGTCAGGCTTGGCGCCGCCACGCTGGGCCAGCCGGTCGAGCACGCTGTTCTGGTCCTGCTGGGCCTGGCTGCGCCGGGCCGAAACGTGGGCCCGGTCGGCCGGCGTCGAGGTGAGCTGGTCGTGCATCACCACGATCACCGACTCACTGCCGGTGCTGGCGGCGGTTGGCGCGGCCAGCGCCGCCGCCCCACCGACGAACTGGCAGGCCGCGCCGAGTGCGGTCGCGCCCGCGACCGCCCCGAGCAGCCGTGCTCTGGGTCGTTTTCCGATCACTGAGAATTCCCCCTGGATCGTCGCGGCGAACCTCGCCGCTGACGTTCTGTCCGGCGGCGCCCCCTTGGCCGCAGACGTACCGTGCGACTATCCCTTTGAAAGCTCTCTTTCACAAGACACAGTTTTTAGACGACGAGCACAGCGGCGTCGGACAGCACGGATCGGGTGATCATTTCGCCACCTAGCGCCATCGAACCGGCAGACGGGTTCAGTTACGGCGAAGCGCCTAGTGCCCTCGGGTCAAGTTGCTCGTAGCGTTTCCTCAGCAAGGGCAACGCCTTGGGGATGGTCCCGGGGAGTTGCCTGCGGGTGTCTGCCGCGGGGGGCCGCGGACTCCCAGGAGGTGCCATGGCTCACCTCACCGAACCGGTGGCCGAACCAGCGAGCAGCACCACCGAGGTCGATCGGCGAAGCCTGCTGCTCACCGGCCTGCTGCTCGCCGGACTGGCCGGATTGGCCGTCGACCAGGGCGGTTTCTACCGGCACGGGCAGCTGCTGGTGGCGGTCATGCTGGCCCTGGCGGTACCCCTCGGATGGGCCGTGGCACCGTTCGGTAGCGGGAATTATCCGCCAGCAACAGGGAAATCCCGAGTTCTGTTGCCGTTGCTGATCGGCTGGCTGCTCTCTGCCGCGGTCTGGCACGGCGTGCCGGCCGGAGCGGTCGGGCCGGTGCTGTTGACCGTCGCCGCTGCCCTGGCGATGGCCTGTGCGCGCCGGCTCTCCGCCGCCGCCGGCCGGCTGCTGCTGGACGGCCTGATCTGGCTGGGCGTCGCCGTCGGCCTGCTCGGCTGGATCGGCGTGGCCGGCCACCGGTCACCGCTTGCCATTCCCGGGCAGGGGGTTTACCGGGCCGCCAGCACGGTCAGTTATCCCAATGCCACCGGGGTATTGCTCGGCATCCTCGGCGTGACCTGCCTGGCCCGGCTGGCTATCCGGTTCAGCCGGACGGACGCCGCGGCGCTCACCATGTTGCTCGTCGGGGAGGCCGCCACGATGAGCCGCGGCGCCCTCGCCGCCACCGCGGCCGGGTTGTCGGTGCTGATGATCGGCCTGGGTGGCCGGCGGGTGTTGGCGGCGCTCGGGTACCCGCTGCTCGGTAGCGCGGTCGCGATGACGGCGCTGCTGCCGGCCGCTCCGGTGGCGGCCCGGCCGGCCTGGCCGCTGGCGCTGGCCGGCCTGACCGGCGGGCTCTTCCTGGGCCGCCTCCGCCCGGGCCGTCACGAATCGAGATCACCTCGACGAACGTGGGCTGTTCCGTACCTCGTGCTGCTGGGCGCCGGGGCGATCAGCTGGACCCTGCGGCCGTTCTCCGCAGTCGGCAGCGCCCGACTCAATCTCGACTCGACGGACCGGTGGGCCGTCTGGCGGTCCGCCTGGCAGCAGATCGGCCGGCATCCGCTCACCGGTACCGGTCCGACCGGTCTTCCGTTGCGCTGGCCGGCGTCTGGTGGCGGCGTGCTGCTCTTTCACTTCGCGCATCAGGAGTACCTGCAGGTCTGGCTCGAGTTCGGGCTGATCGGCCTGCTGTTACTGCTCGGCTGCGTGGCCGAGCTGATCATGCTGCTGCGACGGAGCCCGGCGGCCCAGCGACCGGGCGCGCTGGCTGGCCTGACCGTCCTGCTGGTCTCGGGACTGTTCGACTTCACCGGGCATTTCCCGGTTCTGGTGCTGACCGCGGCCGCGCTGGCCGGGTGCGCAGCACCGCTGCGTCCGGACGCCGACAGCTGCCCGGAGCCGGGCACCCCGCACCTTCATCCGCATCCGCATCCGCATCCGCATCCGCATCCGCTGCGGACGTACCGCAGCGGCCTCCGGTCGCGCCCCGGCCGGCCGGATCATCCGCGCAGGAAAGGAAGTTCGCGATGAACCCACTACTCGTCAAGGTCGGGATAGGAGCGTCCGCGCTGGCCGCCGGCGCTGCCTTCACCCTGAGCGGCTCGTCGTCGCCGGCGGTCGCTTACAGCTCGCCACCGTCGTACCTGGACATCTCGATCGGCAGCCCTGCCCACCTGGTGGCCAAGGGCGCGGCGATCCAGCTTCCGGTGACCACGATCTGCAGCGATGCCTACTACTACAACGCGTACGTCTCCGTCACGGTCACCGAGCGGGTCAGCGGCAAGAAGACCGCTACCGGCACGAGCAACTATCAGGTTCCGTGCACGGGCTACCGGCAGACCAACCTGGTGACGATCAGCAGCCAGAACGGAATCTCGTTCGCAAAGGGAACCGCCTACGCCAGCGGAACGATCAACACCTACTACAGCGGCTCGGAGACCACCGAGACCACCATCACCATCAAGGCCTGAGCATTGCCGACCGGGCCGTCCCGCCGGTTCCTCCAGCCGGCGGGACGGTCCGGCAGCGATCAGACGTCGCGGAAGGTGTGGATGCTCGCGCCGAGCTGGTTCAACCGCTCGGCCAACTGCTCGTACCCACGATCGATGACATAGACGTTGCGCAGCAGCGAGGTGCCCTTGGCGGCCAGCATGGCCAGCAGCACGACCACGGCGGGACGCAGTGCCGGCGGGCAGATCACCTCGGTGCCGGACCAGTGCGTCGGGCCCTCGACGTAGATCCGGTGCGGGTCCATCAAGGTCACCCGGGCGCCCAGCTTCGCCAGCTCGGTCAGGTAGAGCGCGCGGTTGTCGTACACCCAGTCGTGGATGAGGGTCGAGCCCTCGGCGGTGGCCGCGATCAGCGCGAAGAACGGCAGGTTGTCGATGTTCAGGCCGGGGAACGGCATCGGGTGGATCTTGTCCAGCGGAGCGTGCAGCTTCGAGGGGTGGATGGTCACGTCCACCAACCGGGTTCGCCCATTGGCGGCGGGGTATTCCGGCGTCAGGTCGAACGACAGGCCCATCTCCGACAGCAGCGCGAGCTCGATCTCCATGAACTCGATCGGCACCCGGCAGACGGTGATCTCGGAGTCCGTCACGATGGCCGCGGTGACCAGGCTCATCGCCTCGATCGGATCCTCGGAAGGCGAGTAGTCGACGTCCCGGCGGATCTCCGGAACGCCGTGCACGGTCAGCGTGGTGGTGCCGATTCCCTCGATCCGCACGCCCAGTTCGGTGAGGAAGAAGCAGAGGTCCTGCACCATGTAGTTGGAGCTGGCGTTGCGGATCACGGTGACGCCGTCACTGCGGGCAGCCGCCATCAGCGCGTTCTCGGTGACCGTGTCACCGCGCTCGGTCAGCACGATCGGCCGAGCCGGGTGCACCCCGGCGTTGACCTGCACGTGGTACGCGCCGGCGGCGGCCTCGACCTGCAGGCCGAACGGGCGCAGCGCGGTCATGTGCGGCTCGACGGTCCGGGTGCCGAGGGCGCAACCGCCCGCGTACGGCAGTTCGAACTGCTTCTCCCGCCGCATCAGCGGCGCCAGGAACATGATGATGCTGCGGGTGCGACGGGCCGCGTCGAGGTCGAGCGAGTCCAGGCTCAGCTCGGCCGGCGGGACGATCTCGAGGTCGTTGTCGGAGTTCAGCCAGCGGGTCTTGACGCCGATGCTGGTCAGCACCTCGAGGATCCGGTTGACCTCCTCGATCCGGGCGACCTTGCGCAGCACGGTCCGGCCCTCGTTGAGCAGCGAGGCACACAGCAGCGCGACGCCGGCGTTCTTGCTGGTCTTGACGTCGATCCGTCCGCGCAACCGGCGGCCACCCTCAACCCGCAGGTGCAGCGGGCCGGACCGGCCGAGCGAGACGATCTCGGAGTCCAGCGCCTCGCTGATCCGGCTGAGCAGGTCGAGGCTGAGGTTCTGGTTGCCCTGTTCGATGCGGTTGACCGCGCTCTGCGAGGTGCCCAGCGACTCGGCCAGCTGGGCCTGGGTCCAGCCGCGGTTCTTGCGGGCGTCCCGGATCAGGGTGCCCACCCGGCGGGCGTAGTTCTGGGCGGCGCCCGGCGACTGGTCCTTGATCATGCTGGTGGACAGGTCCAACTGGGCGGTGCCGAGGTCTTCAACCATGCGCCGACGATATCTCAGATATGAGGTACGTCCGCGCAGCAGATCGCGGTCCGGCGCGGCAACGGCGGCGATGAGGCCACACCGGCATACCTCTTGTGAGATTTTCCATTCGCCCAGTCGGCATCTCGGACGCTCAGAACAGAGTGGGCTCGTCGGGCGCCAGCGCACCCTCGATCTGCAGCATCCGGCGCTTGGTGGCCAGCCCGCCGTACGCGCTGAATCCGTGCAGCGCACCACCGGCGGCCAGCACCCGGTGGCACGGCACCACGATCGGGTACGGGTTGTCACCGAGCGCCCGGCCGACCGCCCGGGCGGCACCCGGCTGGCCGAGCCGGCTGGCCACCTCGCCGTAGGTCAGCGTCCGGCCGGGTGCGATCGTCCGGGTCACCGCGTAGACCTGCCGGTTGAAGTCCGGCACCCCCTCGGGATCGAGTTCGATCTCGGACAGGTCGACCGGTTCACCGGCCAGCAGCCGGACGATCGCGGCCACCGCCCGGCCGACCTCCGCCGGTGGAGCTTGCTCGGCGTCGGCGCCGAACTGGCTGGCCATCGCCGATCGCACCTGGGCCGCGGTCCGGCCCGGCAGCGACACCCGGCAGAGGCCCGCATCGGACCAGGCGACGGCACAGGTACCGATCGCCGTCTCGAACAGCGTGAAGCCGGTCATGGTCGGGCCATCGTATGCCGGCGCAGCGGCAGCTGCAGTAGGTCCGTACCGATAGCGTCCGACCATGGTTTGGCGGGTGCGCCGGGATTACAGTAGGCGGCAGGAACGGACGGGGGTGGCGGCGATGGCTGGCTGGTCGATCGGTCCCTCGCTGACCGGACGGGACCTGCGAGTCGGCACCGCCGAACGAGAGCAGGCCGCCCGGTTGCTGGGCGAGCACTTGGCGGCTGGCCGGCTGGAGCTGGCCGAGTTCGAGGAACGGGTGACCGCGGCCTACGCAGCCCGCACCGAGGGTGAGCTGCGGCGGCTGTTCCGCGACCTGCCCGGCCCGATGTCGGTGAGCGCCGCTACCGTCCGAACCCGGCGGCTGGTGCCAGTACGGCTGGTGGTGCTCGCGGTGCTGCTGGTGCTGGTCGGTTTCACGATGGCGGAGGCGGCCTTCCCGCCGTTCGCCCTGATCGCGGCCTGCTGGTTGGTGCTGATCGTCCGGCGCCGTTACCTGGCCTACGCCGGCGGCTACCGGGGTCGCGGCGGCTACCCGGGCTGCCGGCGCTGAGTTAGCCGGCGCCTGCCAGCTCGGCCAGCTTCAGCACCGTGTTCCAGTTGCGGGTGGTCACCTCGACGCCCAGCCGGCTGCCGGCTGCCTTGACCGCCGCCGAGTTCTGGATCCCGTCCGGGCACCAGAAGTACACCGCCGAGCCGAGCACCCGCAGCTGCTCGGCGCCGAAGTCCATCGCGTGCAGCTCGTCGACCACCGGCCGGGCCGGCCGGTCGAACAGGAAGCCGACCAGGTAGCGGGACGGGTCGGTCACCACCGGGCGCAACGGGTCGGCGGCCAGCACCTCCGCCACCTCGGTTGCCGTCCGGGCGAGCACCGCGCAGTCCACCCCGAGCCGGTCCGCGATTGCCGACCGCACCTCCTCGGCGACCCCGGCCAGCCGGTCCGGCGGACAACCGAACACGGCGTTGCCGCTGTTCAGCAGGGTGCGCGGCGCCTGGAAGCCGAGTCCGCTGAGCAGCGCGCGGAGGTCGGCCATCGCCACCCGCTTCGCCTTGCCGACATTGATGCCCCGCAACAGCGCGACAACCTGCTCGGTCACAGCCGCCTCCCTCGCCAGCCCGGTCCGGTGGCAGCAGGCTAACCGGTCAGGAGCCGAGCGAGCTCTCCTTGTGCGCCGCCCGCGCGCCGCTCTTGTCCGACTCGACCAGCCAGTACGGCTCGTCCTCGCTGGCGTTGAACTGCTGCCCGTCGTGGGTGAACGGCTTCACCCGCTTCTCGATCGCCCGGCCGTGGGTACGGCCCTGCGACGTGTTCCAGGAAACCCGGTCGCCCTTGCTGATCGCCATGCCTGCCAGGCTAGGTGCTGTGCCGCTCCGCCACCGCCCCGTCGAACCGCTCGCCGAGCGGTCGTCCGGCGCCGGCCCGGGATGGCTGCCGTTCGCGCTCGCCGGGCTCGCCGCGATCGTGGTTCGGCTGCCGCTGCTGCGAGTTCCGCTCGATGCTGACGAGGGCGGCTACGCCTACCTGGCGCGCCGCTGGGCGGCTGGCGGCCAGCTGTACGGCCCGGTCTGGGTGGACCGGCCACAGGGCCTGATGCTCGGCTACCGGCTGGTCACCGCCGCCGGCACCGCCCCGAGCCTGATCCGGCTGGCCGCGGTGCTGCTGGCCCTGGTGCTGGCCGCCGGGGTGGCCGCCGCCGCCTGGTCGCTGGCCGGCCGCCGGGCCGCGGTGCTGGCCGCGTTGCTGGTTGCGGTGGCCGGCGCCGCGCCGCACCTGCAGGGCTTCATGTTCAACGGCGAACTGGCCGCCGGCGCCTTCGCCGGCTGGGCGGTCGCCGCGACCGCCTGGTACCGCCGCTCCGGCAGCCGCTGGTGGTTGCCACTCGCCGGCCTGGCCGGGGGCAGCGCGCTGCTGATGAAGCAGAGCGGCTTCGACGGCCTGCTGCTGGCGTTGGGCTACGCCCTCTGGGCCGGCGATCGGCGGCCCGGCCTGGTCGGGCACACCCGCGGTTGGCTCGGCCGGTTGAGAGCGGCATCGCTGGTGGCGGTCGGCGCCGCGCTGCCGATCGGGCTGGCCGTGCTCCAGGCAGCCCTGACCTCCTGGCACGACTGGTGGTTCGCGGTGGTCGGCTACCGGCTGCAGACCAGCGCCGGCAGCCGGGGCGGCCTGGCCGGCCGGTGGCACAACCTGACCGCTGGCCTGCCGCACCTGTGGCCCGACCTGCTGCCGCTGGGTTTGCTCGGCATCGCCGGGCTGGTGGTCACGGCCCGTCGGCGTACCTGGTTGCCGGCGGCCTGGCTGGGCCTGGCCTTCGCCGGCTTCTTCGGCGGGGTCTTCTTCTTCCCGCACTACTGGATGCAGCTGGTCGGCCCGCTGTGCCTGCTCGGCGCGATCGCGCTGGCCGAGCTGAAAGGAAAGGCCGCCCTCGCGATGCTGCTGGTCGCCAGCCTGCCCTGCGCGCTCTGGACGGTGCATGCGGCGGCCAGCACGTCCGACCGGCGCGACCGGCTGGCGGTGCCGGACCGCCGGCTGCTGGCCAACCGCGACATCTCCCGGTGGCTGCGCGGGCACGCGGCCCCGAACGACCAGCTGTACGCGTTCGTGTCGTCCGCCGACCTGTATTACACGACCGGCCTGCACACCGACTTTCGCTATCTCTGGCAGGCGAATCTCGAAGCGATCCCGGGTTCGGTGGCGCAGCTGGACGGCTACCTGGCGGGCGCCGACCGGCCGCGCTGGGTGGTGCTCTACGAGCAGCCGGACGCGATCGACCCGTCCGGCCGGACCGGCCGCATCCTGGCCACCGGCTACGAGCCGGCCGCGGTGCTGGACGGCTACCAGATCCTGCGGGCACGGTAGCCGGATGTTCGAGCAGTACGGCCCGTTCTTCGCCGTCGAGCAGCACACCGCGCCGCCGCCACCGCCATGGCGTCCGCTGGCCGAGCTCGCCGCCGCGCCGGAACTGGTCGACCGGCTCGACCGGGTCAGCCGGGCGCTCGGTTCGGATCGGCGGACGGCCGGATCGATCGCCCAGCAGGGCGTGGTGGCCCGGCTGCTGGCGCCGGTGCTGGCCAGCGTCACGCTCGGCCGGCTGCCGGAGCTGACCGGCGGCTACTGGCAGCCGCCGCTGGACAGCACCTTCGCCCTGTCGTTGCCGGTGGCCGGCCCGCTCACCGACGAAGGGGTGCGGGCCGCGGTCAGCCAGGGGCCGGTGGCCGCGGTGTCGGCGCGTCTCGGCGAGCTGGCCGCTGTCTCGACCAGGGTGCTGCTCGGCAACGTGGCCTCGGCGGTGAACGGCGCGGCGTTGCAGCTGGGGCCCGCGTCCTACCCCGCCGCGGCCAGGCTGGTCGCGGTCGTTCCCGGCGAGGACGGCCGGCCCGGTCCGGCGTTCCGGCGGCGCAGCTGCTGCCTGCTCTACCGGGTCGGCGGCCGCTGCGGTGACTGCGTGCTGCGGACGGCCACCGGCCGCTGACAGTTGGCAGTTCTTGGACGCAGGTTGGCAACCGCCGGACCGGTGGCCGGTCGGTCGACGCGTCTAGACTTCGGCGCATGAGCGCTGAGTTCGTCCTGGACCGGTCCACCACCCTGCTCCCCGCCGAACAGCGGGCCGCGATTCTCGCCGACCCCGGCTTCGGCAAGTACTTCACCGACCACATGGCGGTGGTCGACTGGTCGGCCGACACGGGCTGGACCGGACACCGGATCGTGCCGCTGGCACCGTTCACGATGCACCCGGCCGCCTCGGTGCTGCACTACGCGCAGGAGATCTTCGAGGGGCTGAAGGCCTACCGGCACGCCGACGGCAGCATCTGGCTGTTCCGCCCCGAGGCGAACGCTCGCCGGTTCGCGAACTCGGCCCGCCGGCTGGCCCTCCCGCCGCTGGACACCGAGAGCTTCCTGGCCAGCCTGGAGGAGCTGATCAAGCTCGACGCCGACTGGGTGCCGGAATACCAGGAGGGGGCCGAGCGCAGCCTCTACCTCCGTCCGTTCATGTTCGCCTCCGAGGCGTTCCTCGGCGTCCGGCCGGCGTCCGAGGCGATCTACTCGGTGGTCGCCTGCCCCGCGGGTTCCTACTTCTCCGGCGGCGTCACCGGCGTGACGCTCTGGGTGAGCACCACCTACACCCGGGCCGCGCCCGGTGGCACCGGCGACGCCAAGTGCGGCGGCAACTACGCCGGCGGCCTGATCGCCCAGCAGGAGGCACTGGAGCACGACTGCCAGCAGGTGCTGTTCGTGGACGGCCTGGAGCACAAGTGGCTCGAGGAGTCCGGGACGATGAACCTCTGCATGGTTACCTCCGACGGCGAGCTGTTGACTCCCGGCCTCGGCACCATCCTGGAGGGCGTCACCCGGGACAGCGTGCTGGCGATCGCCGCCGAGCACGGGCTGACCCCGGTCGAGCGCCGGATCGGCCTGGACGAGCTGCGCAGCCGGGCCGCCGACGGCAGCATCACCGAGATGTTCGCGGCCGGCACCGCCGCGGTGATCACCCCGATCCTGGGCTTCAAGGGCGACGGCTACCAGGTCACCCTCGGCAACGGCGAGCCGGGCAAGCAGACCCTCGCCATCCGCGACCACCTGCTGGACATCCAGTACGGCCGGGTGGCCGACACCCACGGCTGGCTGCGCAAGGTCTGCTGACCTGAGCTTGTAAGTACTGTGGAAATCCGGTGGCCGGAACCTGCGTTCCCGGCCAGCGTCCCTGAAACCGCAGGGAGGGTTTTCGCAGCCGAAAGGGGCTGAACGTGCCCAGCGTGATGAAGTCGATCGACGTGTCGGTGCCCATCCGTACCGCCTACAACCAGTGGACCCAGTTCGAGACCTTCCCGGAATTCATGGGCGGGGTCGAGTCCATCTCGCAGACCGATGACCGGCACTCGCATTGGGTGACCAAGATCGCCGGTGTGCAGCGCGAGTTCGACACCGAGATCACCGAGCAGCACCCGGACGAGCGGGTGGCCTGGAAGAGCACCGACGGGACCACCCACGCCGGCGTGGTGACCTTTCACCGGCTCTCCGACAACGAGACCAAGGTGACCGTCCAGCTCGACTGGCAGGCCGAGGGCGTCGTCGAGAAGGCCGGTGCGATGGTCGGGGTGGACGACCGCCAGGTGCAGTCGGACCTGGAACGGTTCAAGAAGTACATCGAAAGCCAGGGACGCGAGGACGGTGCCTGGCGCGGCAACATCGACAACCCAAGCTGATCCGCCGGCGGTGGGCGACCTGACCGGTCGCCCGCCGCCGTTCAGTCGATCAGCGCGACCGGCACCTGGTTGCTCGCCAGCCCGCGGGCGAAGGCGTCGAACTCGTCGGCCGGCACCGGCCGGCAGAACAGGTAACCCTGGTAGCGCGGGCAACCGAGGTCACCGAGGATGGTGCGCTGCTCGGCGATCTCCACCCCCTCGGCAAGCACTTCCAGCCCGAGCGCCCTGGCCATGTCGATGATCCCGCGCACCAGTGCCACCGCACCGGCGTACTGGTCCAGATCCTGGACGAAGGATCGGTCGATCTTCACCACGTCGGCCGGCAAGCGGGACAGGTACGACAGCGACGAGTAGCCGGTGCCGAAGTCGTCGATGGCCACCCGGCAGCCCAGCTCCCGCAGCGCGTCGAGGTGCGTCCGGGCCGCGTCCAGGTCGCCCAGCAGCGTCGACTCGGTCACCTCCAGGGTCAGCAGCGCCGGGCGCAGGCCCGCGTCGGCGAGCGCATCGACCACGGTCTCGACCAGGTGCCGGTCGCGCAACTGCAGCGGCGACAGGTTCACCGCCAGCTCGAGCTCGGCACAGCCCGGCAGCTCCCGCTGCCAGCGCGCCACCTGGGCGGCGGCCGTCTGCAGCACCCAGGCGCCGATCCGCCGGATGTCGCCGGTCTCCTCGGCGAGCTGGATGAAGTCTCCCGGCGGGATCAGCCCGCGCCTCGGGTGCTGCCAGCGCAGCAGCGCCTCCACCCCGGCCAGCCGGCCGTCCGCGGCCACCAGCGGTTGGTAGTGCAGCTGCAGCTCGTCCCGCAGCAGCGCGTGCCGCAGGTCGGCGGCCAGCGACGCGCGTTCCCGCACCAGCTTGTCAACCCCGGCGGTGTAGACCACCACCTGGTTCTTGCCGGACGACTTCGCCAGGTACATCGCCAGATCGGCGTCGCGCAACAGGTCGGTCGAGTCCCGGGAGCCGGCCAGCAGGTTGTCGGCAACCCCGATACTGGCCTGCACGAACACCTCGCGGCCATCCAGCACCACCGGCGGCTGCAGGGTGTCCGAGATCCGCCGGCCGACGTACTGGGCCTGGCCGGCGTCGCCGTGCACCAGCACCGCGAACTCGTCGCCGCCGAGCCGGGCCACCACGTCACCCTCGCGCAGCACGTTGGTCATCCGGCTGGCCGCGTGCTGGATCGCCAGGTCACCGACATGGTGACCGGCCGAGTCGTTGATCGACTTGAAGTTGTCCAGGTCGACGAACAGCACGCTCACCGGACGTCCCGGCTCGGCCAGCCGCCGGTCCAGCATTCCGATGAACGCCGCCCGGTTCGGCAGTTGGGTCAGCGGGTCGGAGAGCTCCTGCTCCTCGCTGTTCTTCCACGCGATCAGATGGGTGACGCTCGCCGCGAGCACGAACGCGCTGTGGATCAGCGCCCACTCCATCGGGTTCTGCGACTGCATCGACATCATGCCGAACACCGCGCCCGGCATCAGCCGGCCCATCACGGCGTGGTGCACCAGCACGAAGACCAGGCAGACGCCGAACGCCAGCCAGTCCTGGTAGAGGGCGATGACGCCGATCATCACGAAGAAGTGGAAGTGCGCCTCGGTCACCCCGCCGGCCGCCTCGACGACCGCCGCAGACGAGAACATCAGCCCGACGGTCGCCGCCATCGTCCGGATCCGGCGGGAGCTGCCCGGATACCAGCCGAGCAGCGGCGGCACCGCGCAGGCCAGCACGTAGCCGAGGCTGACCAGCCAGCCATGGTGTCGGAACAGGCCGAAACCACCGATGGCCAGCGCCTGGAGCAGCGCGAACCGGGTGATCCAGGCGTGCCGGCGTTCCCACCGGCCGGCCGGCAGCAGTCGGCCTTCCGGCAGCAGCTCGATGAACCGGCGCGGCAGGCTGCGCCGGTACCGGGCCGGCAGTTCGGACGACGGTTCCGGGACGATCCCCGACTCGATCATCGGACGTTTCCGGGCGTGCGCCAGTGTCGGGTCCCCCGCGAACTCCTCACGGCTGACTGATCGGCCTGCCCCGCTGGATGCTTAGCGCCGCCCTGCCGACGCTGTGCGAAGAGAGCTTTTCGAGGTCCCGAAACACCCGAAAAGCAGCATACGATCGGCAGAATCCTGTTCCTCTTCGGGCGCGTCGCCTTGACAGGTATGGGTAACGCTCTCTGGACATGACGGTTTGCAGTGTCTACAATCGATAGTATGTTCGAACCAGCTGAGCCGGTGTCCGCCTCGCCCACCGGAAACCTCGAGACCACCGACCGACCATCCGGCACCCGGGACGTGGCTCTGGCTGGCAGTCCTGTTCCGCCGGAAGCGGCCCCGGCAGCGCCGGCACCAATTGTCGAGCCGGCCGAAGACCCACACCCAGGCCCGATCGCGGCCGTCCTTGCCCGACTGGGCCAACACGCGGCTGAGCGCTACACCGCCCGGATCGGGGAGTTGCAACTGTCGCCACAGCAGGCTGGCATCATCCGGGCGGTGGGCGCCGAGCCGGGCCGCAGCCAGCAAGCGCTGAGCGAGCAGCTCAGCCTGCTGCCGAGCCGGGTGGTCGCCTTCGTCGACGACCTCGAGCAGCGCGGTCTGATCGAGCGCCGCCGCAACGCCGGAGACCGCCGGCTGTACGCGCTGCACCTCACCGAGGCCGGTGACCGGCTGCTCGCCGAGCTGGCCCGGGTGTCTGATGCGCACGAGGCGGAATTCACCGCCGGCTTGACCAGCGAGCAGCGCACCGCGCTGGCCGACCTGCTCGCCGCCGTCGCCGACCGGCAACGGTTGCCGGCCGGTCGTCCCGGTGCCTGAACGCTGAGATGCAGGGTGACCGGTCCGGACCGATCGCCGGATGTCGGAAAACCCGGACGAGCACGTCAGACATTGCCTAAGCTCCGGTGCCGTCGCCGCAACGGCTGCGGCACACCCACGGAGGGACACCAATGGCAGAGCTGGATGACCTGATCAGCCAATTCGAGAAGGAACACGGCCACGGCGGCGAGATGTCGGCGATGGACGCCGACAGCGGCACCGACAGCGACACCGACCGCCAGGTCGCGCTGGACGATCTCCAGAACCGGGTCAAGAACATCGCGTCGGGCTGGTCGGACGACCAGATCGCCGCTCAGATCAAGACGCAGCAGGACGCGCAGAACGAGCAGCACACCGACACCCGCGACGCGGTCATCCGGGGGCTGCAGCAGGCGAAGGTGATCATCCACACGACCCCGGGCCACGACCAGTGAGCGGCGAGCCGGACGGCATCCCGGACCCCGGCCTCGCCGGTGGACTGAGCGAGGGTGGTCTCATCGAGGGTGGCCCGGTCGAGGTGAGCTGCCCGCACTGCGGTGAGAAGTACACGGTGCCGGGCGGCACCAACCCGCAGGGCTGGACCTGCCCGAAGTGCGGTAAGAGCTACGCCTGAACACGTCGGAGCCGGCGGTCAGGTGCGACCGCCGGCTCCGCGGACCGGCCCGACAGCTGCTCGACGGCAGCCGTTCAGAGCAGCGTTTCTGCTGCCTTCGCAAGGGTGATCTCGATCGATGGTGGTGCTTGCAGCGTCTGATGCACGGTGCAGTGCGAGGCCACCGCGAGCAATGCGGCCAGCCGCTCGTCCGGCACCGTGCTCGGCACGATCAGCTGCAGCTCGATGCCGGTGACCCGCACCGGCCGACCGCCGATCAGGTAACTGGCGGTCACGCCCAGCCCCTCGGTCGCCAGCTCGTGCCGAGCCAGGAACCGGCGCGCGAAGAAGGCCACGCAGCTGGCCAGGCCGGCCACGAACAGCTCGGTGGGCGTCGGCGCCTCATCCAGGCCGCCCGCGTCGACCGGCTGGTCGACCAGCATGGTGTGGCCGCGGACGTCGATCGCGAACTGGTCCCCGTCCAGGTGCCGGACCGTCAACTCGTCGGTCATCCGAGCCTCCACCGTCTCCTAGCGCGTCTCCTGGCGCCGCCGCCTATCGCCGACGCTAAGAATGGCGATGCCGGCTCGGGTACGGCCGAAGGTCATGAACCCTCCGGGGCCTCGGTTATCGTCCGCAGCGCTGCCTCGATCCGGTGGCGGGCCTGCTCGGCCACTTCGGCCACCTCGGCGTTCGCGGTCAGCCCGCTCATCACCAGCGGGTCCATCGCCTCGACCAGGCAGCCCCGCTCGACCTCCCGCACCACCACGTTGCAGGGCAGCAGCACGCCGACCGAGGGCTCCGCTTGCAGCGCCTGGTGGGCCAGCGGCGGGTTGCAAGCGCCCAGGATCAGGAACGGCTGCTGCTCCAAGCCCAACTTCGCCTTCATGGTGGCCGCTACGTCGATCTCGGTGAGCACCCCGAAGCCCTGCTCGGCCAGCGCCGCTCGCACCAACCGCACCGTCTCGTCGAAGCTGCCGTCCCGACGGGTTCGCAGTGAGTAGTCCGCCATCGTCGCTCCTCCCTTTCGGAATACCCTACCGGGTATCACGGCAGCCGGAACAGACGCGGCTCGGATCGGGTTTACTGAAAATACCTATCCCTGACCGAGGAGAGCAGGCATGACCACCACACTGACCCAGGACAACTTCGAGCAGACGGTGACCGGCAACGAGATCGTGCTGGTCGACTGGTGGGCCGGCTGGTGCGGCCCGTGCCAGCGGTTCGCGCCGGTCTTCGAGCAGAGCGCGGCCAACCATCCCGACATCGTCTTCGGCAAGGTGGACACCGAGGCCGAGCCGGCCCTGTCCGGCGCTGCCGGCATCCAGTCGATCCCGACGCTGATGGCCTTCCGGGACGGCATTCTGGTCTTCTCGCAGCCCGGTGCGCTGCCGTCACCGGCCCTGGAGCAGGTGATCAACGCGGTGCGTGAGCTCGACATGGACGAGGTGCGCAGCCAGCTGGCCGCACAGGATCGCGGAGTGAGCTGACCGCGATACCCTGCCGGGTAACGACAGCACAGCACGAGAGGGGGCACGGTGGTTCAACTACCGCAGGACGAACTGGACCAGGTGGTCAAGCGGTTGCGTCGCGCCCAGGGCCAGATCGGCGGCGTGCTCCGGATGATCGCCGAAGGTCGCGACTGCGAGGACATCGTGACCCAGCTGTCGGCGGCCAGCCGGGCGCTCGACCGGGCCGGCGTGGCGATCATCTCGACCGGCCTGAAGCAGTGCCTGGTCGAGAGCGGCGGCGCCGACAGCGTCGACACCGCCAAGATGGAGAAGCTGTTCCTCTCGCTGGCCTGAGCCGAGCAGGCTGATCCCGCAGCGCGGGAAGGAGTGCCGATGGACGCGGTGGACTGGGACCGGCGGTACGCCGAGATCGCGCCGGACGAGGCAGCCGCCGGCCAGCCGCTCGAACCCAACCGGTTCGTCGTCGCGGAGCTGGCCGAGCTGCCACCCGGCCGGGCGTACGACATGGCCTGCGGCGGCGGACGCAATGCCATCTGGCTCGCCGCACGCGGCTGGCAGGTGGACGCCGCCGACTTCTCCGCCGCCGGCCTCCGGCTGGCGCAGACCCGGGCGAGTGCCCAGCTCGGCACGGCCGGCGACCGGATCCACTGGTTGCTGGCCGACGTCACCGAGACAGGCCCGGCGGCCGGCCGGTTCGACCTGGTGCTGCTTGCCTACCTGCAACTGCCGGCCGAACAGCGGCGGCAGGCGATCCGGGCCGCGGCGAACGGGTTGGCCCCCGGCGGCACGCTGCTGGTGGTTGCCCACGACTCGTCCAACCTCGCGGACGGCATCGGCGGCCCGCAGGACCCGGCGGTGCTCTACGCCGCCGAGGACGTGCTGCTCGACCTGGCGGAACTGCCCGGGTTGCGGGTCGTCCGGGCCGAGCGAACAGCCCGGCCAGCCGAGGTGGACGGCCGGAGCGGCACCGCCTGGGACGCGCTGGTGCGAGTGGAACGCGACGCCGGCTGACCACCGGTTACCCTGGTTCCGACGGCGGAGGGGCTCGCCGACAACCGCGGCAGCGCCGGCCGCCAACGGTCCCTACCTTCTTGTCGAGTACTGGAGGTAGTGGCGTGCCCCGACCGATCACCGACCCGGACGATTCCTATGGCCGGGTCGACCCGGACGATTCCCGGCCGCGGGTCATCGACCCGGACGTTGACCTGCACGATCCCGTCCAGCGGGGCGAACTCGGTTGGGACCTGCTCGCCGCGGTGGCGATCGGCGGCGTGCTCGGCGCCGAGGCCCGGTACGCGGTGGGGCTCGCGGTGCCGCACAGCGGCGCCCAGTTCCCCTGGTCGACCGTCCTGATCAACGTGACCGGCTGCCTGCTGATCGGTGTGTTGATGGCCGCGCTGCAGGCGCTGCCCCGGCCGCACCGGCTGCTGCGTCCGTTCCTCGGGGTGGGCGTGCTCGGCGGCTACACCACCTACTCCACCTTCGCGACGGACGTGCACCGGCTGTTGCTGGCGCACCGGCCGCTGGTGGCGCTCGGCTACCTGCTCGCCACCGTGCTCGGCTGCGCCGCCGCCGTGTGGGGCGGCACTGCCGTCAGCCAACGCGTCGTCCAGCGGGGCCGGGTCTCGGTGGGCGTCCGGTGACGCCGCTGCTGATCGCGCTGGGCGCCGCGATCGGCGCGCCGGCCCGGTACCTGACCGACCGCGCCGTCCAGCGCCGGCACGACTCGCAGTTCCCTTGGGGAACCCTGACGGTCAACCTGTTCGCCTGCCTGCTGCTCGGCATCCTGGCCGGGGCTGCCAGCCGGCTGGACCCGCGGCTGGCAACCTTGCTCGGAACCGGTTTCTGCGGCGCGCTGTCCACCTACTCCACCTTCAGCTACGAGACGATGCGGCTGCCCCGGTTCTACGCGGTGGCCAACGTGCTGGTGTCGCTGGTCGGCGGCGTCGGCGCCGCCGCGCTGGGCTGGACGATCGGCAGCGGCTGACGCTCAACGCACGTCCCGGCGCCGGAACCCGACCACCGCCAGCGCCAGCAGCACCGCGACGGTGGCCGCCGAGCCGAACAGGCCCGGCACGAAGAGCCCGTGCCGCAGCGGGTCCGAACCGAGGTAGGCGTAGAACGGCGAGGCCGGACGCACCGCGCGCAGCCAGCCGACCAGCTCGCCGAGCGCGTTGAGCGCGTAGCTGAGCATCGCTACCAGCGCCGGCACCGCGCGGCTGGCGGCGGCCCGTCCGGTCAGCGCGCCCACCGCCAGCGCCAGGGTGCCGAACAGCAGAGCCAGCAACCCCAACTGGACCAGCGCGGCGAGCATCCGGCCGGCTGGCAGCCGCATGCCGGCGGCGGCGCCCTCGCCCAGCACGGCCAGCATGGCCGCGCCGGTCAGCCCGAGCACGCCGGCCAGCAACGCGGCAAACTTCTCCAGCACCAGCCGGTCCCGGCTGATCGGGTTGGCCAGCAACTCCTCCATCGTCCGACGGTCCTCCTCGCCGGCGATCGCGGCTGCCCCGGCATTGATCGCGTACAGCAGCATCAGCATCGGCGCCAGCACCGAGAGCAGCTCGACCTGCAGGTAGCCGGGCGCGCTGGTCAGGTCGGCGCCGTTGGCCGCGAACAGCGCCCGGAACGCCGGCGGCAGCCGGTCGAGGAAACCTTGCAACGACGGCTGGTCGCGCAAGCTCGGCCAGATGGAGACGTACAACCCGGTCAACGCCGCCAGTCCGAACGCCCAGCCGAGCAGCGCCCGGCGTTGGTCAGACAGCGTCCTGGACGTGATCACCGGCCGCATGGCTGCCCACCTCCCCCACTACCGGTTCCGGCTGGTCAGTGCCCGGCTGGTCGGCGTAGTAGTCGAGGAAGGTCTCGGCCAGCTCGGCCTCGGCGCACTCCAGCTCCACCACCCGGTGCCGGCCCAGCAGCTTCACCAGTGGGTCGAGCGCCGGCTGGGCGGCCCGGCAGCTGAGCTGGCCGCCGGTCACCCGCAGCTCGGAGATGCCGGGGATGCCGGCGAACTCGGCGGCGCGCAGCTCGTCCGACACCCGGGCGGTGACCCGGTGCAGCGAGCTGGCCCGCAGCTCGGCCAGTTGGCGCACCGCGACCAGCCGGCCGGCCCGCAGGATGCCGACCCGGTCGGCCACCCGCTGCACCTCGGCGAGCGCGTGCGAGGAGAGCAGCACCGCGCCGCCGGCCGTCGCGTGCTCCCGGACCAGGTCGAGCAACTGCTCCTGGCCGAGCGGATCCAGCCCGCTGGTCGGCTCGTCCAGGATCAGCACCGGTGGTGCCGACATCAGCGCCAGCACCACCCCGAGCTTCTGCCGATTGCCTTTGGACAGCTGGTGAACCTCGGTTCCGAGGTCCAGCCCGAACCGGTCCGCCAGGTCGGTCGCGCGGCTCGCGTCAGCCGGTTGCTGCCGCAGCCGGGCGAAGTACCGGACGTGCTGGTGCCCGGTCAGCCGGTCGTAGAGCACCACCTCACCGGGCAGGTAGCCGATCAGCCGGCGGGCCGAGCGCTGCTCGCGCCAGCAGTCGTGGCCGAGCACCGCGGCCCGGCCGCCGGACGGTCGGAGCAGCCCGAGCAGCAACCGCAGCGTGGTGGTCTTGCCGGCGCCGTTCGGCCCCAGGTAACCGAAGACCTCACCCGGCCGGACGGTCAGGTCGAGCCCGCGCAGCGCCACCGAGCGGCCGTACCGCTTGGTGAGTTGCACCGTCTCGACGGCTGGCTGAATCGTCTCTATGGACGGCTTGATCACCTGGTCACTGTGCGTCCGGCGCCGGCAGGCCGAACAGGGCCGACCGGCCCGACTTGTTCCAGCCCGGTCAGGCCGGGGAACCGGCCAGCCATTGCTCGCGGGTGATCGCGTACTCGACCTCACCGTGCTCGCTGCCGGCGATCGGCTCCGGCCAGTCCTGCCGCCAGGCCCGCTCGTACCGCAGCCCGACCGCGGCCATGGTGGCCCGCGAGGCGGCGTTCACCGCCATCGTCTGGGCGAAGATCCGTCGCAGGCCGAGGTCGGCGAAACCGTGCCGCACCAGCTCGCGCGCGCCCTCGCTGGCCAGTCCCTGCCGCCAGAACCGGCGCAGCAGCCGGTAGCCGAGCTCCGCCTGGCCGGCGACCACCTGGCCGTCACGCACCAGCGGTTCCAGGATCCACCAGCCGACGAACTCGGTACCGGCGAAACCGGCCCAGAAGCCCAGGCCGGGCACCAGCTCGGCGACCGCCAGCCGGTCGCGGTGCAGCCGCGTCACCTCGTCCCGGCCGCGAGGCCGGCCACTGCCCAGGTAGCGCATCACCTCCGGGTCGGCGTCGAGCGCCACCTCGTCTTCGAGGTGCTCCTCGGCCAGCGGCCGCAGGGCAAGCCGCTGCGTGCGCAGCACCTGTTGACCGGTGCGCAGCACCTGTTGGCCGGTGCGCAGCACCTGTTGGCCGGTGCGCAGCACCTGTTGGCCGGTGCGCAGCACCGCTCGGGCTTCGGACGAGCACATGCCGGCCATTCTGGCAGCCGAGGTCACAGACCGGGCGCGTCGTAGACCGGGAACCAGCGGCCGAGATCGGGCTCGATCGGCAGGTCGTCCTGCAACACCGACCGGATCTGCAGTTCCAGGGTGTTGTCCCGGCGGTCCGGGCCGGTGGGTGCGAACGGATACCAGCTGCCCCGCTTGTAGAGGTAGACCAGGCCGAGCGGCCGCTGCCCGTCGGTGAAGCCGGCCAGGGTGCACAGCAGCACGGCTCCGAAGCCGGCGTCCACCAGGCTGCTGTTGACCGCGTGCAGGTCGGTCACCAGCCCGGCCAGGTCGTCCGGAGCGGCCCGGCGAATCAGCCAGTTGAAGCCGTACTGATCGGTCTGCTCGGTGAGGTCGCCCTGGTGTAGCCGTAGCAGCTGTTCGACCTCGACCCGCAGGCCGTCGAACCCGGCGCCCTCGGCCGCCGAGTAGCAGACCGACCCGGTGCCGGTCGGCCGGAAGCCGGTGGCCGCCTGCAGGGTGATCGCCGCCGAGGGCAACCCGAACAGCTGGTCGAGCTTCGGCGGCACCGGGCGGCTCCGGCCTAGCAGCACGTCCAGCAGGCCCATCGCCTTACACTGCCTGGCCGAGCTGGCGGGACAGTTGGGCCAGCTGGTCGAGCCGCTTGTCCAGCGGCGGGTGGGTGGAGAACAGCGACGACAGGCTGAACCCGGACGACAGCGCGGGGGCGAAGAAGAACGCGTTGAACGCCTCGGCGGTGCGCAGGTCGCGGGTCGGGATCCGGGAGATGTCACCGGTCACCTTCACCAGGGCGGAGGCCAGCGCGGACGGCCGGTGGGTGAGCAGCGCGCCGGCCCGGTCGGCGGACAGCTCGCGGTACCGGGACAGTGCCCGGGTGAGCAGGAAGGACAGCGCGTACACCACGGCCGACACCAACACCACGGTGAGCACCACCAGCGCGGTGTTGCCGTCCTGGTTGTCCCGCCGGCCGCCGAACAGCCCGGAGTACAGGCCGAACCTGGTGATAAGCCCGGCCAGCACGCCGAGGAAGGACGCCACCGTCATCACCGCGACGTCCCGGTGGGCGACGTGCGACAGCTCGTGCGACAGCACCCCCTCCAGCTCCTCCGGGTCGAGCCGGCGCAGGATGCCGGTGGTGGCGCAGACCACCGCCTTGTTGGGGCTGCGTCCGGTCGCGAACGCGTTCGGCAGGTCGACGTCGGCGATCGCGACCGCGGGTTTCGGCATGTCGGCCAGGGCGCACAGCCGGTCGACCACCGCGTGCAGCTGCGGCGCCTCTTGCGGGCTGACTATGCGGCCGTTCATCGCGTAGAGCGCGATCCGGTCGGAGAACCAGTACTGGGCGAACAGCAGGCCGCCGGCGATCACCACCGCGACCAGCGCGTTGCGCAGGATCGCGACCAGCAGCGCGATGAAGGCGACGTAGAGCAGCCCGAGCAGGAACGTGGTGGCCAGCATCCGGTTGGTCAGGCCGCGGTCGGGCTGGAATCGGCTCTTCATGTTCTTCGCTCTCCGGGTCGGTCGGCTCAGCCGGGGATCAGGCCCTCGTCGGTGAGCAGCTCCCGCACCTCGGCCAGCGTGCTGTCGGCGGGCGGCAGGATCACGTCCGAGGCGGTCAGCAGGTCGTCCGGGGCGGGGTTGCCGACGGCGCGGACCCTGGCCAGCAGGTCGGCCAGCACGGTGCGGAACCTGGCGTCATCATTGGCTTCCACCGCGGTCGCCAGTTCGGAGTCGAGTTCGTTCAGCTCGGGCAGCCGGACCGGATCGACCTTCAGCTGGCCCTCACCGAGGATGCGCACGATCATGACTGCCCCTGTGATGTGATCTGGCGGTTGCCGCCGCTGGTCAGCTGGCCGCCGGACTTCAACCGGGTCAGCTCGGCCTCGACGTCGACGTTGGACGACATCCGGTCGAGCTCGGCCTGGATGTCGTCCTTGGTGGAGCCGGTGGCGTCCTCGAGCGCACCGGAAGCGAGCAGCTCGTCGATCGCGCCCGACCGCGCCTGCAACTCGGCGGTCTTGTCCTCGGCCCGTTGCATGGCCAGCCCCACGTCGCTCATCTCCTCGCTGATGCCGGAGATCGCCTCGCCCACCCGGGTCTGCGCCTCGGCGGCGGTGTAGTTGGCCTTGATGGTCTCCTTGCGGGTCCGGAACGCCTCCACCTTCACCTGCAGCCGCTGGGACGCGTCGGTGAGTTTGTCCTGCTGTTGCTGCAGATTCGCCTGTTGCTGGCCGAGCTCGGCCAGTTGCTGCTGGGCGGCCGCGCGGCGGGTGAGCGCCTCCCGGGCCAGGTCGTCCCGGCCAGCCGCGACCGCAGCCGCCGCCTGCTGCTGCAGCTTGTCCGAGCTTGCGCCGAGCTGCTGCATCTGCAGCTCCACCCGTTTCTTGCTGGTGGCCACGTCGGCCAGGCCGCGCCGCACCTGCTGCAGCATCTCCAGTTGCTTCTGGTACGAGTAATCCAGCGTCTCCCGGGGATCCTCGGCACGGTCGAGCAGCTTGTTGGCCTTCGACTTGAAGATCAGGCTGAAGCGCTTGGTCAGGCTCATGGCTCGGCTTCCTTCCGGTCGCTGTTGAGCCTCGTGCCGGGACTGGCCCCGGGCTAGGGGCGAACGGCCCGGCTCGATCAGCTCTCAGCCGAAAGACTCGACCAGCCGCCGGGCGTAGAACCGATCCCAGGGCTCGGGCGGTTGGCCGGCGGTGTACTCCCGATCCAGGGCGACGAGCTGGTAGGTCAGCTCGCTGCGGACCGGGCGGTGACCGAGCAACTCGGGCAGCTCGGACAGCCGGGTCAGCCAGTCGGCGTACCAGGTGGCCCAGTCGGCGTCGGCGCCGTCGGTGATCCGGTAGACCCGGTGATGGGTCTCGGCCGCCTCTCGCAGCAGTTCGCTGATCCGCTCGCTCATCTGACTTCCCCTCTGCCGGTATGCGGATAACCGCTGTTCGGGGGCACAGCGCTGATCGGAGCGTACGACCGCACCTCGGCACCGGGCCACGCTCCGCTGACCCGTTTTCGCAGCCGGGCCGATCAGCGTGAATCTTGTTGTCACCACGGGCGAAACTGCCGACGGGGCCTTGCGGGTTGGTGGGATGGAGCGAAGGATTCCCGCCATCCTTCGACGTCCGATGCCGGGGCATCCCCGGCCGGGAGGCAATCATGTTCATCCAGGTAATTCAAGGCAAAGTTGCCGATGAGGCCGGTCTGCAACGGTGCATGGAACGGTGGGCGACGGAGCTGCAACCCGGCGCCGAGGGCTTTCTGGGGACGACCGCCGGGATAGCGGACGACGGCACCTTCGTCGCGCTGGCCCGGTTCGAGTCCGAGGACGCCGCTCGACGCAACAGCGAACGTCCCGAGCAAGGGGCCTGGTGGGCCGAGACCGAGAGATGCTTCGACGGCGAGGTCAGCTTCATGGACTGCCCGGACGTGACGCCGTGGCTCGCTGGGGGCTCTGATGACGCTGGCTTCGTCCAGATCATGGAAGGCCACTCAAGCAACCCGGCGCGGATGCTGCAACTGCTCACCGAGGGCGCCGACCGGATCCACCAGGCTCGCCCGGAGATCATCGGCGGCATGTTCGCCACCTACGGGAATGACGGCTACGTCGAGGCCATCTACTTCACCTCGGAGGCGCAGGCCAGGGAGCAGGAGAAGACAGCGATCCCGGACGACCTGCGGGCGCTGTTCGACGAGGAGCAACGGCTCGCCGGAGAGGTCACCTACTACGACCTGCACCGACCGATGTTCGTCGCAGCCAGCCACTGACCGCTACCCGCGCTGGCGCAGGCTCCGGACTTCGGTGCCGGGCGGATCGAATGCGCCTCCGGCGCGATCCGGTTCAACCTGTGAATAAGGGCCAAAATGCGCCGGCAGTCATTCCTACGAAGCGCCCAGCAATATCTCGCAGGCAGGTCAGCTCGGCATGTCGACGAAGCGGGACAGGTGGCCCTGGAAGGCGACCACTGCGTTGCCGGTCGGGCCGTTCCGGTGCTTGGCGATGATGATGTCGGCCTCGCCGGCCCGGGGGGACTCGCGTTCGTACATGTCCTCGCGGTGCACCAGCAGCACCACGTCGGCGTCCTGCTCGATCGAGCCGGACTCACGCAGGTCCGAAAGCATCGGCTTCTTGTCGGTGCGCTGCTCGGGGCCACGGTTCAGCTGCGACAGCGCGATCACCGGCACCTCCAGCTCCTTGGCGATCAGCTTCATCGCCCGGGAGAACTCCGACACCTCCTGTTGCCGCGACTCCACCTTCTTGCCGGAGGTCATCAGCTGCAGGTAGTCGATCACGATCAGCTTGAGGTTGTGCCGCTGCTTGAGCCGGCGCGCCTTGGCCCGGATCTCCATCATGGTCAGGTTCGGCGAGTCGTCTACGAACAGCGGCGCCTCGGCCAGCTCGGACGACCGCAGCGCGATCTTGCGCCAGTCGTCGTCGCTCATCCGGCCCGACCGCAGGTCGTTCAGCTTGACCCGGGCCTCGGCCGAGAACAGCCGCATCATGATGTCCTGCTTGCTCATCTCCAGCGAGAAGATCACCGTCGGCGCGTGGTGCTTGATCGCCGCCGACCGGGCGAAGTCCATCGCCAGGGTGGACTTACCAGAACCCGGACGGCCGGCCACCACGATCATCTGGCCGGGATGCAGGCCGTGCAGCATCTCGTCCAACTGCTCGAAGCCGGTCGGCACGCCACCGTGGCCGTCGTTGACCTGGATCCGCTCCAGCTCGTCCATCGTGGTCTGCAGCAGGTCCTCGATGCGGACGTAGTCCTCGCTGGTCCGCCGTTCGGTGACCTCGTAGATCTCGGCCTGGGCCCGGTCCACCACGTCGTCGACGGTGCCGGCCATTCCCTCGCCGCCGGCCGCGCCGTACCCCATCTGGACGATCCGGGTGCCCGCCTCGACCAGCCGGCGCAGCACCGAGCGCTCGGCCACGATCTCGGCGTAGTAGCCGGCGTTGGCCGCGGTCGGCACTCCCGAGATGAGGGTGTGCAGGTACGGGTGGCCACCGACCCGGCCGATGCTGCCGTTGCGGGACAGTTCCGCGGCGACGGTCACCGCGTCGGCCGGCTCGCCCCGGCCGTACAGGTCGAGGATGGCGTCGTAGATCAGCTGGTGGGCCGGCCGGTAGAAGTCGTTGCTGCGCAATACCTCGATGACGTCGGCGATCGCATCCTTGGACAGCAACATGCCGCCCAGCACGGACTGTTCGGCCTCGATGTCCTGCGGTGGGGTCCGGTCGAAGCGAGGTCCGCCGGAAGCTCCGTCCGACTCGTCGCCGACCGCGCGCAAACCCGGGCCCGAGGTCATGCCACCACCTTGCTAGTTGAGCTTGCTGCCGTTGTTGGGCTTGTTGAGCGTGCACCTGCAGGACGGACATCGCCGGACGCCTCGCCGAGACAACCGAGCGACGCCGGCCGGTAGCCGCGGCCAGCGACACCCCGGCCGGGGAGCCGCGAGCAAGGCCGCGCCGCCACCTACAGCATACGATAGTTTGTTCGATTTTGGAGGTCTGGCAGCGCCTTCGAGTAGCCAGCTTCGATGCCATCCAGCACGTTAGAAGGCCCGGGTACCCCGCTCAACTCGGCCTGTGCACACAACTGGGGACGAGCCTGTGGGCAACGCCGCTGCGGACTGTTCACAACCTGGGGACGAGCCTGTGGGTAACTCGCTTCGAAACCGTTTGCGGCCCCGGATTCCGGGGCTTCCGGAGCACACAGCCTGTGGAGGAAAACTAGTCCGAAAGAATTTCGGTCGTCGTCCGGGTAAACAGACGGTATGCCCATCGAGGCCGACCGTTATACCTCGATAACGCGAGACTTACGCAGACACCTAGATATCCACAAGGCACATGACGGCCTCGTGGAAAACGCGGGCATCCCGGTGCCGGAGGTCCCGCTCCGCACACAAGCGCGGGCCCCGGCACCGATGGGTCGGTGCCGGGGCCCGGCAGGAAGACCGTCCGACCGGGTCAACACCCGGCCGGTACCGCGTCGATCAGGCGGCGACGACCGTCACCGGAACGGTGGCGACGACGTCCGGGTGCAGCTCGATGCTCACTGTGTGGTCGCCGGTGGTCTTGATGTGACCGGGCAGGTGCACCCGCTTGCGGTCGACCAGCGGGCCGCCGGCAGCCTTCACCGCGTCAGCAATGTCGCCCTGGGTGACCGAGCCGAACAGCTTGCCGCCATCGCCGGCCCGGGCGGTCAGCCGCACCGAGAGCGCCTCGAGCTGGGTCTTGACCTCCTTGGCGTGGTCCAGGCCGCGGATCTCCCGGGCGTCCCGCGCCCGCTTGATCTGGCTGATCTGCTTCTCGGCGCCCTTGGTCCAGCCGATCGCGGCACCGCGTGGCACCAGGTAGTTGCGGCCGTAGCCGTCAGCGACCTCCACGACGTCACCGGGCAGGCCCAGGCCGGACACCTCTTGGGTCAGGATGAGCTTCATCTGGTCTCGTCCCTTCTCAGCGGGCGGTCGAGGTGTACGGCAGCAGCGCCATCTCGCGGGCGTTCTTGACCGCGCGGGCGATCTCGCGCTGCTGCTGGGTGCTGACGCCGGTCACCCGACGGGCGCGGATCTTGCCCCGGTCCGAGATGAACTTGCGCAGCAGGGCGGTGTCCTTGTAGTCGATCGCCTCGATCTTGGACGTCTTGAGCGGGTTCGACTTCTTCTTCGGCTTACGAACTGGTGGCTTTGCCATGGTGAAAGAGACTCCGTTGGAAATAGGAAGTTCGATTAGAAGGGGGGCTCGTCGGAGAACCCACCGGAGCCGGCCGGGCCGGCATTCGACCACGGGTCGTCGGCGGGCGCCGCGGCCATGCTGTCGCCGCCGAAGCCGCCGCCGGACGAGCCGCGCTGGGTTCGGTTGACCTTCGCGGTGGCGTACCGCAGCGACGGACCGACCTCGTCGACCTGCATCTCGATGACCGTGCGCTTCTCGCCCTCACGGGTCTCGAAGGAGCGCTGCTGCAGCCGGCCCTGGACGATCACCCGCATGCCGCGCTGCAACGTCTCGGCGACGTTCTCCGCAGCCTGGCGCCAGATCGAGCAGCGGAGGAAGAGCGCCTCGCCGTCCTTCCACTCGTTCGTCTGCCGGTCGAAGGTGCGCGGCGTGGAGGCGACCGTGAACGAGGCCACCGCCGCGCCGGACGGGGTGAAACGCAGCTCCGGATCGGCGGTCAGGTTGCCGACCACGGTGATGACGGTTTCGCCAGCCATCAGGCGGACTTCCGAGCGTCGGCCTTCTTGGCGTCCGCCTTCTTGGCGAGCGGCCGCAGCACCTTGGTGCGCAGCACCGACTCGTTCAGGTTCAGCTGACGGTCCAGTTCGATCACCGAGGCGGGCTCGGCGTTCAGGTCGATGACGGCGTAGATGCCCTCGGCCTTCTTGTTGATCTCGTAGGCCAGCCGGCGGCGGCCCCAGACGTCGACCTTCTCCACCGAGCCGCCGTCACGCTTGATGACGGAGAGAAAGGTGTCGAGCGACGGAGCGATGGTGCGCTCGTCCAGCTCGGGGTCGAGGATGACCATGACTTCGTAATGGCGCATGGGAGTAACCCAGCCTCCTGTGGACTGTGCGGCCACGGACTCTCCGTGGCAGGAGGATGTCGCCCTTCAGGCGGAGAACTCTGGACGCTCTCCGGCAGGCAACCGGTTCACGATAGCGGCTGGCAGCGACGGTTCGGAAATCGGGCCGGTAGCTCAGTGCCAGCGGCCCGTCCGTCAGCTGCGGACCTGGGCCGGGGCCGGGTGCAGCAGGTAGGTGCGGGCGTAGAAGGCGGTGGCGCCGGAGAGCGCAAGCACGGCGACCAGCACGATGATGCTCGCCCAGCCGTCCAGCGCCGAGCGGGGCTTGTTGGCCGCCAGCTCGACCGTCTTCGGGGAACCGCCCGACTTGGCCGCCGGCTGCTGCTGGCCGCTCTTCTTGCCGGTCGTGCCCCCGGTCGTGCCGGAGCTGCCGGCCGCGGTGATCGAGTCGCCGACCGCGCCCGGAGCGACGTAGCTACCGCCCTGGCCGCTGCCACTGCCGTAACCGTCCGGCATCCGCCGCTGGGCGACGGTGGGGCCGGTCGGCTTGTAGGTGGTGCCCGGGCCGGAGGAATGTCCACCCGCGCCCGAACCGGAGCCGGACCCCGGGACGGGAAGGCCGCCGCTGGCGCCGCCCGCGATGCCGTTGACCTGGCCGAGGGCCGAACCGACCGCGCTGTTCACCGGCGCCAACGCGCCGTTCGCGCCACTCACCACGCCGCCGACCAGGCCGTTGACCGTGCTGTTCACACCGGACGGGAGCGCCTGCACCGAGACCGCCGGAGTCGGCACCTGCACCGCGACCTGGCAGTTCTGGACATCGTTGCTGATGATCAGCTTCGCCTTGGACGACAGGCTCAGCAGCCCGACCCCCAGCACCGAATCACTGCCCGACCAGGACAGGTCATAGGTGCCGGGAGAGCTGAAGCTCAGCTTGTACCCGGAACTCGGCACCGAATACTTCCTCGGCTGCTGCGGTGGGTTGGTCTGGGCCTCCGACAGCACGGTCAGCGAGACGGACGGAAGCACCACGCCGCTCACGGTGCCGGGCTTGAACAGGACCGCATTCGGCTTGATCGCCACGGTGCCGTTGACCGGCAGCGGGCAGAACGAGGTGCCCAGCCCGGTGGCTTCCAGCGAGATCGGCGTCGGTGGTGGGGTGGCGGCATTGCCGGTGGAGCTCAGGGCGAGCAGCGCGCCGCCACCGGCTAGCGCTGCGGCGGCGACTGCAGCTGCGAGGCGACGGACCTTCATGCGCGCGGACCCCTTCCGTTAACGGACAAAGCCCCCGTGCCCACCAAGGTTACGCACGGAGGTACCCGTTGGCACAACGAGCCTGCCCGCATTTGGTCACTGCTAACCAGTCAAGGCACAAGAGACCCTGATGAGGACCGTTCCGGCTGGAACCGTTCCGTTCGGGTCGGTTCCGGTCGGCGGCCGGACGGAAGGGGCCGACGTAACCTGAGGGTATGCCTGCCACCGGTCGCGTCATCGGCGCCCACGTCGACTCGTCCGACCCGCTAAGCCATGCCCGGGCGGTGGACGCCGCCGCGGTCCAGTTCTTCCTGGCCGACCCGCAGGGCTGGAAGGCGCCGAAGGAGCACCCACGGGCGACGGAGCTGGCGGCGAGCGAGCTGACCGTCTACATCCATTCGCCGTACGTGCTGAACCTGGCGACCACCAACAACCGGATCCGGATCCCCAGCCGCAAGCTGCTCGGCCAGCACGCCGCCGCGGCGGCCGCGATCGGCGCCAAGGGCCTGATCGTGCACGGCGGCCACGTGACCGGCAGCGACGACCCGGCGGTCGGCATCGACAACTGGCGCAAGGCGTTCGCCTACCAGGCCGACAGCGGCGGCTTTCCGCTGCCGATCCTGATCGAGAACACCGCCGGCGGCACCCAGGCGATGGCCCGGCACCTGGACATGATCGCCCGGCTCTGGGACGCGATCGGCGAGTACCAGCCCGGGTTCTGCCTGGACACCTGCCACGCGCACGCCGGCGGTGAGGAGCTGGCCGGCATCGTCGACCGGGTGAAGGCCATCACCGGCCGGATCGACCTGGTGCACGCGAACGACAGCCGGGACGCCTTCGACTCCGGCGCCGACCGGCACACCAACCTGGGCACCGGCTTCATCGACCCGGCCACCGTCGCCGAGATCGTCCGGCTGGCCGGCTGCGACGCCATCGTCGAGACGCCCGCAACCGGCCAGGCCGACGACATCGCCTACCTGCGCAAGCACGCGGACTGACGCCAGCCGGGCAGGCATCAATCCCCGCCCGCTCAGGCCTCGGCGACCGCCGCCTGCACCGCGGCGAACGCCTCGGCCAGCGGCACGTCCCGCCGCTCGCCGGTGCGCCGGTCACGCAGTTCGACCAGCCCCTCGGCCAGGCCCCGGCCCAGGATCAGCACGGTCGGCACCCCGAGCAGCTCCGCGTCGGCGAACTTCACGCCGGGCGAGGCCTTGCGGTCGTCCAGCAGCACCCGGACGCCGGCGGACACCAGCTCGCCGGCCAGTCGCTCGGCCTCGGCCAGGGTGGCCGCGTCCTTGCCGGTCGGCACCAGTTGCACGTCCGCCGGGGCCACCGCCCGCGGCCAGCACAGCCCGGACTCGTCGTAGGTCTGCTCGGCGATCGCCGCCACCGCGCGGGTGATGCCGACGCCGTACGAGCCCATCGTGATGGTGACCGGCTTGCCGTCCGGTCCGAGCGCGGTGAGCCCGAAGGTCTCGGCGTACTTGCGACCCAGCGCGAACACGTGCCCGAGCTCGATACCGCGGGCGATCTGCAGCGGCGAGCCGCAGCGCGCGCACCGGTCGCCGTCCCGGATCTCGACCGCGCCGACCTCACCGGCCGGCTCGAAGTCCCGGCCCCGCACCACGTGCGCGGCGTGCTTGTCGGCCTCGTTCGCCCCGGTCACCCAGGCCGAGCCCGGCACCACCAGCGGGTCGACCAGGTAACGGATCTTCCAGTCCGCCAGTTGCTGCGGGCCGATATAGCCCTTGACCAGCTCGGGATGCTTGGCCAGGTCCTCCGGGCCGGCCTGCTCGACCAGCACCGGCTCCAGCTGGCCGCCGAGCCGCTTGAGGTCCACCTCGCGGTCGCCGGGCACGCCGACCACCAGCAGCTCCCACTCCCCGGACCCCGGCGCCAGCGTCTTCAGCACCACGTTCTTCAGGGTGTCGGCCGCGGTGAACGGCTCCGGCCGCAGGCCCAGGGAGTTCAGCTTCTCGACCAGGGTGTCGATGGTCGGCGTGTCCGGGGTGTCGAGCACCTGCTCTGCCGGGTGGTCGGTCGGGTCGTGCGGCTCCGGCGCGGCGATCACCACCGCCTCGGTGTTGGCTGCGTAGTCGCAGCCGGTGCACTGGACGAAGGTGTCCTCGCCGGACGCCGCCGGGGCCAGGAACTCCTCGGAGGCCGAGCCGCCCATCGCGCCGGACACCGCGAACACGATCTTGTAGCTCATGCCCAGCCGGCTGAAGATCCGCTCGTAGGCGTCCCGGTGTGCCCGGTAGGAGGTCTCGAGGCCCTCGTCGGTCAGGTCGAAGGAGTACGAGTCCTTCATGATGAACTCGCGACCGCGCAGCACCCCGGCCCGCGGCCGGGCTTCGTCCCGGAACTTGCTCTGGATCTGGTAGAGCGATAGCGGGTAGTCCTTGTACGAGGAGTACTCGCCTTTGACCAGCAGGGTGAACAGCTCCTCGTGGGTCGGACCCAGCAGGTAGTCGCCACCCTTGCGGTCGGTGAGCCGGAACAGCGAGTCGCCGTAGTCGTCCCAGCGGCCGGACTCCTCGAAAATCTCCCGCGGGATCAGCGCCGGGAACAGCACCTCCTGCGCGCCGATCGCGTTCATCTCCTCGCGGACCACCCGCTCGATGTTGCGCAGCACCAGCATGCCCAGCGGCAACCAGGTGTAGATGCCCGGCGCCACCCGGCGGACGTAGCCGGCCCGGACCAGCAGCCGGTGGCTCGGCACCTCGGCGTCGGCCGGATCGTCGCGCAGGGTACGCAGGAACAGCGTGGACATCCGCAACAGCACGGGGCACTCCTCTAGGGCCGGTTACCCGGCAAGGCTACCTAGCCGGCCGGACGGTCCTGAACTGGATTTGCGGCCCGCCGGACGAAGTCGGCCAGGTCCGCCGACTGCTGCACCCGGGACGGCTCGTGCACGTACATCATGTGACCGGCCGGGTAGTAGGCCGACTCGATGTTGCTGCGCAGCTCCGGCGGCAGCGGCAGGTGGGCGAGCACGTACTCGGCGGCGAAGTACGGGGTGGCGCCGTCGTGGTAGCCGAAGGCGATGTGCACCTTCAGGTGCGGGTTGGCCCGCATCGCCCGGGCCAGCAACGCGGTCACGCTGACCGACCGGTTCTCGAACTCCCGGTACGACCAGGGCTGCACCTTCGGCGAGATGACCTCGTACGGCAGGTCGTTGGCGTAACCGAGCTCGACCCGCAGGTAGTGGTTGATGCCGGCCGCGTACGGGCCCAGGATCGCGTCGTAGCTCGGGTCCTCGTCGTACACCTCGGCCACCCCGTCGTGCAGCCAGCCGGTGAACCGTCCGTCCAGCCGGCCGACGGTGCGGCCCTCGGCTCGCAGCAGTTCGGTGTAGAAGTGGTTGGACTCCAGCCGCAGGTTCGACCGCAGCACGTACTCGGTCGACAGCCCGGTCAGCTCGGCCAGCCGGTGCGCCGCCTCGGCCCGTTCGGTCTCGGACAGCCGGTGCCCCCGGGAGAGGAGCCACGGGTAGTCGCGGGACGCGAAGTCCTCGGCCTCGCGCAGCACCGTGCGCAGCGACTTGCGGCCGTGCTTGCCGTGCTGGTGCGCGATCGCCGCGTAGGTCGGCAGGAAAAGCGTGGTGGGCAGGTCGTTGTTCTCGTGCGGGCGCAAGGTGGCCATGTTGAGCACGCTCGAGATGAGCAGGACGCCGTTGCAGTACAGCCCGAACCTGGTCTGCAGCAGCTCGGCCAGCGCGGCCGCCCGCAGCGTGCCGTAGGACTCGCCGGCCAGGAACTTCGGCGACAGCCACCGCCCGTTGCGGGAGGTCCACAGCCGGATCAGCTCGCCGACCGCGTCGAGGTCGCGGGTGTAGCCGTGGAACTCGTCCGCCTTCTCGCCCGCCACCGCCCGCGAGTAGCCGGTGGAAACCGGATCGATGAAGACCAGGTCGGCCACCGCCAGCAGGCTCTCGGCGTTGTCGGCCAGCTGGTACGGCGGTGGCAGCAGCGCGCCGGCGTCGCCCATCACGATCCGGCGCGGGCCGAACAGGCCGAGGTGCAGCCAGGCCGAGGACGAGCCGGGGCCGCCGTTGAACACGAAGACCACCGGCCGCCGGGCCGGATCGGACGTCTCGGCCACGTAGCTGGTCAGGAACATCTCGGCCCGGGCGGTCAGCCCGTGGTAGGTGCCGTCGGTCAGCTTCTCCTCGCGCAACACCACCCGGCCGGCGCTGGCGGTGTAGTTGAGGCTGCGCCGGCCGATCCGCAGCGTGTGCTGGCTGCTGACCAGGTCGTCGGCCGGCGGCGGCGCCGGACGCGGGTTCAGTGCGGTGTCTGGCTGGGCGGCGGGGGCGCTGTTTGTGGCAGGGGCGCTGTCGGCGGCGGGGGCTTCGCTCACGCCTGCACGATAGGCCAGCCGCCTCGAGCGCTCGGATCAGGCCGGTATCGCCGGCTGGCTGGCAGCCGGCCGAGCCAGCACCCGATCGGCCGGCGCGTCCGCGAACAGGCCGGCGCCGGGGTCCGGATCGTCCGGGCTGCGCACCACGTCGGCCTGCGGCCGGTACATCTCGTAGCAGACCAGGCCGACCAGCAGCAGCAGCAGCGCGTCCCGGACCAGCAGGAACCAGGTCAGGCCGGCGTAGGTCATCGCCTTGTTCGGGTCGGAGCCCGACAGCAACCAGAGCAGGGTGGCCACCCAGACCGCGATCTCGGACGCCTGCCAGACCAGCGCCAGCCGCCAACGGGGCCGCGCCAGCGCCACCAGCGGCACCAGCCACAGCGAGTACTGCGGGCTCCAGACCTTGGTGGTGAGCAGGAAGGCGGCCACCGTCAGAAAGGCCAACTGGGCCAGCCGCGGCCGTACCGGCACGGTCAACCCGATCCAGGCCACCGCGACCATCGCCAGCAGCATCAGCACCGCGACCGCCGGCCCCGGCGGAGTCCAGCCGGAGACGCCCGGGGTGCCGAAGCTGCCTGGGAAGAAGTACTTCAGCATCGACCACACCGTGCTGGCCTCGGCCGGCCGCTGCTCGGAGAAGACGTAGAACTGCTTCCAGCCGGACGTCCACGGCAGTGCCACCGGCAGGTTGACCGCCAGCCAGCTCGCCACCGCGGCGACCGCCGCGGTCAGCACCGGACGCCAGCGGCCGCTGCGGTAGGCCAGCAGCGCGAGCGGGATGAGCAGCAGCACCGGGTAGAGCTTGGCCGCGGTGCCCAGCCCGATCAGCACGCCGGCCAGCCCCGGCCGCCGGCGGGCCCAGGCCCACAGGGCGCCGGACGCGAACGCCATCGCCAGCAGGTCCCAGTTGGAGAAGGCGTGGAAGACCAGCAGCGGGCTGGCCGCGAAGATCGCCGCGTCCCAGAACCTGCGCGGGCCGGCCGCGCCGGCCGTCGCGTACACCGCGAGCAGGCCGGTGATCGCCAGCAGCGCGCAGGTGAGGACGCCGAACATGATGCCCTCGTTGTGACCGGGCAACCAGCCGGCGCTGGCGACCGCGTGCCAGAGCCGGGTCAGCTCGGCGCTGACGTACATGAAGCCGCCGGTCAGCACCGGGTACTCCACCGCGTGGTCGCGGTAGGGCACCTGGCCCCGGTCGAGCCCCTCGGCCGTCCACAGCGGGATCACGTCCGAGTAGCAGGCGTGGGTGTACTGCTTGGACGCCACCCAGTTGCCGTCCGCGCACGGCAGCTTCTCGCCGTAGCCGAGCAGCAGGGTGAACGTCGCGATAGCCAGCAGCACCCGGACCGGCGTCCACCAGGACGACCGGTAGCGGGCGTAGCGGCCGAGCGGGCCGCCGACCACCTGGCTGGCTCGGGCCACCGTCGGGTCGTCGCGGGACGGGACCTGTACCGACATGGCCATCACCCTAGGGCGTGCGGTCCGGCGACCGCTCTCCGGCGACGGCGGTCAGCCGCCGCCACCACCGCCCCCGGATCCGCCACCGCCGGTCCCGCCACCGCCGGTCCCACCACCACCGGCGGCGGCGCTGGTGGTCGCGGTGTCGGTCGGGCTCGGGCTGGACGACCCGCAGTTGCCGAGCAGGCCCGGGATGCAGCTGGGCGGCGCCGAGCTCGTCGGCGGCGGCAGTGTCGACGGGGGCGCGCTGGTGATCGGCGCGGAGGTGGTCGGCGCCGCGGAGGTGGTCGCCGGCGCCGAGGTGGTCGCCGGCGCCGAGGTGGTGGCCGGCGCGGAGGTGGTCGGCGGCGCCGTGTAGGTCGGCTGGACGTCGCTGCCGTTGTGGATCTGCTGGGTGGTTGGCATCGGCAGGTCGGGCTTGCCCTGCAGGTAGCTGTTCATGAACTCCTGCCAGATGTGTCCTGGCAGGTCGCTGCCGTACTCGGGATTGCCGTAGGCGTTGTAGATCGGCTCGCTCTTGCCCGAGCCGACCCAGACCGCGGTCGAGATCTGCGGGGTGAAGCCCACCATCCAGGCGTCGCTATTGTCGTTGCCGGTCCGATTGGGGTCGTTGATCTTCCCATCGGGCAGCTGCAGACCCGCGGTACCGGTCTTGGCGCCGTTCGGGCGGCCACCGTCCAGCGGCACGTGCGACCAGTCGGCGATCGGCTCCATGCTGAGCGCGACGTCGTTGGCGACCTTCGGGTCCAGGCTGCGGGTGCCGTTCTTGCCCCGGGTGAACAGCACCTTGCCGTTGGCGTCGGTCACCTTGGTGATGAAGTACGGGTCGTGGGTGACGCCGCCGTTGGCGATGGTGGCGTAGCCGTTGGCCTGGTCGATCGGGCGCACCGAGTAGTCGGCGTCGCCGATGCCGATGCCGAAGGTGGTCTGGCCGGCGGCGTTCACCAGGGTCGGCTTGCCGTTGTCCACCCGGGTCCGGGAGATGCCCATCGCGTGCGCCATGTCGGCCACCTTCGGTGGCCCGACCTTGTCGGCCAGCCCGTCGAAGGTGGTGTTCAGCGACGCCTTCATCGCGAAGGCGATGGTGGTGTTGCCGCTCAGCGACTCGTCGCCCGGGTCGTTGCAGATCTGAGTCGCCTCGATGGTGACGCAGTAGCTGCCGTCGAACCGGGAGTCGAGCGCGTAGGCCGGCTTGACCCCCTTCAGGTTCTGGGTGAGGACGGTCGCCAGGGTGTACGGCTTGAACGACGAACCGGGCGGCCGGTAGCCGTTGGCGTAGTCGTACCCGTCGCCGTTATGGCCGCCGTAGTAGGCCAGCACCGCGCCGGTGTTCGGGTCGATCGCGACCAGGGCCGGCAGCAGGTTCTTCTGCTTCGGCGTCAGGTCCTTCATGTGGTCGGCGATCGCGGTCTGCGCGTCCTGCTGGGCGGTCTTGTCGATGGTGGTCTGGATCCGCAGGCCCTTGGTGTTGATCGTCGCCGGGTCGAGGCCGTCGCTGGACAGCTCGGCCTTCACCTGGCGCCAGACCAGGCCCATCGGCCCGTCCAGCGCCGAGCCGCCGGTGTGCGTCTTGACGGTGGTCGGGAACTTCAGCGCGTTGCGCTTCTCCTGGCTCAGCTTGCCGGTGGCCACCATGCCGTCGACCACGTAGTCCCACCGGCCCTTGGCCGCCTCGGGGGTGATCCGCGGGTCGTAGTACTCCGGCGACTTGATCACCGCGGCCAGCAACGCACCCTGGGCAGGAGTCACCTTGGTGATGTCGACGCCAAAGTAGGCCTTGGCCGCCGCCTCGATGCCGTAGGCCTGCCGGCCGAAGTAGATGGTGTTCAGGTAGTTCTGCAGGATGTCCCGCTTGGCGTACTGCCGGCTCAGCTTGAGCGAGATCGCCAGCTCCTTGAGCTTGCGGGACAGCGTCTGGTCGGAGTTGAGGTAGGCGTTCTTCACGTACTGCTGGGTGATCGTGGAGCCGCCCTGGGTGGACCCGCCGCGCAGGTCGTTCACCGCGGCCCGCAGGGTGCCGCGGATCGAGACGCCCGGTTCGGTGTAGAAGTTGCGGTCCTCGGCGGCCAGCACCGCGTCCTGGACGTACTGCGGCACCTTCGACAGCGGCACGTCGGTGCGGTTCTCGCCGCCGGTGATGGAGGCCATCGGCGAGCCGTCGGCGTACATCAGGGTCGCGGTCTGGTTGGTCTGCAGCTCGTCCGGGCTGGGCACGTGCGCGACCGAGTACATGGCGAAGGCGACCACCGTCACCAGCACCGCCAGCAGGCCGAGCAGCCAGGTGCCGGCGATGCCGACCCGGCGCAGGATCCGGCGTCGCCGGCTCATCCGCGCCAACCGGCGCTTCTTGGCGGCCCGGCGACGGCGCCACCAGCCCAGATCCTGCTGCCCTGTTGCGAGGTCCTCAGTTGCGACGGCGGCCGGGCCGCCGGCGTCCGGCCGGTGCTGGCCCACGCGCGCTCCTCAAAGATCAGTGCTGATCGTTTCGCTCGGATAACCCGCGCGGCCCGGTTGCCGGCAGGCCGGAACCGCGGCCGGGCGGATGCCAGGCACAGTACGTGTCGTCACTGAGTGTTGCGCAAACCGGCCTCAGTTATGCCGCCGGCCGATCGGCGGTCAGCCGGCGGGGCGGAACCGGTCGGTCGCGGCCAGGATGCCGGCGCCGATTCCGGGCGAGGTGTGGCCGGCGTTCTCGATGATCCGCAGCTCCGCGTCGGGCCACGCGCGGGCCAGCTGCCAGGCGGCGCTCAGCGGGCCCTGCGGATCGACCCGGCCATGCACCAGCACCCCCGGGATGCCGCGCAGCCGGGACGCGCCGTCGAGCAGCTCGTCCTCGCCCAGCCAGGCGGCGTGGCTGAAGTAGTGCGCGCAGAGCCGGGCGAACCCGAGCCGGTACCGGGCGTCGGCCCGCTTGGCCGCCGGCCCCCGGTAGCCCGGGTCGAGCGAGACCACCGCCTCCTCCCAGGCGATCCACTCGTCCGCCGCGTGCTGGCGGACCGCCGGATCGGGATCGTTGAGCAGCCCGTCGTACGCCTGCACCAGGTCGCCGTCCCGCAGCCCGGCCGGCACCGCGTCGCGATACCGGGCCCACTGTTCCGGCAGGTACCGGCCGACCCCTTGATAGAGCCAGCGCACGTCCTGCCGGCGGGACAGGAACACCGAGGCCAGCACCAGGCCGAGCACCCGCTCCGGGTAGCGCTGGGCGTAGGCCAGGGCGAGCGTGCTGCCCCAGGACGAGCCGTCGACCACCCACCGGTCGATGCCGAGGTGTTCGCGCAGCCGCTCCAGGTCGGCGACAAGGTGCTCGGTGGTGTTGCCGTCCAGGTCGGTGTCGTGATCGGCGGCGTGCGGCAGCGACCGGCCGCAGCCGCGCTGGTCGAACAGCACGATCCGGAACGCGGCCGGGTCGGCCATCCGCCGGGCGTTCACCGACCAACCGCCCCCGGGGCCGCCGTGCAGCCGCACCAGCGGCCGGCCGTCCGGGTTGCCGCACTGCTCGTAGTAGAGCTGCTGGCCGTCGCCCACGTCGAGCATCCCGTGCTGGTAGGGCTCGATCGGCGGGTACGGCTCGCGCTCGGTCACCCGGCGAGCCTAGTGAAGGAGTTCCGGGCGCGCCGGACATATCTCCCGGCCGCCGAGTCATTGGCGCTCGATGCATCGCGCTGATGTATCGTCTCGATATATCGCCGAAGATGAACCGCCGGCGAACGGGTGATGGAGGGGAGGCGAGGACGCTGCTCGAGATCGCGATCCTGGGCCTGCTCAACGAGTCCCCGATGCACGGTTACGAACTGCGCAAGCGGCTGTCCACCCTGCTGGGCGCGTTCCGGGCGTTCTCCTACGGCTCGCTCTACCCGTCGCTGCGCCGGTTGCAGGAGGCCGGCTGGATCGACGAGCAGGCGCCCCTGGAGCCGCCGCCGGCCGACGCCGGTTTCGGTTCCCGGTCCCGCCGGGCCAAGAAGGTCTACCGGCTGACCGCGGAGGGCAAGGAGCACTTCGCCGACCTGCTGGCCGAGGTCGGCCCGGAGGCCTACGACGACGAGGGCTTCGGCACCCGGCTGGCGTTCTTCGCCCAGACCCGGTCGGACATCCGGCTGCAGATCCTGGAGGGTCGCAAGCAGCGGATGACCGAGCAGGCGGACGGGATGCGGTCGACGTTGGCCCGCACCCGCGAGCGGATGGATCGCTACACCCTGCAATTGCAGGAACACGGGCTCGAGTCGGTGGACCGCGAGGTGCGCTGGCTGGCCGAGCTGATCGAGACCGAACGCGGAGCGTCCGAACCGGACGCCTGACCCGCGCCCAGGCTTGAAACGGAAATGTCCACCAATCAAAGGAGGAACCCGATGGGTTCGGTACTGGAGAACAACGCCGGCGGCGGCCCCATCCGGGTTGCCATCGTCGGCGTCGGCAACTGCGCCGCGTCCCTGGTCCAGGGCGTGCACTACTACCGGGATGCGGACCCGTCCAGCACCGTGCCCGGCCTGATGCACGTGACCTTCGGGCCGTACCACATTCGCGACATCGAGTTCGTCGCCGCGTTCGACGTGGACGCCAAGAAGGTCGGCCGCGACCTCTCTGAGGCCATCGTCGCCTCGGAGAACAACACCATCAAGATCGCGGACGTGCCGCCGCTCAACATCCCGGTGCAGCGCGGTCACACCCTCGACGGCCTCGGCAAGTACTACCGGGAGACCATCGAGGAGTCCGACGAGCAGCCGGTCGACGTCGTCAAGGCGCTCAAGGACGCCCGGGCCGACGTGCTGATCTGCTACCTGCCGGTCGGCTCGGAGGATGCCGCCAAGTTCTACGCGCAGTGCGCGATCGACGCCAAGGTCGCCTTCGTCAACGCCCTGCCGGTGTTCATCGCCGGAACCCCGGAGTGGGCCGACAAGTTCACCGAGGCCGGCGTGCCGATCGTCGGCGACGACATCAAGTCGCAGGTTGGCGCCACCATCACCCACCGGGTGCTGGCCAAGCTGTTCGAGGACCGCGGCGTGGTCCTGGACCGCACCTACCAGCTGAACGTCGGCGGCAACATGGACTTCAAGAACATGCTGGAGCGGGACCGGCTGGAGTCCAAGAAGATCTCCAAGACCCAGGCCGTCACCTCGAACATCGAGCACGACCTGGGCGCCCGCAACGTGCACATCGGCCCGTCGGACTACGTGCAGTGGCTGGACGACCGCAAGTGGGCCTACGTCCGGCTCGAGGGTCGGGCGTTCGGCGAGGTGCCGCTGAACCTGGAGTACAAGCTCGAGGTGTGGGACTCGCCGAACTCGGCCGGCATCATCATCGACGCGCTGCGCGCGGCGAAGATCGCCAAGGACCGCGGTATCGGCGGCCCGATCCTCTCCGCGTCGAGCTACTTCATGAAGTCCCCGCCGGAGCAGTACGACGACACCACCGCCCGGGCGAAGGTCGAGGCCTTCATCCGCGGCGAGGTCGAGCGCTGAGCCAGTTTCCACCTGTAGTGGAAGGCTGATCCGGCTCTCGGCCTGGTCAGACAGCAGAAACCGGCCCGGGCACCTCGTCGAGGTGTCCGGGCCGGTTTCGGTTTATCCAGAGTTTCTAGGGCAGATCTGCTACGGCAGCAGCGGTGGACCGGCGAGCCGGGGCAGCCGGGGTGCCAGCCCGTTGCGGTCGAGCGCCTGTACGCACCGCGCCGGGCAGTCGAACTGCCCGGGCGGCACCCGGTCGTCCGCACCGCTCGACCACCACCGAAGGTGGCGGTTCTCCGAGCCGGGACCGGCGAATCTCATGCTGGGCGTCCTCAGGAGGGTTCCGGCACCGCCGTCAGCCCGCCGCTGGGCAGCACGTCGGCGGCGCTGTCCACCGGCGGCGGCATCACCACGACCGGGCAGGGCGACTGGAAGATCACCTGTGGCGCGATCAGGCTCTTGGCCAGCGTGCTGACACCCGAGCCCTTCGGAGAGTCGAGCACCAGCAACTGGGCACCCACCGCGGCGGCCAGCAGCACCGCCGAGGCCGAGCCGCGGCGCAGCGAGTAGTCCACGCCGAGCGAGTCAAGGTCGCCCACCGCCTCGGTCAGCAGATCGCGAATCCGACGTTCCTCCAAGGTGAAAGCCTCGTCGGACGGGATGGTGCTGACCGCCGGCGGACGGCCGCCGGTCGCGGCTGGTGGCCGGGGCCCACGCCAAGCGGTCACCGCCTGGACCGTGGCGTTGCGGAGTTGCGCCTCGGCCGCCGCCCAGCGGAGCGCGTCCAGTGAGCCGGTACGCCGGCTGATGCCCACCACGATCGGGCTGGTGAGGTCGGCCATGCTCACGCCACCGCCTGCGCGGTCGCGCTGGACGGCGCCTTCGACATCGGATCGGCGATGTCCTCCAGCGACTTTCGCTCGGCGTTGATGGCCAGCACCGCGGCCACGATGCCGCCGACGATCATCACCGCCGCGCCGAGGTAGTACCCCATCGTCAGCGGCCCGCGGGGCGGGTTGGCGTTGTTGGCGCCGCCGATCAGGTGGCCGTACAGCGACGTGGCGATGGCTCCGAAGATCTGCGCGATCGAGAAGAAGAACGCGATCGCCTGGCCGCGAAGCTCCAGCGGGAAGATCTCGCTCACCGTCAAATAGGCCGAGGACGCACCGGCCGAGGCGAAGAAGAAGATGATGCACCAGAAGATGGTCTGGGTGGTCGCGCTCAGATGGCCGCCACCGAAGAGCGCGGCCGATACGGCGAGCAGCACGCCCGAGATCAGGTAGGTGCCGGAGATCATCTTGCGCCGGCCGACGGTGTCGAACAGGGGGCCGAGCAGTAGCGGGCCGAGCAGGTTGCCGATCGCGAACGGTAGGAAGTACAGGCTGGTCTGCGACTTCGAGATGCCGAAGAAGTGCTGCAGCACCAGGGCGTAGGAGAAGAAGATCGCGTTGTAGAGAAAGGCCTGGGTCGCCATCAGGGTGAAGCCCAGCGCGGTGCGGCGCGGGTACTTGCGCAGGAAGGTGCGTACCAGCACCCCGTACGGGATCCACTTCTGCGGCACGAGGTCAATTGCCCTGCTCTCATCCACCGGCTTCAGGTCGTGGCCGCTCGCGCGCACCCGCTGCTCGATGTCGTCCACGGTGGCGTTCGCCTCGTCCTCGTAGCCGTGGGTCATCTGCCAGCGCGGGCTCTCCGGGATGTGCCGGCGCAGCCCGATGATCAGCAGGCCCAGCACCGGGCCGATGAAGAAGCCGATCCGCCAGCCGAGGTTGCTCGGCACGGCACTCGAGAGCAGGTACAGGTTGGCGGTGGCGCCCAGCGCGGCGCCCGCCCAGTACGTCCCGTTGATCGCGATGTCGACCCGGCCGCGGTAGTGCGACGGGATCAGCTCGTCGATCGCCGAGTTGATGGCGGAGTACTCGCCGCCGATGCCGACCCCCGCGATGAACCGGAAGGCGGCCAGTACCGCGAGGTTCCAGGAGAGGCCGGCCAGACCGGAGCCGATCAGGTAGATGGCCAGGGTCAGGATGAAGATCCGGCGGCGGCCGATCCGGTCGGTGATCCGGCCGAAGAACAGCGCTCCGACCACCTCGCCGACCAGGTAGACCGAGCCCAGCATGCCGACATCGGCGCTGGTCAGGTGGAGCGAGTCCTGGAAGCCCGCCTGAGAGACGATCTGGATCTCCAGGCCGTCCAGGATCCAGGACACTCCCAGGCCGACCACGATCAGCCAGTGGAACCTGGCCCAGGGAAGCCGGTCGAGTCTGGCTGGTACCAGGCTGCGCACCGGCTTGGCGGCTACGTCGACTCCTGCGGCGGACACACGCTCACCTCATTTTGCTGAAAAGCCAGCCGATTGTTCAGTTGATCGCCCACCCGGGTTCGCCCGCGGGGAGCCGTTCGCGGCTAGCTTGCCCAGGCTGGTGTGCGTTCAACCGCGCTGACCCGGTTCGGCACGCGCGCGGCAGCTGTCTGACCCGCCGACCGTCAGCTGGCGGCGGCTCAGTTCAGGGCGACGTCCACCGGGTAGGTGGACAGCAGCGCCAGCGGTGCCTGCTGCCGGCGCAACACCGACCGCCAGAGGCCGGCCGGCTGGCCGGAGAACACGTCGGCCGGTCCGCCGGCGACCACGTACCAGCCGCCCCGGGCTATCTCGTCCTCCAGTTGGCCGACCCCCCACCCGGCATGGCCGGCGAATACCCGGACGTTCCGGGCGTGCGTGGCGACCTGGTCGGCGGCCGCGTCCAGATCGACCAGCGCCAGGCCGTCGCCGACCGGACGCAGCCCCGGGGCGGCCGCCGCCCCGGCCAACCGGCCCAGTCCCAGCGCGCCGTCGCGCTGCACCGGGCCGCCGTTGTAGATCACCGCGGGCTCGGTGGCCACCTCCTGCCAGTCCGGCAGCACGTGCCCGACCGGAGTGTGCGACGGCCGGTTCACGATCACCCCGACCGATCCGGTGTCGTCGTGCTCGATCAGGAACACCACTGAACGGAAGAACTCGGGATCGGTCAGGTCAGGTGTGGCGATCAGCAGTCGATGGGCAGCAAGAGGCAGCTGCCAGCTCGGCTCGGCGGTCACCTCTCCATCCTGCACCAGCCGGCTGACCGAAAAGGATTACCGTCGGATAAGCCGACTCGGCGTCGGCAATGCCCGCGAAGGGCGCACCGCTCCAACGAAAGGATGCACCGTGCCAAGCCGCTCGGCCGTCGCACCGGTGTGGCGTCAACTGGCCCACCGGCCGGGTTTCCGGCGGTTGCTGCGGGTCCGGCTGGCCGGCCAGTTCGCCGACGGGGTGTTCCAGGCATCGCTGGCCGGCACCATCCTGTTCAACCCGGAACGGGCCGCGCACGCGGCCGACATCGCGGCCGGATTCGCGGTGCTGCTGCTGCCGTACTCGGTGCTCGGCCCGTTCGCCGGCGTGCTGCTGGACCGGTGGTCGCGGCAGCGGGTGCTGTTCGGCGCCAACCTGATCCGGGCGCTACTGGTCTGCCTGGTGGCCCTGGAGATCGCGGCCGGGATGCACGGCCAGCCGTTCTACCTCAGCGCGCTGGCGGTGATCTCGGTGAACCGGTTCGTGCTCTCCGCGCTGTCCGCGGCGCAGCCGCACGTGGTGCCGGACGAGCAGCTGATCACCGCCAACTCGATCTCCACCACCGCCGGGGCGGTGGTCGGCGCGGCCGGCGGCGGGGTGGCCATCGGCATCCGGATGGTGGCCGGCGGCGGCAACGCCGGGTACGCCTGGATCGCGGTGGGTGGAGCGCTCTGGTACCTGCTCGCCGGCCTGGTCGCGGCCGGCTTCACCACCGGCCAGCTGGGGCCGGACGAGCACACCCGCCAGCACCGGGAGTCGGTGCGGCACGTGCTGACCGGCCTGGTCGACGGCGGCCGGCACCTGCGGGACCGGCCGGCGGTGCGCCGGGCGCTGGTGGTGATCGGGGTGCACCGGTTCGCCTACGGGGTTACCGCGATCTGCACGCTGCTGCTCTACCGCAACTACTTCACCGACGACGGGGTGCTCCGGGCCGGCATGGCCGGGCTCGGCCAGGTGGTGCTGGCGATCGCGGTCGGCGGTGGGGTGGCCGCGTTGATCAGTCCGCTGGCTGCCCGCCGGTGGGGGTACGTCCGCTGCTCGGCGGTGCTGCTGGGTCTGGCCGGAGTGGTCGAACTGGCACTCGGGCTGCCGTTCCGGCTGGCCACCTTCCTGCCGGCGGCCGCATTGCTAGGGCTGGCCGCGCAGGGCGTCAAGATCTGCGTCGACACCCTGACCGCCCGGGGCGTCGACGACGACTACCGGGGCCGGGTGTTCTCGGTCTACGACACCGTGTTCAACGTGGTGTTCGTGGCCGCCGGCGTGCTGACCGCGCTGGTGCTGCCGGAGGACGGCCACTCGGTCGCCGCGGTGGTCGGCATCGCGATCGCCTACGAGGCCACCGCGCTGGGCTACCTGGTGGTCTCCCGGCCGCGGGCCGAACAGCTGGCGTCGGCCACCGCGGAGGCGCGGGCGGCCTGAGAGTCAGCCCGGCTGGTTGGCCGCCCACCAGGCACGCAGCTCGGCGACCGCCGCGTCGTGGCCGAGCGGACCGCGTTCCATCCGCAGTGCCAACAGGTGCTGGTACGCGCTGCCCACCGCCGGTCCCGGCGAAATGCCCAGGATCGCCATGATCTCGGTGCCGTCCAGGTCGGGCCGGATCGCGTCCAGTTCCTCCTGCTCGCGCAGCCGGGCGATCCGGATCTCCAGGTCGTCGTAGGTCGCTGCCAGCGCGGCCGCCTTGCGCTGGTTGCGGGTGGTGCTGTCCGAGCGGACCAGCTTGTGCAGCCGGTCCAGCAGCGGCCCGGCGTCGGTGACGTAGCGGCGAACCGCGGAGTCGGTCCACTCGCCGCGTCCGTAGCCGTAGAAGCGCAGGTGCAGGAACACCAGCCGGGAGACGTCGTCGGTGACCTCCTTGCTGAACTTCAGCGCCTTCAACCGGGCCTTCGCCAGCCGGGCGCCGACCACCTCGTGATGGTGGAAGGTGACCTGCCGGCCGCCGGGGCCGTCCACGAACCGCCGGGTGGCCGGCTTGCCGATGTCGTGCAGCAGGGCAGCCCAGCGCAGCACCAGGTCCGGCACCGGCTGGCCGTCCGGGCCGCGTTCCTCCAGGTCGATCGCCTGGTCCAGCACCTGCAGGGTGTGCGCGTAGACGTCCTTGTGCTGGCCGTGCTCGTCGGCCGCCATCCGCAGCGCCGGCAGCTCGGGCAGCACGTGGTCGGCCAGGCCGGTGTCCACCAGCAGCTCCAGGCCGCGCCGGGGATGCCGGCCCACCAGCAGCCGGTTCAGCTCGGCCTGCACCCGCTCGGCGGTGATCCGGTTGATCTCGCCGGCCAGCTCGGTCATCGCCGCCGACACCTCGGGCGCCACCGTGACGCCGAGCTGGCTGACGAACCGGGCCGCCCGCAGCATCCGCAGCGGATCGTCGGTGAACGACTCGGTCGGGGCGGCCGGGGTGCGCAGCACCCCCCGGGCCAGGTCGGCCAGCCCGCCGTACGGATCGACGAACCTCCGGTCCACCACCGAGACCGCCATCGCGTTCATGGTGAAGTCGCGCCGCAGCAGGTCGTCGGTGATCGAGTTCCCGAACGCCACCGACGGGTTGCGGCTCACCCGGTCGTACTGGTCCGCACGAAAGGTGGTGATCTCGCACGCCTCGCCGCGCACCTGGGCGCCGACGGTGCCGAACGCGATGCCGGTGGTCCAGGTGCTCGAGGCGAGGCCGTCGAGCAGCGCCAGCACCTGCTCCGGACGGGCGTCGGTGGTGAAGTCCAGGTCGCTGACCGGACGGCCCATCAGCGCGTCCCGCACCGGACCGCCGACCAGGTAGAGCTGGTGTCCGGCGGCCGCGAAGGCCTCGCCGAGCCGGCTCGCCACCGGCGGGATATCGACCAGTTCGCCGGGATTGCCGGTCATGGCTGGTGAACTCACATCCTCGAAACTGCCGTGGAGCTGGCCGTCCGCCACGCTCGTCGTCAGCGACAGACCCTACTGGCCGGCCAAGTAGCATCGGACCATGTCCCGAACGTCGTCCACCCGGCGTCCGCGGCTTCCCCGAGTCGACGAAACCAGCGCCGGCGGCCTGGTGCTGGACCTGTCCGGCCCGGTGCCGATGGGTGCGCTGATCGGCCGGACGAACCGCCGCGGCCGGCTGCTCTGGTCGCTGCCCAAGGGCCACCTGGAGGCGGGCGAGACGCTGGAGCAGGCGGCGATCCGGGAGGTCGCCGAGGAAACCGGCATCACCGGCAGCATCATCGGCACCCTGGGCACCATCGACTTCTGGTTCGTGGTGGACGGCCGGCGGATCCACAAGACGGTGCACCACTTTCTGATGCGGGCGGTCTCCGGCGAGCTCTCCGACGCCGACATCGAGGTGACCGAGGTGGCCTGGGTGCCGCTGCCCGAGATCGGCAACCAGCTGGCTTACTCGGACGAGCGCCACCTGCTGGTGCAGGCCTCCGAGCTGCTGCGGGACAGCGCCTGATGCGGCGGCTGCCGGCGCTGCTCGCCGCCGCGACGCTGGCCCTGCTGCCGACCGGGACGGGGTCGGCATCGGCGGGCGCCGTCCCGGCAGCCGCCTCGGCACATCCGGTGGCCGCCGGCGGCACCGCCGCCCACACACCGGTCAGCGTGACCCTGGACTCGATGTCCCCGCGCAGCCCCGACGCCACCAAGCCGGACCAGTCGGTGACCTTCACGGTCACCCTGGTGAACAACGGCAGTACCGACTACACCGGGCTGCAGCTCGGCCTGCAGCGCGGGCTGCCGATCACCCAGCAGGGCCTGCTGGACGACGCGCTGACGAACCCGCCGGAGACCGGCTACTCGGTGCCGAACCCGCAGCAGGTGACGAAGCCGCTGCCGGCGCACGGCCGGCTCACCCTCCGCTACCGGACCAACAGCGCCGACCTGTGCCTCTGCTTCGACGGGGTCTACCCGTACGCGCTGGTCGCCTCCGGCGTCGGCGATCCGAGCGTCGGGCCGATCGAGCTGGGCCGCACCCAGGTGCTGGTGCCGTCCTTCCTGCACCGCCCGCGGCCGGTCTCGGTCGGCTGGGTGTGGCCGCTGCTGGACCGGCCGCACCGGTCGGTGGACGCCGACATCCTCACCGACGACGCGCTGGCCGGCGAGGTTGCGCCGGGCGGCCGGCTCGACCGGGCGCTGACGGTGGCCGAGCGGGTTGCCGGCCGGGTCCGGTTGGCGCTGATGGTCGACCCGGACCTGCTCGACACGCTGGCCGTGATGGCGCGCCCGGAGGGTTACCGGGTGCGCTCGCGCTCCGGCACCGTGGCAGGCACCGGCGGCCGGCAGGCGGCGGACTGGCTGAACCGGTTCAAGGCGGTGCAGGGCAAGCACGACGTGGTGCTGACCGGTTACGCCGACCCGGACGTCAACGCGCTCAGCCGGGCCGGCCTGCCCTATTCGACGGCGTTGGACCCCCAGGTGAAGGCCCGGATCGCGCCGTACCTGGACGGCGACCTGTCCGGCAGCCTGCTCAGCTGGCCGGCCGGCGGCGCCGTCACCACCCGGGCGCTGGAGTCGCTGGTCGCCAGCGGCGCGTCCACCCTGCTGCTCGGCGACGCGGCGCTGCCCGGCGGCAACCGGGTGCAGCCACGACCGGACGCGCTCGCCCCGCTGCCCACCGCCTCCGGCACCGCCGAGGCGCTGGTGCTGGACTCCGGCATCGAGACCACCGTCCGGCACGCGCTGGCGCTCGGCTCCCAGCCCGCCGCTGACCAGCAGACCCTGCTCGGCCAGCTGGCGGTCCGGGCAGCGCAGGACCCCGGGCGCCGGCACTTCGTGGTGATCGCGCCGGAACGGTACGTCGACACCGACCCGGCGACCGCGACGGCCACCATCGAATCGGTGGCCAGCACCGGCTGGAGCGCTCCGGTGGCCATCCCGACCGCGCTCGGCACGGTGGCGCCGGTGGACCGCGGCGCGCTCAACCCGGTCGCGGAGAACCCGGCCGCCGAGGTCAGCCAGGACCAGCTCGCGAAGCTGGCGCTGATCAGCCAGCGAGTGGCCTCGCTGAACGAGGCGCTCAGCGACAACGACGCGGCGGCCCGGCTGCTGGCCGGGTTCAGCACCGGCATCCGGCGGGGCGAGTCCAGCGCCTGGCGCACCGATCCGGTTCGAGGCAGCCGGCTGGTCGGGCAGTTGCTGGACCGGATCGACGGGCTGGTCGGCGCCGTCCACCTGGTCACCCCGCGGGTGGGCACCTACAGCCTGTCGTCCAGCTCGTCGCCGATCGTGGTGACGGTCAGCAACCAGTTGAGCGAGCCGGTCACCATCCGGGTGACCGTCCGCCCGCAGAACACCAGCGTCGGATTCGCCGCGCCGGCCTACGTCTCGCAGACCATCGCCGCCCGCAGCCTCGCGACGGTGCGCATCCCCACCCACGTGCAGCGGCTGGGTAAGTTCCAGGTCGTGGCCATGCTGCAGACCCCGGACGGCCGGCAGCTCGGCGGTCCGGTGCTGCTGAACGTGCGGCTGACCGCGATCGGCACCGTGACCAAGGTGATCACCCTGGTCGCCGGCGCGGTGCTGGTGCTGGCGTTGCTCCGCCGGCTGGTCGGCCGGTTCCGTAAGTCGCCGCCCGGCGGCCGGGGTCGGCGAGCGCCCAGGCGGCCGGTGCCCCCGACCCGGGACGGGTCGCCGCGCGGCGCCCGGGACGACCAGCAGCCGGCCGGCCAGCCCGACGCCAGCCCGGCGGGTGCCCGGACGTGACCGACGACTGGTCCGAACCGAAGCTGTACGGATCGCCGATGCCGGTTCCCGGCGATGCCACCGCGCTGGCCATCCGTACCGCCACGCCGCCCGACGAGGGCTGGAGCGTGCCGATCTACCACGGTCCACGCCGGTTCCGGCCGCGTCCGGAGCAGCCGGTACGGATCAGCCGGGACGCCACCGGCACCCAGCTGGTGGTCGGCGACGCCGCGGTGGCGCAGCTGCCGGCCGACCAGCTGGACCTCACCGGGCTGACCGAGCCGCCGGCGTCCACCGAGCTGGACAGCGCCCCGGGCGTACCCGAGATCGACAGCGAGCTGTCTCCGGAGCTGACCGGCCAGCTGGCGCCTCCGATCGAGGCACCAGCCGACGGCACCGAACCGGAGCAGGCCGAGCGATCACCCAGCCTGATGTCCAGCAGCCGGACGATGGCCGTCGCCAGCCTGGTCAGCCGGGTCACCGGCTTCCTGCGCAGCCTGGTGCTGGTCGCGGCGCTGGGCATCGGTGTCGGCGAGGTCGCCGATGCCTACAACCTGGCCAACACGCTGCCCAACATGGTCTACGAGCTGCTGCTCGGCGGCGTGCTGACCAGCGTGATCATCCCGGTGCTGGTGTTCGCCCAGCACGCCGACGCCGACCGGGGCGAGGCGTACACCCAGCGGCTGCTGTCGATCGCCACCGCCGGGCTGGGCGGTGCGACGGTGCTGGCAGTGCTGATCGCGCCGGCGTTGGCGGCGATCTTCGGTGGCTCGGCGAGCAAGCAGGCGCTGACCGGGCTGTGGGCGACGCTGCTGTTGCCGGAGATCTTCTTCTACGGCCTCGGCGCCATGTTCACCGCCGTGCTCAACACCCGGGACGTCTACGGCTGGCCGGCCTGGGCGCCGGTGTTGAACAACGTCATCACCATCGTCTCGGTGGGGCTGTTCCTGCTGCTGCCCTCGGCCAGCCCGCTGACCGCGGCCACCATCTCGAGCACTCAGATCCTGGTGCTCGGCATCGGCACCACGCTGGGCATCGCCGGGCAGGCGCTGGTGCTCTGGTGGCCGCTGAAGCGCACCGGTTTCGCCTGGCGCTGGCGGTTCCGGGCTTACGAGTCGGAAGCCGGCCGGATGGCCGAGTTCTCCAGCCTCACCCTCTGGGTGCTCGGCTACGTGGCGATCAGCCAGATCGGCGTGTTCGCGGTGAACCGGGTGGCGAACGCCCGGGCCGGCGGCCCCACCACCTTCGCCAACGCCGACCTGCTGTTCCAGGTGCCGTACGGCATCCTCGGCGTCTCGCTGCTCACCGCCCTGATGCCGCGGATGAGCCGGGCGGCCGCCCGCGGTGACACCTCCAGCGTGCTGGCCGACCTGCGGCTGGGCACCCGGCTCTCGGCGGTCGCCCTGGTGCCGGTCTCGGCCGGGCTGATCGTGCTCGGCCCGTCCTTCACCAGCGTGATCTTCCTCGGCCACGCCCGGCTCTCCGAGGCCCGGCTGGTCGGCATCGCGCTGGCCGCCGGGGCGTTCGGGCTGCTGCCGTTCGCGCTGGTCATGCTGCAGCAGCGGGTCTTCTACGCGATGCGGGACGCTCGCACCCCGACCCTGATCAACCTGGTGATGGTCGCGGTCAAGGTCAGCCTGGTCTTCGCCGCCTACGGCCTGCTGCACGGGCGGTCGGTGATCATCGCGCTGACCGTCTCGACCTCGACGTCCTACCTGGCCGGTTGCGTGGCCGGTCACCTGCTGCTGCACCGGCGGTTCGGCCGGCTCGGCTTCGCCCCGGTGCTCCGCACCGTCGGGCTGATCGCGGTGGCCGGCATCATCGGGGCCGCGGTGGCGGCTGCGGTGCTGGTCGGGGTCACCCACCTGCTGGGCATCGGCCGGCTGGCCGCGCTGCTCGTGCTGCTGGTCGGCGGCGGGCTGGGCGCCACCGCGCTGATACTGGTGGCGCTGCGGCTGCCGCTGCCGGAACTGCAGGACATCCTGGCCGCCGCCCGGCGTAGGCCGGTCCGGGAGAGCTGAGCCCGGCGTAGGCCGGTCCGGGAGAGCTGAGCCCGGAATACCGCCGGACCTAGACTGGTTCCCGCGCAGTCCAGGTATGCAGCAGTCCGGCAGCGACCGGCCCCGGCAAGAGATCGAGGTTGTTGTGAGTGAGAACCACCGCAAGGTGATCATCGTCGGCTCCGGACCGGCCGGCTACACCGCCGCGCTCTACACGGCGCGGGCCGACCTGCAGCCGCTGGTGTTCGAGGGCAGCCAGTACGGCGGCGCGCTGATGAACACCACCGAGGTGGAGAACTTCCCCGGCTTCCCGGACGGCATCATGGGTCCCGAGCTGATGACCCAGATCCGGTCCCAGGCCGAGAAGTTCGGGGCCGAACTGGTTGCCGACGACGTCATCGCGGTGGACCTGGAGGGCCCGGTCAAGACGGTGCGGACGCTCGGTGGCGAGTTCACCGCGGACGCGGTCATCCTCGCGATGGGGTCGGCCTACAAGAAGCTCGGGCTGCCCCGCGAGGACGAGCTGTCCGGCCACGGGGTGTCCTGGTGCGCGACCTGTGACGGCTTCTTCTTCCGCGGCCACCACATCGTCGTGGTGGGCGGCGGCGACACCGCGATGGAGGAGGCGACCTTCCTCACCCGGTTCGCCGAATCAGTCACCGTGGTGCACCGCCGGGACGCCCTGCGCGCCTCCCGGATCATGGTTGAGCGGGCCGCCAGCAACCCGAAGATCTCCTTCGCCTGGAACTCCGAGGTGGCCGAGATCCACGGCGAGGGCAAGGTCAGCGGGCTGACCCTGCGCGACACCCGCACCGGTGAGACCCGCGAGCTCGAGGTCACCGGCCTGTTCATCGCGATCGGCCACGACCCCCGGTCCGAGCTGGTGGCCGGCCAGGTCGAACTCGACGAGGAGGGGTACATCCGCACCGACGGCACCTCCACCCGCACCAACCTGGCCGGCGTGTTCGCCGCCGGTGACGTGGTCGACCACGTCTACCGGCAGGCCATCACCGCGGCCGGCACCGGTTGCCAGGCGGCGCTGGACGCCGAGCGGTACCTGGCGGCACTCGAGTCGGTAGGCGACAGCGAGCTGGCCGCGCTCGAGTCCTGACTCCGCGCCGGCGGACGGCCGGTTCGGCGGGAAGGTCCGGCGACCGGACAGCGTTACAGTGGCAGTCAGTTTCCTCAGTGATCGCAGCTAACAGGGAGTTTCTCGATGGCTCACAACGTCACCGACGCCACGTTCCGGCAGGACGTGCTCGAATCCGATACCCCGGTTTTGGTGGACTTCTGGGCCGAGTGGTGTGGCCCGTGCCGGCTGGTCGGCCCGGTGCTGGAGGAGATCGGCCGCGAGCACGGCGAGAAGCTCCGGGTGGTCAAGGTGAACATCGACGAGAACCCGCAGGTCGCCCGCGACTACCAGATCATGTCGATCCCGACCATGTCGGTGTTCAAGGGCGGTGAGATCGTGAAGACGATCGTCGGCGCCAAGCCGAAGAACGCCCTGCTGAAGGACCTGGCCGACTACATCTAGCCGGCCCGGCGGCGGCCACCGCCGCGCTTCGACGTAGACAGCGGCCCGAGTCTCAACTGAGGCTCGGGCCGCTGTCGTGTCTGGGGGCAGGAACGGCGTTAGGCGAAGCATCTATTGCCGTAAAACTGACTAAAAGCGAAGATTACCGCTTCATTCGTTTGCGAACCGGTCGTCCCCCACGACACCCCGAGCATCCGGCGACGACTCGAGCTTCGAGGAGTGGCGATGCCGATCGACCTGTCGTATCTGGTGACCGACCGCGACTACTACCTGCCGTGGGACACCGCCGATCCAGGTGTGCGGTATCAGCCGGGGCCCTTGCCGACGGGGTGGCGACGCCACGACCTCGGACCGTGGACGCACTGGGGTCCGGCCGGGCTGGTGCTGCCCGACCAGGGCTGGAAGGTGCACGTCGCCAGCTCGCTTGGCAATGCCCAATCGGTGCTGCGGGTGGTCGCGCTGGCCTGCGCCGAACTGGACGTGCCGTTCAAGCACCTAGCCGGCCGCCGGATGTTCCTGCTGATGCACGACAAGCACGCCGCCCGGGTGCAGGCCGGCAAGTTCTGCACTCTCTACCCGCCGACCGAGGAGTCCGCGCTGCGGGTGCTGCACCGGCTGGAGGGAGAACTTGCCGGGGTCAGCGGACCCTACGTCCTCACCGACCGTCGGTTCGGTGCCAGCGAGTGCGTGTCCTACCGATACGGCGGCTTCCGCAGCCGGGCCCGGGTGAACGGCGACGGCATGGAGGCGCACTTCATGACCGGCCCGGACGGAACCGAGATCGAGGACGAGCGCCGGCCGGAGTTCCGGCTGCCGGCCGGGCTGACCGATCCGTTCCGGCAGGAGCAGCCCGGCTCGGGCTCGACCGGGTCGTTGACCCTGCACGGCTACCGGTTCGACTCCGTCATCCAGCACAGCAATTCCGGCGGCGCCTACCGGTTCCGCTCCGAGCAGGGCGAGCTGCTGTTCCTGAAGGAGGCGCGGGCCCACAACGGCTACACCCCGGACGGGGTGGACGCGAAGTCGCGGCTGGCCGAGGAGTACCTGGCGCTCCGGACGATCCACGGACACCAGCCGGGCCTGTGCCCGCGGCCGGTGGAGCTGTTCCACGAGTGGGAGCACAGCTACCTGGTCACCGAGCTGGTGCCCGGCAGGTCGCTCTACCAGTGGATGATCGCCAACAACGCGAGCCTGGAGACCAAGACGTCCGGGCCGGCACTGGCCGAGTACTACCGGCGCGCCATGGCCGTGCTGGACCAGCTCGAGGCCCAGGTGAGCCGGCTGCACGAACTCGGGTACGTCTTCATCGACCTGAGCCCGAACAACGTGCTGGTCGACGACGACGACCGGGCCCGGCTGATCGACTTCGAGGGCGTCCAGCCGATCACCGAACTGCGCCGGATCATGGGCACGCCGGGTTACCAGCACCCGGAGCCTCGCCCGTTCGCCGAGCACGACCCGCGCGAGCTCGACCGGTACGGCCTGGCCGCCCTGGCCCTGCTGATGCTGTTCCCGTTGCACGACTCGGCCGAACGACATCCCCAGGTGCTCGACCACCTGCGCGCCGACCTGTTGGAGATCGCGCCGATCCCGGCCCGGCTGTGGCAGTGGGCGACCACGTACTACCGCTCGACCGAGAAGTCGCCGCTGCCCACCCCGGAGGCCGTCCGGGAAGACCCCATCGGCTCGCTCCGCTGGCTGGCCGACCGCACCGCGGACTGGCTGGAGTCGATCGCGCAGCCGGCGCACCCGGTCACGGTGTATCCGACGAACCCGTTGGGTTACAAGACCAACACCCGGGCGCTGGCGGCGGGCACCGCCGGGGTCCTGTACGCGCTGCACTCCGTCGGGCGTGCCTGCGACCCGGCCCTGGTGCGCAGGTTGCGCGACGAATCCCTGGCCGCGCGCGACACCACGGCGCCCGGGATGCTGCTCGGCAGCTCCGGCATCGCGGCGGTGCTCGCCCGGTTCGGGGAGCTGGACGCGGCCGGGACGCTGCTCGCCGCGGCCGCCGCACATCCGCTGAACGACACCGCCGCCACCTTCGGCGCCGGCGCGGCCGGCACCGCCTTCGGACTGCTGGCGCACTACCGCCGCACCGGTGAGCCGCGGTGGCTGGAGTCGGCCCACCGGCTGCTCGACCGCATCCCGGAAGGCCCGGCGCTCGACGCGCAGCTGAGCCCCACCCGGCGTTCCGGACTCGTCGGCGGCCGCACCGGCATCGCGCTCGCGCTCCACGAGCTGAGCCACGCCGTCGCGGATTCGGCAATGTTCGACAGGGGTTTGCGGCTTCTGGCCGATGAGCTCAGGTACGCCGAACCGATACCGGTGGACGCCCTCGCCTTCCGAGCCGCCGAGAACGACCGCAGGCTCTGGCCGTACCTGTTCGCCGGCAGCGCGGGGTACGCCGTGGTGCTCTCCCGGTACCTGGCCGACCGTCCGGACGCGCGGTTCGACGGCACCGACCTCAGCCCGAGCGATGCCCTGGAAGGCTGCCTGCGCGCCTGCTCGGCCCGGTTCGCCGCGCTCCCCGGCTTGTTCCCGGGGTTGGCCGGGCTGGCCCTGAGCTCGGCCGAGGTCGGTCGCCGGCTGCAGCGCCCCGAGCTGGTCGACGCGGCGCTGGCCAGCGCCCGCGGCCTGTTCCGGTACGCGGTCCCCCGCCCCGGTGGGGTCGGCTGGCTCGGCGAACCGGGCCAGCGGCTGTCGGCCGACCTCTGGTCCGGCGGCGCCGGCGTGCTGCTCGCGCTGCACCGCCTCACCAGCGCCGAACCCAGCCCCCTCGCTGCCGGCGACGTGCCAGCGGCGGCGAGGGACCTTGTCGGACCGCTATCGGAGGAGAGGAGGGACCACCATGGAAGAGATCTTGCGCTTGCAGACTGAGGAGGCGGAGTACGACCCGTTCGCCTGCGGCCAGCTCACGCTCAGCAGCAGTGGCAGCGTCTGCCAGTAATGCCTGATCACCTGCCGGGTCCGGAGTAGCCCGGGCCCGGCAGGTGCGTTCGGCGAAGGTCAGGCGGCGGCGGCCGCGGCGAACTGGGCGTTGTAGAGCTCGAAGTACGCCCCCCGGGCGGCCAGCAGCTCGGCATGGGTGCCCTGCTCGACGATCTTGCCGCCCTCCATCACCAGGATCAGGTCGGCGTCGCGAATGGTAGACAGCCGATGGGCGATCACGAAGCTGGTCCGGTCGGTGCGCAGCGCGGCCATCGCCTGCTGCACCAGCAACTCGGTGCGGGTGTCCACCGAGCTGGTGGCCTCGTCCAGGATCAGCAGCGACGGGTCGGCCAGGAACGCCCGGGCAATGGTGATCAGCTGCTTCTCACCCGCGCTGACGTTGCTGCCCTCCTCGTCGATCACCGTGTCGTAGCCGTCCGGCAGGCTGTGCACGAACCGGTCGACGAAGGTGGCCCGGGCCGCCGCCAGGATCTCCTGCTCGGACGCGTCCGGCCGCCCGTAGGCGATGTTGTCGCGGATGGTGCCGTTGAACAGCCAGGTGTCCTGCAGCACCATGCCGATCCGGGACCGCAGGTCGGCCCTGGCCAGCTGCGCGATGTCGACGCCGTCCAGGGTGATCCGGCCGCCGTCCAGCTCGTAGAACCGCATCACCAGGTTGACCAGGGTGGTCTTGCCGGCGCCGGTCGGGCCGACGATGGCCACCGTGTGACCGGGTGCCGCGACCAGCGACAGGTCGTCGATCAGCGGCGTCTCCGGGTCGTAGGAGAACGCGACGTGCTCGAACTCCACCCGACCCCGGGCGTCGGTGATCCGGGCCGGCCGGCCCTCGTCCGGCGCCTGCTCCGGCGCGTCCAGCAGCTCGAACACCCGCTCGGCCGAGGCCACTCCGGACTGCAGCACGTTCGCCATCGCCGCCACCTGGGTGAGCGGCTGGGTGAACTGCCGGGAGTACTGGATGAACGCCTGCACGTCGCCCAGGCTCATCGTGCCGGAGGCCACCCGCAGGCCACCGACCACCGCGATGGTCACGTAGTTCAGGTTGCCGATGAACATCACCGCCGGCGCCAGGATGCCGCTGACGAACTGGGCTCCGAAGCTGCTCCGGTACAGCTCGTCGTTCTTCGCCGCGAAGGTCTGGTCCATCTCGTGCTGCCGGCCGAACACCTTCACCAGCGCGTGCCCGGAGAACGCCTCCTCGATCTGGCCGTTCAGCTCGCCGGTGGTCCGCCACTGGGCGACGAAGAGCTTCTGCGACCGCTTGGCGATGAACCGGGTGACCAGGACCGACAGCGGCACGCTGACCAGCGCGATGATGGCCAGCAGCGGCGAGATCAGCACCATCATGGTGAGCACGCCGAGCACGGTGAGCAGCGAGATCAGCATCTGGCTCAGCGACTGCTGCAGGGTCTGGGTGATGTTGTCGATGTCGTTGGTGACCCGGCTCAGCACCTCCCCGCGGGGCTGGCCGTCGAAGTAGGCCAGCGGCAGCCGGTTCAGCTTGTCCTCGACCTGGTTGCGCAGCCGGTACATGGTCCGCTGCACCGCGCCGGTCAGCAGGTAGCCGAGCAGCCAGGACGCCAGCGAGGAGGCGGCGTAGAGCAGCATCGCCAGCCCGAGCACCCGGCCGAGCGCGCCGAAGTCGATGCCGACCCCCGGCACCAGGTGGGACCGCTGCAGCAGGTCGGCAATCCGGTCCTGACCGTGCTGACGGGCATACGCGACCGCCCGCTCCTTGGTGCTGCCGGCCGGGAACCGGCGGCCCAGCACGCCGTCGAAGATGATGTTGGTCGCGTGCCCGAGCAACCGTGGCCCGACTACCGCGAACGCGACGCTGACCAGGCTGAGACAGCCAACCGCGGCCATCGCCAACCGTTCCGGCGCCAGCTGGCCGAGCAGCCGCCGGGCGGACGGCCAGAATGCCAACGACTTCTCGGTCGGACCCATGGCTGCGAACGGGCCACGGGGCATCGGCGGCCGCGGCCGGGCGGGTGCCGTACCGGGGGCTGTCATGCGGTGACTCCCGTCTGGGCGGCGGAGGCGTCCACCCCGCCGAGGCCGGCTTCCGCCTCGGTGAACTGGGACTGGACGATCTCCTGGTAGGTAGGGCAATCGGCCAACAACTCCAGGTGCCGGCCGCGTCCGACGATCCGGCCGTCCTCCAGCACCAGGATCTGGTCGGCGTCGGAGATGGTGGACACCCGCTGGGCCACGATCAACACCGTCGCCTGCTCGGTGAGCGGTCGCAACGCCTGCCGCAACCGGGCGTCGGTGGCGAGGTCGAGGGCCGAGAACGAGTCGTCGAACAGGTAGATCTTCGGCCGCCGGACCAGCGCCCGGGCGATCGCCAGCCGCTGCCGTTGGCCGCCCGAGACGTTGGTGCCGCCCTGCGCGATGGCCGACTCCAGCCCGTCCGGCATGGCACGGACGAAATCGGCCGCCTGGGCCACCTCGAGCGCCTGCCAGAGTTCGGCGTCGGTCGCCTGCGGGTTGCCGTAGCGCAGGTTGCTGGCCACCGTCCCGGTGAACAGGTAGGCCCGTTGCGGCACCAGGCCGACCAGCCGGCACAGCAGGTCGGGATCGACCTCTCGCACGTCGTGGCCGTCGATCCGGACCTCCCCGGCGGTGGCGTCGAACAGCCGGGGCACCAGGCCGATCAGGGTGGACTTGCCGGCGCCGGTGCTGCCGATGATGGCGGTGCGCTGGCCGGGTCGGGCGGTGAAGCTGAGTTCGCGCAACACCGGCTCGCCGGCCCCCGGGTAGCTGAACGAGACCCCGTGGAATTCGAGTTCTCCGTTACCCGGCAACGACATGATCGGCTCGGACGGTGGCTGCACGGACGACTCGGTGGCCAGCACCTCGTCGATCCGCTCGGCGCACACGGCAGCCCGTGGCACCAGGATCACCATGAACGTCGCCATCATCACCGACATCAGGATCTGCATGAGGTAGCTCAGAAAGGCGCTGAGCGAACCGACCTGCATCCGGCCGTCGTCGATCAGGTGCGCGCCGAACCAGAGCACCGCCACCGAGGACGCGTTCACCACCAGCATCACCGTCGGGAACATCAACGACTGCAGCCGGCCGAGACGCAGGGCGGTCTGGCTCAGCTCAGCGTTCGCGTCGGAGAATCGCCTTGTCTCATAAGGCTCTCGGACGAATGCCCGGACCACCCGGATGCCGGCGATCTGCTCCCGGAGCACCCGGTTGATCGCGTCGATCCGTTGCTGCATAAGGCGAAACCCGCCAATCATCCGGCTGATGATCAGTCCGATCGCGATCACCAGCACCGGCAGCGAGACGACCAGCAACAACGACAACCGGGCGTTCTGCCTGATCGCCATGATCACCCCGCCGACGCACATGATCGGCGCCGCGACGAGCAGGGTGCAGGTCATCAGCACCAGCATCTGCACCTGCTGAACGTCATTGGTGTTGCGGGTTATCAGCGACGGGGCGCCGAATGAGTTCACCTCGCGGGCCGAGAAGCTGCCGACCCGGGAGAAGATCGCCGACCGGACGTCCCGGCCGAACGCCATCGCGGTGCGCGCGCCGAAGAACACCGCCGCCACCGAACAGAGGACCTGCACCAAGGTGACCGCCAGCATCACCGTGCCGGTGCCGACGATGTAACCGGTGTCGCCGCGGGCGACCCCGCGATCGATGATGTCGGCGTTCAGGCTGGGCAGGAACAGCCCGGCGATCGCCTGCACCAGTTGCAGCACCACCACCAGCAGCAGCGCACCGCGGTACGGGCGCAGGAACCGGACGAGCAACCGAGTCAGCATCCAGGTACCTCCTCCGGAGACCGGAGACCATCGTCGTCGGGCGGGGCGGCCGCCCGGCTCACCCCGTACAGCAGCACCGACACGATCTGCTCTGCGGAGAGCCGCTGGGTGTCGGTGATCGCCGGGTGGCTGCCGGCGAAGGTCAGCATCCGGGCGACCCGGGCCGTCTCCAGCGGCGACAGCCGCAGCTGGTCGCGATCCGGTTCCAGCAGCTCGGCGAAGGCCGCCAGCAACTCGTCGGGCCCGAACCGGTGATCGGCTTCAGCGGCATTGCGTGCCGGCGGCCCCGGACGCCGGTCCGGCGGTCCGGCGTGCCCCAGTGCGGTCAGCAGTTCGATGACCGCCAGCAGCCGGTCCTGCAGGATGCGCACCGCGGCGACCAGCCTCGGCTGCAACGGCAGCTGCCGGTCCACCCCGGCGAACAACCGGAGGGTGGGCTGCTGGTCGAAGGCCGCGGCGAGACAGCAGTCCACCAGCTCGGCCTTGTCGGCGAACACCCGAAAGATGGTGCCCTCGCCGATCCCGCTGGCCTCGGCGATCTGGCGGGTGGTCACGGCCTGGCCATGAGCACGCAGCAGGGGCAGGGTGGCCTCGATGATGGCGGCGCGGCGCTGCTCACGGGACATCGGGGCCGCTCGGCGCTGCTCGCTGCCCGGTTGAACCGCTCGGCGCCGCTCGCCGAGTGGTTCGGCAAAGGCGGGTGAGGCTGACATGGCGGGGACGCTAGCGGAGTGAGTGCTCACTCCGCCAGGGATTATCCGCGCTTCGTCCTATTCCTGGGCCTGGTGGAAGTAGCTGGCCGGGGTGAGCGCCCGGCCGGTGGTGCTACCGAAGATCCGCTCCAGCGCGTACTCGACGTCATAGCGCCACGAGACCGTCGACTTCAACTCCATGCGCAACCGCGGGTACACCGGATGCTGCCGGACCGTCTTGAAGCCGACCGAGCGCAGGTAGTCGGCAGGCATCAGGCAGCCCTGCGTCGCCGGGCCGGTGGAACCGAATGCCTCGATCGCCTTGACCCCGCGCGGCACCAGTTCCGCCGCAACGGCCTGGGCCAGCATCCGGCCGACCCCGCCGCCGCGCCATTCCGGCAGGACCGTCGCGTTCATCAGCAGCACCGCATCTCCGGAGACCGGTGAGGTCGGGAACGACAGGGCGCGCGGGACGAAACCCGGCGGGGCGAAGAGCGCGTACCCGGCCGGCACCCCGGCGACGTAGGCGACCTTGCCGCAGCTTCCCCAGTCGAGCAGCGTCGCCGACAGCCAGGCCTCCTTGGCGAGCGCCGCCTCCTCAGCGGGCGGTGGCTCGGGGTCGGCCAGCGGTCCGAGTTCCCAGAACAGGCAGCTCCGGCACGGGTCAGGCAGGTCGTTCAGGTTGTCCAGGGTGAGCGGCATGATCCGGCGGGAGCTGGGCATGATCAGCCCAGTCGGAGCGGGTCGTAGCTGGCCAGAAAGGTGCCGAGCCGCTGGATCGCGTCGGTCAGGTCCTCGGCGTGCGGCAGGGTGACGATCCGGAAGTGGTCCGGCGTCGGGTAGCTGAAACCGGTGCCCTGCACCAGCAGCACCCGCTGTTCCCGGAGGAAGTCCAGCACGAACTGCTGGTCGTCCTTGATCGGGTACACCTCGGGATCCAGCCGCGGAAAGACGTACAGGCTGCCCTTCGGCTCGACGCAGCTCACTCCGGGAATCGCCCGCAGCCCGCGTACTGCGGCATCGCGCTGTTCCAGCAGCCGACCGCCGGGCAGCACCAAGTCGGTGATGCTCTGCCGGCCGCCGAGCGCGGTCTGGATGGCGTGCTGCGCCGGCACGTTCGCGCACAACCGCAGGTTGGCCATCACCGACAGTCCCTCGAGGTAACTCTCGGCACCGCGCTTCGGTCCATGCACCAGCAACCAGCCGGACCGGAAGCCGGCGAGCCGGTACGCCTTGGAAAGACCGTTGAAAGTCAGGGTGAAGACGTCCGGTGCCACCGCGGCCATCGAGTAGTGCTGCGCGTCGCCGTAGAGGATCTTGTCGTAGATCTCGTCAGCGAGGACGACCAGGTGATGCCGGCGCGCCAGCTCGGCAATCCCCTGCAGGGTGCTCAACGGGTAGACCGCCCCGGTCGGGTTGTTCGGGTTGATCACCACGATGGCCTTGGTACGGGCGGTGATCCTGCTGGCGATATCGTCGAGGTCCGGCAGCCAGCCCTCGCTCTCGTCGCACCGGTAGTGCACGGCCACCCCGCCGGACAGCGACGTCGCGGCGCTCCACAGCGGAAAGTCCGGCGCCGGGATGAGCACCTCGTCGCCGTCGTTCAACATCGCCTGCAACGCCATCATGATCAGCTCGCTGACCCCGTTGCCCAGCCAGACGTCATCGACGTCGTCCAGTTCGGGCAGGCCGCGCTGCTGGTAGTGCTGCACCACGGCGGTCCGCGCGGAGAGCAGGCCGCGCGAGTCCGAGTAACCCTCGGCGAGTGGCAGGTTCCGCACCACGTCGAGCAGCACCTCGTCCGGTGCGGAAAGTCCAAACGTTGCCGGGTTGCCGATATTGAGCTTGAGAATCCGGTGCCCGGCCTCCTCCAGCCGCTTGGCCTCTTCCATCACCGGGCCGCGGATGTCATAGGAGACGCCGGAGAGTTTCGTGGAGTGATCGAGCTGCACCTGCCAAGGCTGTCATACCGGGCCGGTGTGGCGCATCCCCTGCTGCCGCCGCGAACCCAACAGGTCGGTCGGTCGGGCCAATCCAAGCCGGCGTGATAGACCAATGCGATGGAATTCGTCGACGTCGTCAAAGCCCGCCGGATGGTCCGCAACTACCAACCCGACCGCGATGTTTCACGTGAAACCATTGAGCGGCTGCTCGAACTCGCGATCCGTGCTCCGTCCGCCGGCTTCAGCCAGGGCTGGCACTTCCTGGTGTTGGACGACCCCGCCACCCGGGAGCGGTTCTGGCACCTCACCACCGACGGCGACGAGCCGGACAGCTGGTTGCGTGGGATGCGCAGCGCGCCGGTGTTGATCCTCTGCCTCTCCGACAAGGATGCCTACCTAGATCGGTACGCCGCAGCCGACAAGGGCTGGACGGACCGCAGCGAGGAGCATTGGCCGGTGCCCTACTGGGACATCGACACCGGAATGGCGGCCCTGCTGGTATTGCTCGGCGCGGTGGACAACGGGCTGGCCAGCTGCTTCTTCGGCGTACCGGCCGACCGTCACGCCGCCGTCAAGGACGGTCTCGAGATCGCCGAACCGTTTCGCATCGTCGGCGTGATCAGCCTTGGCTACCCCGCCCCGGATCGGAAGTCGCCGTCCCTCAAGCGCGGCCGTCGCGGTGTTGCCGAGGTGGTGTCGTACGGCCGGATGGGCGACCGCTGACCCACTTTCGACAGGGTGCGTCGAATGCAGGCTGCTTCGAGTACAGGCTGCTTCGAGTACAGGGTGCTTCGAAATGCCAGAGCGGCCGGTCGGGTCTCCCCGGCCGGCCGCTCTGGGTCGCTGATTGCGTCGCCGATCAGGCCGGCGGCCGGGTGGCGAGTTCCGGTGCGATCACCGCGACGATCCGTTCCAGGTCGTCCACCGATCCGAACTCCACGGTGATCTTGCCCTTGCGGCGCCCGAGGTCCACCCGGACCCGGGTGTCGAGCGCGTCTGACAGCTTGTCGGCAAGGTCGCCCAGCGCCGGCGCGGTGATCCGACCGGTGGGCTTGCGCCGGACCGGCTTGTCCGCCGCCGTCTCCCGGGCGGCCAGCGCCACCAGTTCCTCGGTGGCCCGTACCGAGAGACCCTCCGCGACGATCCGACCGGCCAGCTCGTCCTGCTGGTCGGAGCTACCGAGCGCCAGCAGCGCCCGGGCGTGGCCCGCTGACAGCACCCCGGCCGCCACCCGGCGCTGCACCGCCACCGGCAGGTTCATCAGCCGGATGGTGTTGCTGACCTGGGACCGGCTACGCCCGATCTTGCTGGCCAACTGCTCGTGGGTTACCCCGAACTCCTCGAGCAATTGCTGGTACGCGGCTGCCTCTTCCAGCGGGTTCAGCTGCACCCGGTGGATGTTCTCCAGCAGGGCGTCCCGCAGCATCGCGTCGTCGCTGGTCTCCCGGACGATTGCCGGGATCTTCTCCAGGCCGGCGGCGATCGACGCGCGCAACCGGCGCTCGCCCATCACCAGCTCGTAGTCCTCGCCGGTTACCCGGACCACGATCGGCTGCAGAACACCGAACTCCTTGATGGAGTGGGTGAGTTCGGCGAGCGCCTCGTCGTCGAAAACGGTCCGCGGCTGCTTCGGGTTGGTCTTCACCTGCTCCGGCCGGACCTCGCGAAGCGACGCACCGGGCACCGGAGACGGATCGAAGTAGAAATCGGTGGCCGAGGACGACGCGATGGCGGCAATCGAGGGCACCCGATTGGCCACCCTCACCGCGCCGGCTGAGGTGCCGTTTGTCGCACCGGACCCCTTCTCGGCACCCGCCCCTTCGGCCCCAGCAGCCTCGGTTGACATAACCGGCGGCTTTTCCGGCGTCGCCGGTGGGGCCGTCGGGATCAGTGCGCCGAGCCCGCGCCCCAGCCCGCCGCGTCGAGGCGTCTTGCTCATTCCGCACCCTCCCCGTTCACCGAAGCGTCGGACGACCCGCGGGACACTCCCCGGTCGGCAAGTTCCCGCGCGGCCTCGAGGTAGCTGACCGCACCTCGCGAGCCCGCGTCATAGGTGATGACCGTCTGGCCGTATCCGGGTGCCTCGGAGACTCGGACGTTCCGCGGGATCACCGACCGGATCACCTTGTCGCCGAAGTGCTGCCGCACGTCATCGGCCACCTGATCTGCAAGCCGGGTCCTGCTGTCGTACATGGTCAGCAGCACGGTGGACACGTCCAAGGTCGAGTTCAGCTGGGACTTCACCAGCTCGACGGTGTTCAGCAACTGCGCCAGACCCTCGAGGGCGTAGTACTCGCACTGGATCGGGATCAGGATCTCCTGGCCGGCGACCAGCGCGTTAAGCGTGAGCAGGCCGAGGGTGGGTGGGCAGTCGATGAACACGTAGTCCACCGAATCGCCATGCGCCTCAATGGCTCGGCGCAGCCGGTACTCGCGGGCCACCTGGGAGGCGAGTTCGATGTCGGCGCCAGCCAGGTCGATGGTGGCCGGCACACAGTGCAGGGTGGGAGCCAACTCGACCGGCACCGCTACCTCGGCCAAGGACGAGGTGCCCAACAGCACGTCATAGACGGACGGCGTGCCGACCCCATGTTCGACCGCGAGGGCCGTGCTCGCATTCCCCTGCGGGTCGAGGTCGATGACCAGTACCCGGAGGCCGTGCTGGGCCAGCGCCATCGCCAGGTTGACGGTCGTCGTGGTCTTACCGACGCCACCCTTCTGGTTCGCGACGGCCAACACCCTGCGCTGTCTCGGTTTCGGCCACACCTCGTTCCGCACATTGCGAACGTGGACGGCTCGCATGGCCTCGCGCGCAATCGGCGTGTTGAAGATCGGATCGGCGTCAAAGCCGGTTTCACGTGAATCCTGGCCTGCCTCGGCTAGATCTGCCTGTAGGGCCTCGTACACGTCCGCACCTCCCCGTGTTTCACGTGAAACAGTGCTGTTGACCTCGTCCGGCATACCGGAGTCCCCTCGATTGCCCTTGCCTGCTGCCTAGATCTTGCCTGCTCGCACTGACGATTCCGGTCAGCGCTGCCGTGTGCCGAACCTACCGAGTCCGACTCGCAACCCGAACCGGCTACCGCCGCACGAGCTGGATGACCCGGGTCGGTGGATCCACCAGGCCCAGGCCGCATTCCGCCACGCCGATCACTTCGGCACGCAGCTTACGCAGCAGTTGACCGTGTTCAGCCAGCTCCGCCTCAGCACTGCTCCCCTTCATCGCCAGCAGCCTGCCGCCGTGCGCAAGCAACGGGAAACTCCACCGGACCAGCCGGTCCAGCGGCGCCACCGCCCGGGCCGTCAGGTACTCGACGCCACCCACCTGCGCGCGTACGGCCGGCTCCTCGGCGCGACCGCGCACCACCCGCACCCGCTCGGACAGGCCCAGGTCCGCCACCGCCTCGGTGAGGAAGGTGGCCCGCCGGAGCAGCGGCTCAACCAGGTCCACTCGCAGGTCCGGCCGGACGATCGCCACCGCCAGCCCCGGCAGGCCGGCGCCCGAGCCGATGTCCACCAGCCGGACGTCCTGCGGAACCAGTTCGGCCAGCGCCACCGAGTTCAGCAGGTGCCGGTCCCACAGCCGAGGAACCTCACGGGGGCCCATCAGGCCGCGGACGGTTCCCGGTCCGGCCAGCCAGCCGGCGTAGCGCTCCAGCAGTTGGCGCTGCTCCGGGAAACGTTCGGAAACGACAGCAGGCGGACCCGGCACCGCCGGGTCCGCCTGCTGCGAGGAATCAGGTGCCGCCATCAGGCCGGCAGCACGACCACGCGCCGGTTCGGCTCCTCACCCTCCGACTCGCTGGTCACCCCGTCGGTCGCGGCGATCACGTCGTGCACCACCTTGCGCTCGAACGGGTTCATCGGCGCCAGCCGCGCCGGCTCGCCAGAGCCGAGCACCCGCTCGGCCGCCTCCCGGGCCAGGCCGGTCAGCTCCTCCCGGCGCGCCTTGCGGTGCCCGGACACATCGAGCATCAGCCGGCTGCGCACTCCGGTCTGCTGCTGCACCGCCAGCCGGGTGAGCTCCTGCAGAGCGTCCAGGGTCGCGCCGTTCGGGCCGATCAGCGGCTGGAGGTCGGAACCGACGATGGCCACCATCGCCCGGCCGTTCTCCACATCCAGGTCGATGTCGCCGTCGTAGTCGACGATGTCGAGCAGTCGCTCGAGGTAGTCGGCGGCGATGTCGCCCTCCTGCACCAGCAGGTCGGTGTCCGCGCTGGATTCGGTTTCCGGCGAGGCGGTATCGGTCATCGCAATTCCTTCGCTAGGGCTATTGAGGTACCCCGGCGCTCGGCAGCAGCCGTGCGGGGACGTTTCCTTCTCGGCGGGATCAGCGCCGTTTCTTGCTCGGCGACCGCTTGGCCGGCCCTCGGCTGCCGCTCGGTCGCGGACTGCGGTTGGCCGGTCGCGGTGGCGGCGGGGTGGACGGCTGGTCGCTCACTGGCTCGACCACCGGCGCCGGCGCCGGCTCGGATGGCGTCTGGCCAGTACCCGCCGGACCCTTCGGCCGGACCGGCTTCTGCCCGACCTTGGGAGCCAGTGCCTTGGCCGCCGCCGGGCTGGCCGCACCCGCACCGGCCGTTGCCGGCGTACCGGCGGGCGTGTGCGGGTGGAACCGCAGGATGTAGAACTGCTGGAACATCGTCCAGAGGTTGCTGCTGAACCAGTACAGCAGCACGCCGAGCGGGAAGATCACGCCGGAGAACAGCACCGAGATCGGGATGCCGACCTGCATCAGCTTCTGGATCATGGCCGCCTGACCCTCGGCCGGCGTGGTCTGGTTCGCCATCACCGCCCGCTGGGTGACGAAGGTGGCCGCCGCGCTGATCAGCACCAGGATGATGGTGGTCACCCGGGTCGCGGTGACGTGGCCGCCAAGCTCGACGATCTTCGCCGCCGACTCGTGCAACGAGGCGGCCAGCGGGGCGCCGAACAGCTTGGCGTGGGCTGCGTCATGGGTCTGCTGCTCGGTGAAGCCGTACAGCGTTAGACCGCGGGCGCCGCTTTGCAGGTTGACCGAGTTGGACATGTGCTTGAGCACGTGGAACAGCGCGATGAAGATCGGGATCTGCAGCACCATCGGCAGGCAACCGGAGATCGGGTTGAAGCCCTCCGCCTGTTGCAGTGCCATCATCTCGCGGTTCAGGGCCGCCCGGTCGCCCTTGTACTTCTCCTGCAGCTTCTTGATCTTCGGCTGCATCTCTTGCATGCGTCGCTGGTAGTGCACCTGCTTGACGAAGAACCGGAAGAGCACCAGCCGGGCGGTGACGACCAGCATGATGATCGACAGCGCCCAGGTCAGCCCGCTGGTCTTCGACATGCCGAGTGCGGTGAACAGCTGATACCAGCGCAGCAGCACCCAGGAGACAGCGGTGTAAAGGAAGTCCAGCATCAACCAGCCCGTCGTAGCAGTTTCTTCGGTTCCGACGATTCGGACCGTCCTGCGGTTCCGGTCGGAGCCGAATCAGGATGAGCTCCGGCCGGCGGAACCGGGTCGTAGCCGCCGGCGTGCAGCGGGTGACAGCGCCCGATCCGGCGGGTGCCGAGCACGCTGCCCCGCCACAGTCCGTGTTCGGCGATCGCCTGAGCGGTGTACTCGCTACAGCTCGGCAGGTACCGGCAGGCCGGCGGCCGGCGGGCGCTCCAGCCCGCCTGGTAGACCCGGATCGCGGTGATCCCGATCCGAGCCGCCAGCCCGGTCATCGGCGTTCCTGCCGGACGAGCCGTTCCAGCGCCGCGTCCAGAGCGCTACCGAGCCGAGCCGACGAAGCCTCGGCCGAGGACGGCAACGCTCGAACCACCAGCCTGGAGTCGGCCGGCAGTTTGTCCAGCCGATCGGCCAGCTGCGCCCGGAGCCGGCGGGACACCTGGTGACGCACCACGCTGCCGCCAACCTTCCGGCTGACGATCAGCCCGGCGCGGGCGGTGGCTGTCTGAGCAGACGTCGTCCGGCCGGCCGGCTCATCGTCCGGTCGGTTGGCTGCCATCAGGTACACCACCACGTCACCGCTGCGGGCTCGGCGTCCGTGCCGGGTCACCACCGCGAAGTCCGCGGACGAGCGCAGGCGGTGTGCGGCCGGTAACACGCCAGCGGCAGGATCAGGCGGACAGTTCGCTGCGACCCTTGCGACGCCGGGCCGCGAGGATGGCGCGACCGGCGCGCGTCCGCATCCGAAGCCGGAAGCCGTGGGTCTTGGCCCGACGGCGGTTGTTCGGTTGGAAGGTCCGCTTGCTCACGGTCTCGCTCCATCACAATCAAGGCCATCACGGCGTACCGCCGCCCCGGCCGGGAATGGTCTCGCAGTGGTCGAACCACACGCTCGTGGATTCAGCACAGGCAGCACCGCCGTAAAGAGCGGCACAGTGAAGCTCAACGGTACTCGATCCACCCCGGCCGAGGTCAAACCGGGGGGCGAATCGGCGGCTGCCCCGGCCACCGGCGAAGAATCAACAGATGTTGCCAGCCGGTGGAACGACGGCCATCACGACACGCCGTGATACACCGTCGGAAACTGAAATCAGCAGGCACTCCCCATTGTGAGCGCGCCAGGGCCGCTGTTAGGTTGTCCGCTCGAAACACATCAACGCCGCTGATCCGTGTCTCCAGCACCCGCCGAACCCAGGCTGGCAGGAGGTCGGCACTCTCGCCGTCCCTCCACAATCTGTGGACAGGCCTGTGGATTACTCTCGGGTCAGGCTCGTCCTGCGCGCCGACGTCCGCCCGGTCGGCCAGGAGGCCCGCGGTGCCCGGGGGGTTAGGTACGACTGAGGGAGTGAGCGGCAGTTGGCGGACGAACTCGCGGACCTCGCGGACGTCTGGAATCGGGCCATCAATCAACTGGATGACCCCGCGGTCCGGCCGCACCAGCGCGCCTGGCTCAGCCTGACCCGTCCGATCGGGCTGCTGGAGGACACCGCCCTGCTGGCGGCTCCCAACGCGTACGCCAAGGAGTACCTCGAAGACAACCTGCGGCCGCTGATCACCTCGGCGCTCAGCCAGGCACTCGGTCGCGAGATCAACGTCGCGGTCACCATCCAGCCGATCGAGCCGGCAGACCCGCCGCCGTCCGCGCTGGCCGGCGAGCCGGACGTCAGGTTGGACGACCGCGCCGGCCGCGGCCCGCTCGCCGACCGGTACGGCCCGACCGACCGCTATGCCGACCGGGACTTCGCCGATCGAGACCTGCTTGAGCCGGAAGACCCGGACGGCTTCGACCGGCTAGTCGACCGGTTCGTCGAGCCGCAGCCGTCGGTCGGGATGTGGGACACCAGCGCCTCGAACGTGGTGCCGCTGGACCGGGAGGCCCGGCTCAACCCGAAGTACACCTTCGAGACGTTCGTCCCCGGCTCGTCCAACCGGTTCGCCCACGCCGCCGCGGTGGCGGTCGCCGAGGCGCCGGCCAAGGCGTACAACCCGCTCTTCATCTACGGTGACTCGGGTCTGGGCAAGACCCACCTGCTGCACGCGATCGGCAGCTACGGCCGCCGGCTCGAGCCGTCGATGCGGGTTCGCTACGTCTCCAGCGAAGAGTTCACCAACGACTTCATCAACTCGGTGCGGGTGAACGACGTGCAGTCGTTCCAGCGCCGGTACCGGGACGTCGACCTGCTGCTGATCGACGACATCCAGTTCCTGGAGCGCGCCGAGCAGACCCAGGAGGCGTTCTTCCACACCTTCAACACCCTGCAGCTGGCCAACAAGCAGATCGTGATCTCCTGCGACCGCAAGCCAGAGCAGCTGTCCGGGCTGCAGAACCGCCTGGTTACCCGGTTCAAGTCGGGCCTGATCACCGACGTGCAGGCGCCGGACCTGGAGTTGCGGATCGCGATCCTGCGCAAGAAGGCCGCCAAGGACGGCATCACCCTGCAGCCGGGGGTGATGGAGTTCATCGCCCAGCGGATCCAGAGCAACATCCGGGAGCTGGAGGGCGCGCTGATCCGGGTGGTCGCGTTCGGCAGCCTGAACAAGCAGGAGATCGACCTCAAGCTGGCCGAGATCGTGCTGAAGGACCTGGTCTCCGAGTCGGACCGGCCGGATATCACCGCCACCACCATCATGGCGGTCACCGCCGAGTACTTCGGGGTGACCATCGAGGACCTCACCGGCAGCTCCCGGACCCGGGTGCTGGTGCAGGCGCGGCAGATCGCCATGTACCTGTGCCGGGAACTCACCGAGCTGTCGCTGCCCAAGATCGGCCAGACGTTCGGCGGCCGCGACCACACCACGGTGATGCACGCCGAGCGCAAGATCCGGTCGCTGATGATCGAGCGGCGCAACGTCTACAACCAGATCACCGAGCTCACCAGCCGGATCCGCAGCCGTGCCCGGGCCTGACCGCCGGCCGCCCGTCCTTCCATCCAGCGCCGGTCGCCTTCCGCGGCCGGCGCTGTCGTCTGCCCGGCGGCCCCCGTCCGAAGCGCTGCCGGCGTACCTCCGGTTGTGCTTCCACAGTGTGGGCAGCGGTGTGGACAACGCCGGGGCGCCGTGTGGACTACAAGTTCTTGTAATTCGCCGTCCACCTCGCCGCTGTCGCCGTACCCAGCCCGTCGACCGGCCGCCCACAGCCCGGCACCGCCTCCGACCTGGGAAAACGCAGGCAAGCCACAGCGTCCACAGGCCCTATGAAGGCGATGACCTAGATCTATTGAGAAGAGAAAACAGACCGAAGACAGTTGCTGGGGATTGTGGACGTTCCAGCGACCACCCGGTCGCTGCGAATGACAGAGCCCTGCAGCAAGATGTGTGGCACATCCCGTGCACCCAGCCCGGCTTCCAGCCCGGCACCGGCACCAGACGTGGAGGCAGTTCATGAAGTTCCGTATCGAGCGCGACGCCCTTGCCGACGCCGTCGCGTGGTCAGCTCGGAGCTTGCCGGCCCGCCCCGCGGCGCCAGTGCTGGCCGGGTTGTTGCTCGAGGTCAGTGACGACCAGCTGTCCATCTCGGGCTTCGACTACGAGGTCTCGACCCAGGCCCAGCTTGAGGTGAACGGAGGGTCGCCGGGTCGCGCGCTGGTCTCCGGCCGGCTGCTGGCCGACATCGCCAAGGCGCTGCCCGGCCATCCGGTCGAGTTCGTCGCCGATGGCTCCCGGGTCAGCATCACCTGCGGCAGCTCGCGGTTCAGCCTGCCGACCATGCCGGACGCGGACTACCCACGGCTGCCGGACCTGCCCAGCACCGCCGGTACCGTCCCGAGCTCGGTGTTCGCCCGGGCCGTCTCCCAGGTGGCGATCGCCGCCGGGCGCGACGACACGCTGCCGATGCTGACCGGCGTCCGGCTCGAGCTGGAAGGTGACCGGCTGACCCTGGCGGCCACCGATCGGTACCGCTTGGCCATCCGGGAACTCACCTGGAATCCGGCCAGTTCGGCGGCCGGCGATGCCCAGGTGCTGGTGCCGGCCCGCACCCTGAACGAGGCGGCGCGCAGCCTGACCGGCGACGCCGAGATCACCGTCTCGCTCGCGCACTCCGGCGCCGGTGAGGGCATCATCGGCTTCTCCGGCACCGGCCGGCGGACCACCACACGGCTGCTCGACGCCCAGTTCCCGCCGTACCGCACCCTGCTGCCGCAGGAGTTCTCGGTCACCGCGGAGGTCTCGGTGGCGGCGCTGAGCGAGGCGGTCAAGCGGGTCGCGTTGGTGGCCGAGCGGGGCAACCCGGTGCGGTTGCAGTTCGCCGACGGCGGGCTGACCCTGACCGCCGGCGGCGACGACGAGGGACGGGCCGAGGAGAACCTCGAGGCGGAGTTCGACGGGGACGGCATCACCACCGCCTTCAACCCGGGCTTCCTGCTCGAAGGCCTCGGCGCGATCGAGGAGCCGCAGGTCCGGCTGATGTTCACCACTCCGACCAAGCCGGCGGTGTTGCGTCCGGCTGGCGGCAGCAGCGACTACACCTACCTGATCATGCCGGTGCGGCTGCCAGGCTGAGCCGGTCCGAAACCTGCCGCCGACCGGTTCCGGCCGGTCGGCCGCTACCGTGGAATCCGGGCTGCCGGCGGTGGAACCACCCGCGGCCGACGGGCGGCCGAACATTTGCGCGAACTCGGAGGCTGGCATGCAGATCGGTCTGATCGGACTGGGCAAGATGGGCGGCAACATGGCGGAGCGGCTCCGCAATGCCGGCCACACCGTCGTGGGTTATGACCGCTCGGAACAATCGCCCCGCGATGTCAGCTCGCTGGCCGAGCTGGTCGACAAGCTGTCAGCGCCGCGGGTGGTCTGGGTGATGGTGCCGGCCGGCGGGCCCACCGACGACACGATCAACCAGCTCGGCGAGCTGCTCAGCGAGGGCGACCTGGTCATCGACGGCGGCAACAGCAAGTACACCGACGACGCCGTGCACGCCGAGGCGCTGCAGGCGAAGGGCATCGGCTTCCTCGACTGCGGGGTGTCCGGCGGGGTGTGGGGGCTGAAGAACGGCTACGCGTTGATGGTCGGCGGCCCGGCCGAGCAGGTGGCGACCGCCCAGCCGATCTTCGACGCGTTGAAGCCGGAGGGTGAGTCGGGCTTCGTGCACGCCGGCAACACAGTCGGCGCCGGTCACTTCGCCAAGATGGTGCACAACGGCATCGAGTACGGCATCATGCAGGCCTACGCCGAGGGCTACGAGCTGATGGCCGCCTCGCCGCTGCTGGACAACGTCACCGAGACCTTCAAGTCCTGGCAGCAGGGCACCGTGATCCGGTCCTGGCTGCTGGATCTGGCGGTGCTCGCGCTGGAGGCGGACCCGGCGCTGGAGAAGATCCGCGGCTGGGCGGCCGACTCCGGCGAGGGTCGGTGGACGGTCGAGGCGGCGATCGACAACGCGGTGCCGATGCCGGTGATCACCGCCGCGCTGTTCGCCCGGTTCGCCTCCCGGCAGGACGACTCGCCGGCGATGAAGATGGTGGCCGCGCTGCGCAACCAGTTCGGCGGCCACGCGGTCGAGGCCGCCGGCACCGTCAAGGCCAGCGACGCGATCTCCCCCAGCAGCTGAGCTTTCGAGAACAGCCCGGCCCGCCGATGTACGTCCAGCACCTGAGCGTCGCCGATTTCCGGAGCTGGCCGCGGGTAGACCTGGCCTTCGACCCGGGCGTCAGCGTGCTGGTCGGCGCGAACGGTCAGGGCAAGACCAACCTGCTCGAGGCGATCGGCTACCTCTCGACGCTGTCCAGCCACCGGGTCGCCGCGGACGCCCCGCTGATCCGGTCCGGCGCGGATCGTGCGGTGGTGCAGGCGGCGGTCGTCTCGGACGGCCGGCAGCTGGTGCTCGAGATAGAACTCGCGGCCGGCCGGGCGAACAAGGCGCGGCTGAACCGCTCCCCGGTGCCGCGGCCGCGTGACCTGCTGGGCGGTCTTCGTACCGTGCTGTTCGCCCCCGAGGACCTGGCCATCGTGCGGGGCGACCCGGCCGAACGGCGCAGGTTCCTGGACGAGGTGCTGGTGCAGCGCACCCCGCGGCTGGCCGGGGTACGGGCTGACTACGACCGGGTGCTCCGGCAGCGGGCGGCGTTGCTTAAGACCGCCGGCTCGGCCCGGCGCTCCGGCACCGACCTGCCGACGCTGGATGTCTGGGACGGCCACCTGGCCGAGTTCGGCGCCCAACTGCTGGTCGCCAGGCTGGAACTGGTCGCGGCGCTGACGCCGTACGCGATCCGCGGGTACGCCGAGCTGGCGCCATCCAGCGGTGAGCTTGCCCTACGTTATGTCAGCTCGATCGACGGGGCGCTGGGTAATGACAGCGGTGTGATTCCCGCGGTTTCGGCCGTCGAGCAGGCACTCCTGGCCGAACTGCGCCGGGTCCGGGCCCAGGAGCTGGAGCGCGGCGTGAACCTGGTCGGCCCGCACCGGGACGATCTGGAGCTGGTGTTGAACGGCCTCCCGCTGCGCGGCTACGCCAGCCACGGCGAGGGCTGGTCCGCTGCCCTGGGGCTGCGGCTCGCTTGTTACGAGTTGCTGTCGTCGGACGGCGCCGAACCGGTGTTGATCCTGGACGACGTGTTCGCCGAGCTGGACGCCACCCGCCGGGACCAGCTGGCGGCCATCGCCGGCAAGGCGGAGCAGGCCCTGATGTCGGCCGCGGTGGCCTCGGATGTGCCCGAACTGCTCAGCGGCGCCCGGTACCAGGTCGCCGGTGGGACGGTGGAACGTGTCAGCTGACCGCAAGGACGCCCGCCGACCGGACGACGTTCCACAGGATGTCCACTCCGACGCCGTCCGATTTACCGGAGAGGCGACGAATTCCGACCCGCAAACCACAGGGTTATCCACAGCTGGGGACAGCGGGTCGTCCACAGTGGGTGAGCCGTCCACAGACCTGGCCAGCGACGCGCTCCGGGCCGCCCGTGCGATCGCGGCCGGCCGGCCGGCCGGCCCGGTGTCCCGCGGCCGGCGTCGACGGCGGGCCGCCAACCGCGGTGGCGGGTACAGCGGCGCCCGTCCGGACGACCGGGACCCCAAGCCGATCGGTGCGATCGCCGGTGAGCTGATGCCGACGCTGGGCTGGACCGCCCCGTTGGCCGAGGCCAGGTTGCTCGGTCAGTGGTCCTCGGTGGTCGGCGCCGAGATCGCCGCCCGGTGCCAGCCGGTCTCACTGCGCGATGGCGAGCTGCGGATCACTGCGGAGTCCACCGCCTGGGCCACCCAGCTGCGGTTGATGGCGCCGCAGCTGCTGGCCCGGATCTGCGCCGAGTTACCGCCGGGGATGGTGCGCCGGCTGCACATCTCCGGCCCGACCAGCCCGTCTTGGAAGCACGGGCCGTGGTCGATGCGCGGTGGGCGCGGCGTCCGCGACACCTACGGCTGACAGCCCGCCGGCCGCCGAGCGCCGGCGTCGTGAGTACGCCGGTGCTGTTTTCGTCAAGCGGGTGCGCGTATCCCGGTCCGAGCGCTTGCCGAAAACGTCTCAGGGACACGATGAGCGGCCCTGCCAGCGGCGTTCCACGCCCTCCACCCAGTAGCATGTAGGGGGTACGGCGCGAGTAGCACGCTGAGCCGGCCGCCGGTGGGCCCGACGTCAACATCGTCGGGCTCGCGATCGGTCGGCTCGCTTCTTGCTCACCGTATCGCCGATCGACCGTGACCCGCGGTCAGCTGATCCCGAAGGAGCACCGAGTGGCGGCTAAGGCTGCGTCCAGCTACGGAGCGGACTCCATCCAGGTCCTGGAGGGCCTGGAGGCAGTGCGCAAGCGTCCGGGCATGTACATCGGTTCGACCGGCGAGCGGGGCCTGCACCACCTGGTGTGGGAGGTTGTGGACAACTCCGTCGACGAGGCGCTGGCCGGTTTCTGCGACCGGATCGAGGTCACCCTGCTGCCGGGCAACGCCGTCCGGGTGGTCGACAACGGTCGCGGTATGCCGGTCGGCATGAACCGAGCGCAGCAGAAGCCCGCGGTCGAGGTGATCCTCACCGTGCTGCACGCCGGTGGGAAGTTCGACAGCGAGTCGTACGCGGTCTCCGGCGGCCTGCACGGCGTCGGCATCTCGGTGGTGAACGCGCTGTCCACCCGGCTCGAGGTGGAGATCAAGCGCGAGGGGCACGTCTGGCGGCAGCCGTACGTCGACCAGAAGCCGGCCGCGCCGCTGGACAAGGGCGAGCCGACCAAGGACACCGGCACCGCGGTGACGTTCTGGCCGGACGCCGGCATCTTCGAGACGGTCGACTTCTCGTTCGAGACGATCACCCGTCGGCTGCAGGAGATGGCGTTCCTGAACAAGGGACTGACCATCATCGCCAAGGACGAACGCGGCGGCGAGCACGAAGAGCGCGAGGTCACCTACCACTACGCCGGCGGTATTGCCGACTTCGTCCGGCACCTGAACGCGACCAAATCGCCGATCCACAAGTCCGTGGTCTACTTCGAGGTCGAGGATCCGGACCTGAAGATGTCGGCCGAGATCGCGCTGCAGTGGAACGAGTCGTACTCCGAGTCGGTCTACACCTTCGCTAACACCATCAACACCCACGAGGGCGGCACCCACGAGGAGGGCTTCCGGTCGGCGCTCACCTCGGTGGTGAACCGGTGGGCGACCGAGAAGAAGATCTTCAAGCCGAACGAGGACAAGCTCACCGGTGACGACATCCGGGAGGGTCTGGCCGCGATCATCTCGGTGAAGCTCGGCGAGCCGCAGTTCGAGGGACAGACCAAGACCAAGCTCGGCAACTCCGAGGCGAAGTCCTTCGTGCAGAAGGTGTGCAACGAGTGGCTGGCCGACTGGTTCGAGCGCAACCCCACCGAGGGCCGGTTGGTGGTCACCAAGGCGACCCAGGCCGCCCGGGCCCGCAAGGCGGCGCAGCAGGCGCGCAAGCTGGCGCGCAAGAACGCCCTCGACACGATGGGCCTGCCGGGCAAGCTGGCCGACTGCCGCTCCACCGACCCGAGCAAGAGCGAGCTCTACATCGTGGAGGGTGACTCGGCCGGCGGCTCGGCCAAGTCCGGCCGGGACTCGCTCTACCAGGCGATCCTGCCGATCCGCGGCAAGATCATCAACGTCGAGAAGGCCCGGATCGACCGGGTGCTGAAGAACACCGAGGTGCAGTCGCTGATCACCGCCCTCGGCACCGGCATCCACGATGACTTCGCGCTGGAGAAGCTGCGCTACCACAAGATCGTGCTGATGGCTGACGCCGACGTCGACGGCCAGCACATCACCACCCTCCTGCTGACCCTGCTGTTCCGGTTCATGCGCCCGCTGATCGAGAACGGGCACGTCTACCTGGCGATGCCGCCGCTGTACAAGATCAAGTGGTCCAAGGGCGATCCGGACTACGCCTACTCCGACCGCGAGCGGGACGGCCTGATCGCGACCGGCGAGGGCGCCGGCCGGCGCCGGGTGGCCGGCGACTCCATCCAGCGCTACAAGGGCCTCGGCGAGATGAACGCCAAGGAGCTGTGGGAGACCACCATGGACCCGTCCACCCGGGTGCTGCGGCTGGTCACGCTGGACGACGCCGCGACCGCCGACGAGCTGTTCTCGGTGCTGATGGGTGATGACGTGGACGCCCGCCGGTCGTTCATCGTGCGCAATGCCAAGGACGTCCGGTTCCTCGACATCTGAGCCAGTCCAGCCTTCCGCGGACGGGGCGCCGAGGCGCGCCCACGGCACGAACCTTTGAGAGAGGCCCAGAGTGACCGAGATCCAGCCGCCTGCCGGCGATCGCATCGAGCCGGTCGACATCCAGCTCGAGATGCAGCGCAGCTTCCTCGACTACGCGATGAGCGTGATCGTGGCCCGCGCGCTGCCGGACGTCCGGGACGGCCTGAAGCCGGTGCACCGGCGGGTGCTGTACGCGATGTACGACAGCGGTTTCCGGCCCGACCGCGGCTACGTCAAGTGCTCCCGGGTGGTCGGCGACGTGATGGGCAACTATCACCCGCACGGTGACTCGGCGATCTACGACACCCTGGTCCGGCTGGCCCAGCCGTGGTCGATGCGGGCGCCGCTGATCGACGGGCAGGGCAACTTCGGCTCGCCGGGCAACGACCCGGCGGCCGCCATGCGGTACTGCGTGGCGGGCGACACGCTGGTGCGTACCCCCGAGGGCGAGGTGCCGATCGCCGAGCTGGTGCCGGCCGCGGCCCCGAACAGCACCACCGAGGTGGACTTCAAGGTCACCGGCCGGGACGGCGTGCCGGTGCAGGTCAGCGCCTTCCACCACTCCGGCGAGCACCCGGTGCTCACCGTGCGCGCCGGTGATCGGGCGATCACGGTGACCGGCAACCACCCGCTGCTGGCGATCGGCCGGGTGTACGGGGTGCCCCGGCTGATCTGGAAGCTGGCCTCCGAGCTCACCCCGGCCGACGTGCTGGTGGTACGCGACCAGGCCGACTCGCAAGCCAGCTGGGAGAGCGCGCTGCCGCTGCTGCCCGACGTCACCGCCGACTACCGGGACCAGGCCCGGCACCTGCCGGACGACGGCGGCGACCCCCGGCAGTTCTCGCTGCACCGGGTGAGCTCGGTGACCGAGGCCGGCGTGGCGCCGGTGTACTCGCTGCGGGTGGACTCCGCCGACCACGCCTTCATCACCAACGGCTTCGTCTCGCACAACACCGAGGCGCGGCTGTCGCCGCTGGCCATGGAGATGCTGCGCGACATCGACGAGGAGACCGTCGACTTCAAGCCCAACTACGACGGCAGGTCGCAGGAGCCGACCGTACTGCCGTCCCGGATCCCGAACCTGCTGGTCAACGGCGGTGGCGGTATCGCGGTCGGCATGGCGACCAACCTGCCGCCGCACAACCTGCGCGAGGTGGCCGCCGGCGTGACCTGGGCGCTGGACCACCCGGACGCCACGTCCGAGGAACTGCTGGCCCAGCTGATGCGGGACATCCCCGGCCCCGACTTCCCGACCAAGGGCCTGATCGTCGGCCGGGATGGTATCGAGGACGCGTACCGCACCGGTCGCGGTTCGATCCGGATGCGCGCGGTGGTCACCGTCGAGGAGGACGCCCGCGGCCGGACCATCCTGGTGGTTACCGAGCTGCCCTACCAGGTCAACCCCGACAACCTGGTCGAGTCGATCGCCGGGCTGGCCCGGGACGGCAAGGTGGCCGGCATCGCCGACATCAACGACGAGTCGTCCGACCGGATCGGCATGCGGATCGTGGTCACGCTGAAGCGCGACGCGGTCGCCAAGGTGGTGCTCAACAACCTCTACAAGCACACCCAGCTGCAGACCACCTTCGGTGTCACCATGCTCGCGATCGTCGACGGGGTGCCGCGCACCCTCAGCCTCGACCAGGTGGTGCGGTACTACATCGAGCACCAGGTCGAGGTCATCGTCCGACGCACCCAGTACCGGCTGCGCAAGGCCGAGGAGCGGGCGCACATCCTGCGCGCGTACCTGAAGGCGCTGGACGCCCTGGACGCGGTGATCAACCTGATCCGCAACTCGCCGTCGGCCGAGCAGGCGCGCTCCGGCCTGATGGAGCTGCTGGAGATCGACGAGATCCAGGCGACCGCGATCCTCGACCTGCAGCTGCGCCGGTTGGCCGCCCTGGAACGGTTGCGGATCCAGGAGGAGGCCGCCGAGATCGAGGCCAAGATCGCCGACTTCAACGACATCCTGGCCCGGCCGGGACGGCAGCGGACGATCATCCGGGACGAGCTGAACGAGATCGTCACCAAGTACGGCGACGACCGGCGAACCAGGCTGATCCCCTACGACGGCGACATGTCGATGGAGGACCTGATCGCGGCCGAGGACGTGGTGGTGACCATCACCCGCACCGGCTACGCCAAGCGGACCAAGACCGACCTCTACCGGTCGCAGCGACGCGGCGGTCGCGGAGTGCAGGGCGCGGCGCTGAAGACCGACGACATCGTGGCCCACTTCTTCGTCTGCTCCACCCACGACTGGATCCTGTTCTTCACCAACAAGGGCCGGGTCTACCGCACCAAGACCTACGACCTGCCGGAGGCGAACCGCAACGCCCGCGGCCAGCACGTCGCGAACCTGCTGGCCTTTCAGCCGGACGAGACGATCGCCGAGGTCATGACGATCAAGAACTACGAGGTGGCGCCGTACCTGGTGCTCGCCACCAAGGCCGGCCTGGTGAAGAAGACCAAGCTCACCGACTTCGACTCCAACCGCAGCGGCGGCATCGTGGCGATCAACCTGCGGGACACCGACGAGTTGATCGACGCGGCGCTGATCTCGCCGACCGACGACCTGCTGCTGGTGAGCAAGAAGGCGCAGTCGATCCGGTTCTCGGCCGACGACGAGACGCTGCGGCCGATGGGTCGGGCCACCTCCGGTGTGATCGGCATGCGGTTCGCGTCGGACGACGAACTGCTGGCCATGGAGGTGGTGCAGGAGAACATGGAGATCCTGATCGCCACCGACGGCGGTTACGCCAAGCGCACCAAGGTCGACGAGTACCCGGTGCAAGGTCGCGGCGGAAAGGGTGTTCTCACCGCGCGTATAGTCTCGACGAGAGGTGGACTGGTCGGGGCAATGAGCGTTCGGCCGGAGGACGAGATCTATGCGATCACGTCAGACGGCGTGGTGATCAGGACTTCGGTCGCCGAGGTGCGGCGCGCCCAGCGCCAAACCATGGGCGTTCGGCTGATCAACCTGGACGATGGGGTCAGCCTGATTTCGATCGCTCGCAACGCCGACGAACCCGAGGAGCAGGAGTAGTCATCGTGACTGAGAGCTACCAGCCACCGACGTCCCGCCGCAGCGGCGCCGAGCAGGACACCGCCACCTTGCCCCGGGTCAGCTCGGGTGGCACCGGACCGGCCGGGAACGGTAGCCGCGCTTCGAACTCGGGTGATGGCTGGTCGCCGGTCAGCCGGAGCGATGCACGTCAGGACTACCGCGCCGAGCCGAACCGGGGCGAACCCAACCGGGGGGACGCGAGTCGGGGCGAGTACCGCCCGGGCGACGCGACCGGCGGCCTCGGCGCCCGGTTGTCTGCAGCCGCCTCGACGGTGGCGGCCGGCGCGACCAGCGCGGCGACCAACGCCAAGACCGCGATCCGGACCCGGGCCGACGAGGCCGAGAACCGGGCCGGTCGGCCGGCGGTCGGCCGGGCGTCCCGTGCTCGTCAGCCGCGCCGGGCCCGGTTGACGCTGAGCCACGTCAACGTCTACTCGGTCTTCAAGTTCTCCTGCGTGCTGGCCATCGCGCTGTTCTTCGTCTGGCTGATCATGGTCGGCGTGCTCTACGGCATTCTGGACATCTCCGGGGTGTTCGACCGGGTTAACAACGCGGTGCACCAGATCTCCGGCACCGGCAAGTCCGGAAACGTGGTGACCGGCCCGCTGGTGTTCGGCTTCGCCATCATCATCGGCGTGATCAACATCGTGCTGTTCATCGCGCTGTCGACCGTCGGCGCCATGGTCTACAACCTGTGCGCCGACCTGGTCGGTGGCGCCGAGGTGACCCTGTCCGAACGCGAGTAGCCGGGGCCGGTTTCCCCCGGCCGGCGGCCACCCGCTAGAGTTACTCCTCGCGCGCCCAGCGCGACCCGGGCCTATAGCTCAGACGGTTAGAGCGCATCCCTGATAAGGATGAGGCCGGAGGTTCAAGTCCTCCTAGGCCCACCCGGTTCCCACATTCGTTGGGACGTGCTCCGCTCGGAGGCGCATGTGCGCAAGCTGCTTGCCCTGGCCGCGGCCGCTGCCGGCGTGCAGTACCTGCTCCGCCGGCGGAAGGGCCAGCAGGCCTCCGAGGTCTGGCGGAACGCGACCCGCCCGTAGCCGGCCGATATCGCCAAGCCGCTACGATCGATCAGCACCACCCGGGGGCTTAACTCAGTTGGTAGAGTGCGACCTTTGCAAGGTCGAAGTCAGGGGTTCGAGTCCCCTAGCCTCCACTCGATCCGGAATCCTCCTCATGGGCCTGTGACCGGCGCCATGGCGAGTCGACCCCCGAACGCGTCGCAAGCGTAGGACGACCCGCTTCCGCGCCTCTCGCCCACATCCTTCGCTCGATTGCGACAGCTGCCATGCCTCTATGAGTGGGCTAGGGGTACTTCCTCATCCGCAGGAGAAAGGGGATGATGTGCCGCGCCTTGCCGCTGGCCGCCCATGTCGACGCTGCTTTGGCCGGAGACGGCGTGTTCTTCCATAGGCAGATGCTGACCTTGTGTTTCTCGGCCAGCGCGTACAAGGACCCGATCTCGGTATTGGTAAGCGCGCGACCGACCCTGAAAAGAACATTGTCCAGCATGATTGCCCCCTCGACGGGACAATACGCGGCGGAATAGGGCGCCGCCTCAACCTGCTGGCCCGGCCGTTCGGCCGTATGGGTCACCGGCGGTCGGGGCGCGCGCGATCACCGCGCGCGAGCCGCTCCGCGAATCCGTCTCAGGTACTGGTCAGCACTGCCTGCACCTGGGTGGTACGGGCGATCAGCTTGCCGGACTCGGCGGTCAGGTCCACCTCCAGCACGATGGTGCTGCGCCCGACGTGCAGCGTCCGGGCGGTCGCGGTGACCAGCCCGGCGCGGGCGGCACCGAGGAAGTGGGTGCTGGAGTCGATGGTCACCGTGCCGGTGGCACCGGCCGGCAGGTTCACCGTGGCCAGCACCGCGGCGGCCGAGTCGGCCAGGGTCATCTGGGCGCCGCCGTGCAGCGAGCCCCCGACCGTCGAGCGGTGCTCGGCGACCTCGAGGGTGGCCACCACCCGGTCGGGGCCGATCTCGGTGAACTGCACTCCGACGTGCCCGGTGAACGGGGCCAGGGCGTGGATCTGTTCGGTGGTCGTCAACATCACCCGCCCAGGCTCGCACAATCGGTACCGCACCGGCTCGGTAGCCTGGCAGGCACTATGGACATCCGCCCGGCCGACCTGCTCCCGATCTGGCTGGGCAAGCTGACCCTGCTGGCGCTGCGGCTGTCCGGCCGCCGGGGCACCGCGCTGCCCGGGTTGGTGGTGGAGAAGCTGTTCCCGCGCTTCCTGCCCCGCCGGCTGGCCGCGCTCCGGCACGGCGTGGTGGTGGTGACCGGCACCAACGGCAAGACCACCACCACCAAGATGGTGGCCACCGTGCTCGGCCAGCGGTACCCGGTGCTGACCAACGACACCGGCGGCAACTTCGTCCGCGGCGTGCTCACCTCGCTCGTGATGCAGTCGTCCTGGCTCGGCCGATCGTCCGCGGAAGTGGCCGTGCTGGAGCTGGACGAGGCGCACGCGGTGCGGTTCTGCGAGGTGTACCAGCCAGAACGGCTGCTGCTGCTCAACGTGCTGCGCGACCAGCTCGACCGGTTCGGCGAGATCGACACCACCGCGCAGATCCTGGGCAAGGTGGCCGCGCGCACCACCGAGCACGTGGTGCTGAACCGGGACGACCCGCGGCTGGTGGCGCTGGCGCCGGGCCTGCCGGCCGAGGTCGGCTATTTCGGGGTGGCGCCGGAGCTGCGGGCGATGTTCCCCACCGACGACGAGCTGTACGGCGGCCCGGTGCGGATCGCCGACCAGCCGGCCTCGGCCGTGCTGGAATCCGTCGAGCTCGGCCTGACCACCCAGGTGGAGCTGACCGTGGCTGGTGAGCGGCTCGCGGTGGAGCTGCGCGCCGAGGGCGCCCACAACGCGCAGAACGCGGCGGCCGCGGCAGCCATCGCGCTCACCCTGGGCCTGGATCCGCAGACCATCGCGGCCGGCCTGCTGGCGGTCGAGCCGGCGTTCGGCCGGGGCCAGTCGTTCAGCGTGGCGGGGCGGCGGGTCGTCCTGCAGCTGGTGAAGAACCCGGCCGGTTTCCGGCAGTCACTGCGCACCGTCGAGTCGCTGCGACCGGCCGCCACGGTGATCGCGATCAACGACGACTACGCCGACGGCCGGGACATGTCCTGGCTCTGGGACGTCGAGTTCGCCTCGTTCCTGCAAGGCAAATCCGGTCACCTGCTCACCTCGGGCAGCCGGGCCGCCGACATGGCGGTGCGGCTGCGCTACGACGAGCTGGCGGTGGACGGGGTGAATCCCGAGCTGGCCGGCGCGGTCGACGAGGCGGTGTCGCTGGTGAAGCCGGACGAGACCGTGGTGGTGTTCGCGACCTACACCGCGATGTGGCACCTGCACCAGGTGCTCGAGGAGCGTGTCGGATGACCGGGCTGACCCTGGTGCACCTCTACCCGCGCGAGATGAACATCTACGGCGACACCGGCAACATGCTGGTGCTGCGCAAGCGGCTGGCCTGGCGCGGCCTGGACGCCACCGTGGTGCCGGTCAGCGTGGGCGACCCGCTGCCGGCCGACGCCGACATCCTGCTCGGTGGCGGCGGCCAGGACGCCACGCAGGGCGACATCGGCGCCGACTTCGTCAGCCGCGCGGCCACCCTGCGCGCGATGGCTGACGACGGCGTGGTGATGCTCGGCATCTGCGGCACCTACCAGCTGTTCGGCCACGAGTTCCTGACCAAGGACGGCCGGCGGATCGCCGGCACCGGGGTGCTGGACGTGACCACCACCGGGTCGGACACCCGGCTGATCGGCAACAACCATGTCGAGTCGCCGTGGGGCCGGTTGGTCGGCTTCGAGAACCACAGCGGGCTGACCCGGCTCGGCAGCGGGGTGCAGCCGCTCGGACGCACCCTGTCCGGACGCGGCAACAACGGTGAGGACGCAACCGAGGGCGCGGTGCGGGCGAACGTGTTCGGCACCTACCTGCACGGCCCGGTGCTGGCCAAGAGCCCCGGCTTCGCCGACGAGCTGTTGCGCCGGGCGTTCGCCCGCCGCGGTGACCCGGTCGAGCTGGCGCCGCTGGACGACTCGCTGGCCCTGGCCGCTGCCGAGGTGGCAGTCGGCAGGCCACGGTGAGGCCAGCTTGCGGCCTCGCCCGGCGGCCGGTGAGGTACGCGGCGTTGCGACGCGGCCAGCTCGCGGCGTGCATCGCGGTCATGTTGCTCGCGGCTGGGTGCACCGGGTCGACCGGCACGCCGGCGGCCAGCAGCGGCTCGGTGGCCAGCAGCGGATCGGCCGGCCTGGCCGGCGGCGGTGAGCAGTCGGCACCATCGAGCACCGGCCCCCGCAGCACGATCATGACCACCCCCCGGCCCAGCCTGACCACCGCGCCCGGGGTCCGCGAGGTCGACGGCAGCTGCCCGTACATCTCGGCAGCGGACTTCGCCGCCGCCGAGGGCGACCTGGTCGGCCGGGTGACCGTGCTGCAGAGCCGTCCGGTCGGTTGCCGGTTCTACTTCCGGTACGACCCGTCCGTGCTGGTCGGCGAGATCACCGTCGACCGGTTCGGCACCCCGACCGAGGCGTACAACGCGATGGTGCTCTCGGCGCACGGCCACCCCGAGGTGCAGAGCTTCCGGGACGTCGGCGACGGCGCGGTGGCGTTCCAGACCCCGCTGCAGGGCACCGACACCTGGCAGTGCGTGGCGGCCCGGGGCCGGGCGGTGGTCGTGGTCCGTACCCGCCAGCCATACCCTGCACTGAATGCCGTCAACCTGGCCCGGGAGATCGTGCCGAAGGTCGCCGGCTAGCCGAACAAGACCCGCGAGATCCGACATCTGAAGGAGAAAACTGCCCGTGACGACTCCAGGAACCCAGACCGCCGTCCTGCACACCTCGGCCGGCGACATCCGGCTGAACCTGTTCGGCAACCACGCCCCGAAGACGGTCGCGAACTTCGTCGAGCTGGCCACCGGCGCCCGCGAGTGGCGTGACCCGGCCACCGGCGAGAAGACCAGCCGGCCGCTCTACGACGGCACCATCTTCCACCGGGTGATCGACAACTTCATGATCCAGGGCGGTGACCCGCTGGGCCGGGGCACCGGCGGTCCGGGCTACAACTTCGCCGACGAGTTCCACCCCGAGCTGAGCTTCGACCGGCCGTACCTGCTGGCGATGGCGAACGCCGGGCCGAACACCAACGGCAGCCAGTTCTTCATCACCACCGTCCGGACGCCGCACCTGAACTTCCGGCACACCATCTTCGGCGAGGTCGCCGACGAGGAGAGCCGGGCGGTGGTGGACTCGATCGGCACCACCCGCACCGGCGCCGGCGACCGTCCGGTGACCGACGTGGTGATCAACTCGGTCACCGTCTCCTAGCGGCAGGACGAAACCGAAACCGGACGTCCGGCGTTGAGCTGACATGCAACCGACGCCGCCGGGACCCGACTACGGGTTCGCCGGGTGTTACCGGCACCCGGACCGGCCCACCGGGGTGCGCTGTTCCCGCTGCGGCCGGCCGATCTGTGGCGAATGCCAGCGGCCGGCCGCGGTGGGCTTTCAGTGCCCGGACGATGCCGGCGCCGGTGCCGGCCGCCGGGCCCGGACGGTGGTCGGAGCGCCGGCCGGCAGCAGGGCGCCGATCGTCAGCTACACGCTGATCGCGCTGAACGTGCTGTTCTACCTGATCACGGCGCTCAGCCCTGGCGGCACGCTGGCCGACAACACCGGCAGCCAGCTGTTCCGTCAATGGCAGCTGGCCCCGGTGCTGGTCGGCCTCGACCACGACTACCAGCGGCTGGTGACCGCCGCCTTCTTGCACTACGGCCCGATCCACCTGCTGTTGAACATGCTCGCGCTGTTCTTCGTCGGGCCGGCGCTCGAGCAGGTGCTCGGCTGGTGGCGGTTCCTGGCCGTCTACCTGATCGGCGCGCTGGGCGGGTCGGTCGCGATCCTTGCCTTCGGCACCCCGAACCAGCCGGTGGTGGGCGCGTCCGGCGCGATCTTCGGGCTGTTCGCGGCGGCCGTGGTGCTGGCCCGCCGGGTGGGCTTCAACGCCACCGCGCTGTGGATCACCGTCGGCATCAACTTCGTCTTCACCTTCTCGGTGCCCGGCATCTCCAAACTCGGCCACCTGGGCGGGTTCCTGTTCGGCGGGGCCGCCGCGCTGGTGCTGATCGGCGGCCGGCTCACCCGAGGTCGCGGGCTGCCGCCACTGCGCCTGCAGGTTGCCGGACTGGCCGTGCTGACCCTGCTGCTGTGCGGCGTGGCGGCGGTGCGCACCGACCAGTTGCACGCCCAGCTGACCCGGCAACCGGTCGGCGCCGCGGCGTCGAACTCGTCCACAGTGTGGACAAGCCTGGGGAGAACTACACCGGTGTAATCACAGCGGTGGAAGAAGCTGTGGACAACCCTTCGAGCGCCTCAGCGCCAGCGAACCGCCATGCCGAGGCCCACCACCAGGAAGCCGAAACCGACCGCGAAGTTCCAGTTGCCGAGGCTGCTGATCAGCGGCACGCTCTCGCCGGCCATGTAGTAGACGACGATCCAGGCCAGCCCGATGACGAGCAGCGCGGCCATCACCACCGGGAACCAGCGCGGGCTCGGCTTGGCCATCCGGGCGGCGGCCGCTGAACCGGACATCGCCGCCGGCGACGGGGTGTAGCTGGTCTTCTTGCGGACCTTGGACTTGGGCACTGCGGATCTCCTTAGGTAGCCGGTCCATGCTGGTATCAGCGCGCTGGCACCCGGCTGGCAACGGTGCGATTAGCGTAATGGTCGCATCCGCCAGGCCCCGGTGGCGAGGCGGCGGTGAGATCCAGCCTGCTTCGAGCGGATCGGGAAGGGGGAGATCAGGTGCCGAGCAGCAGCTCCAGCCCGGCCGGGCGTGTCACCCCCGACGGTCATCCGCACAGTCATGCGCCGCACCGCTCGGGTCGCTGGCTCACCGGTTGGTCGCGACCCAGCTGGTGGCAGGCGCTGGTACCGGTGGTGGCCCTGCTGGCCGGCCTGCTCGGCGCGACCACCGCGCACACCGCCCGGGGCACCGACCTGCGCTCGGCCGGCCCTACCGATATCCCCGGCCTGATCCGGCAGGCCGAGAGCCGGGTTGCCGCCGAGAACCAGCAGGTGCGCCAGTTGCAGGCCAGCGTGGCCGCCGACACCGACCGGCTGGCCCGGTCGGACGCCGGCATCGCCGCGATCGACTCGGCGGCCGCGCCACTGCGGCAACCCGCCGGCCTGGTGCCGATGACCGGTCCGGGGCTGAGCCTGACCCTGGACGATGCCCATCCGGCCCAGCCGGTGACCGACCCGGCCGAGGCCAACGCGATCGTGGTGCACCAGTCCGACATGCAGGGTGCGGTGAACGCGTTCTGGGCCGGCGGCGCCGAGGCGATCATGGTGATGAACCAGCGGCTGGTCGCGACCAGCGCGATCCGGTGCGTCGGCAACACGCTGCTGCTGAACGGCCGGGTGTTCTCGCCGCCGTTTACCATTGCCGCGATTGGCCCGGCCGGCACGATGCGGGACGCGCTGGACCGCTCGACCGACCTGCAGCAGTACCGCAAGGACGCGCAGACCTACGGCCTGGGCTACCAGTTGAAGGATCAGCGGAAGGTCACCGTGCCGGGCTACGACGCGCCGATCGCGCTGAGTTACGCCACCGCGGGGAGCTGAGCCGGCCGACCGCCGCGCGCGGACACTGAACGGAGACCGATGACTGGACTGAGCCGGGGCGGCTGGGACTTCTCCCCGGCCGGCGCGGTGCCGCCGGGTGCCCGCGACCAGCTGCCCGGACCGGATGCCCGGCCGGTCCCGTCGCCGGAGCTGGGTGGCGGCCGGTTCAACCGGCCACCGGCATCGAGTCCTTCGACTTCGAGCCGGCCGCCGGGCGACCGGTTCCTGATGGTGTTGCGGGGTGCCGGGCAGACCCTGATCACCGCCGGCCTGGTGCTGATGCTGTTCGTGGTCTACGAGGTGTGGGTGTCGAACCTGTTCGCCGACCGCAAGCAGCACCAGGCACAGAAGCAATTGGCCACCGAGTGGCAGCACGGTCAGGATCCGCTGCGCGGCCAGGACCGGCTCAACCTGCCGGCCGGCAAGCAGGTGGTGCTCCCGATCGGGGACGCCTTCGCCAACCTCTACATCCCCGCCTTCGGCAAGGACTACGTCAAGACCATCGTCCAGGGCACCGGGGACGGCGACCTGGATCGCGGCCCCGGCCACTACGTGGACAGCCAACTGCCGGGCCAGCTCGGCAACTTCGCGGTGGCCGGGCACCGGGTCGGCAAGGGCGAGCCGTTCCTGAACCTCGACCAGCTGCGCCCGGGCGACCCGATCGTGGTGGAGACCGCCTCCAACTGGTACGTCTACTCCGTCCTCGGCTCGAAGTCGGCCTACCAGGCGGCGCTGAAGCTGACCGGCTACCGCCGGCAGCAGGCGATCGACGCCGCCCTGGCCAGCACGGACCGGCAGGGAGTGCCCGGCCGGGAGATCGTCTCGCCGAGCGCGGTCCAGGTGATCGCGCCGGTGCCGGACCATCCGGGCAGCACCCCGACCCGGGCGATGCTGACCTTCACCACCTGCCACCCGAAGTACACCGCGAACCAGCGGATGGTGATCCACGCCGTGCTGACCCGCGCGGTGGCCGCGCACGGCACCGCGCTGCCGAAGGAACTGGCCGGAGGAACCCTCTGATGTACGTCTGGATCTGGCGGCACCTGCCCGGCGGCATCGGGCTGCGGGTGCTGCAGGCGGCGCTGCTGGTGCTGGCGGTGGCCGCGCTGCTGCTGTTCGTGGTCTTCCCGGCGGTCGAGCCGCGGCTGCCCAGCAACCCGATCACCGGCCCGGGGACGGTGCAGCAGTGACCCGGATCCTGGTGATCGACAACTACGACAGCTTCGTCTACAACCTGGTGCAGTACCTGGCCCAGCTCGGGGTCGAGGTGATCGTCCGGCGCAACGACGCGGTGCGCACCGACGAGCTGGACCAGCTCGACCTGGCCGGGGTGCTCATCTCGCCCGGTCCGGGAGCCCCCGAGGATGCCGGGGTCAGCATGGCGATGGTGTCGGCCGCCGCGCACCGCCGGCTGCCGCTGTTCGGGGTCTGCCTCGGCCACCAGGCGATCGGCACCGTCTTCGGCGGCGTGGTGGAACGGGCGCCCGAGCTGCTGCACGGCAAGACCAGCGAGGTGCTGCACGACGGCTGCGGGGTGCTGGCCGGGCTGCCGCAACCCTTCACCGCCACCCGGTACCACTCGCTGGCGGTACGGGCCGACACGCTGCCGGCCGAGCTGGAGGTGACCGGCCGGACCGCGTCCGGGGTGGTGATGGCGATGCGGCACCGGGAGTTACCGATCGAGGGGGTGCAGTTCCATCCCGAGTCGGTGCTGACCGAGGGCGGCCACCGGATGCTGGCCAACTGGCTGGTCGGCTGCGGCGTCGAGATCGACTGGCAGCGGGTCGACGAACTCGCCGACCAGCTCGCCGCGCTGCGCGAGCAGGCGTTCTCGACAGCGGTCTGAGCGTCAGTCCAGCGGGCCGAGCAACGCCGACTCGGCCGCTTCGACGGCGGCGCCGGACCGGACGAACTCCACCGTGGCCTCGATCTCCGGTGACAGGTAGCGGTCCGGCCCGGGACCGGCCACCCGCTGCCGCAGCGCGGCGACGACCGCGCCGGTGGCGGGGCCGGGCTGCAGCGGCCGGCGCAGGTCGAGCGCCCGGGCGGCGGACAGCAACTCGATCGCCAGCACCCGGGTCAGCCCGTCCAGCGCCCGGCGGAGCTTGCGGGCCGCCGACCAGCCCATCGAGACGTGGTCCTCCTGCATCGCCGAGGACGGGATGGAGTCCACCGAGGCCGGCACCGCCAGCCGCTTGAGCTCGGAGACCAGGCCGGCCTGGGTGTACTGGGCGATCATGTGCCCGGAGTCGACGCCGGCGTCGTCGGTGAGGAACGCCGGCAGGCCGCGGGAGCGGGCCACGTCCAGCAGCCGGTCGGTCCGGCGCTCCGCCATGCTGGCCAGGTCGGCCACCGGGATCGCCAGGAAATCCAGCACGTACGACACCGGTGCGCCGTGGAAGTTGCCGTTCGACTCGACCCGTCCGTCGAAGGTCACCACCGGGTTGTCGATCGCGCTGGCCAGCTCGAAGCCGGCCACGTTCCGGGCGTGGGCCAGGGTGTCCCGGCCGGCGCCGGCCACCTGCGGGGCGCAGCGCATCGAGTAGGCGTCCTGCACGTAGGTGCAGTCGGGGCCGGCGTGCGAGGCGACGATCGGCGAGCCGGCCAGCAGGGTACGCATGTTGGCGGCGGCCACCGCCTGCCCGGGCTGCGGCCGCAGCGTCTGCAGGTCGGCGGCGAACACCCTGCTGGTGCCGAGCATCGCCTCCACCGACATGGCGGCGGTCAGGTCGGCGGTGCGCAGCAGCAGGTCGAAGTCGGTGCAGGCGAGCAGCAGGTGGCCGAGCATCCCGTCGGTGCCGTTGATCAGCGCCAGGCCCTCCTTCTCGGCCAGCTCGATCGGGGCCAGGCCGGCGTCGGCCAACGCTTCGCCGGCAGCTCGCAGCCGGCCGTCGGCGTCTCGTACCTCGCCCTCGCCCAGCAGCGCCAGCGCGACGTGCGCCAGCGGTGCCAGGTCACCCGAGCAGCCGAGCGAACCGAACTCCCGGACCACGGGCGTGATGCCGGCGTTGAGCAGCCCGGCCAGTGCTTGCGCGGTGGCCACCTGCACCCCGGTGCGGCCGGTGGCCAGGGTCGAGAGCCGCAGCAGCATCATCGCCCGCACTACTTCCCGCTCCACCTCGGCGCCGGAGCCGGCCGCGTGCGACCTGATCAGCGAACGCTGCAACTGGGCCCGGCGCTCGACCGGAATGTGCTTGGTGGCCAGCGCACCGAAGCCGGTGGAGATGCCGTAGTGCGGTTCGACGTCGTCGGCCAGCGCCTCGACCACAGCGCGGGACCGGGCGATCGCGGCCAGGCTGTCCTCGGTCAACTCGACCCGGGCGCCGTCGCGCGCGACTGCCACCACATCCGCCTCGGTCACCGCACCAGTACCCACCGACACCGTCGTCATGCCCGCCATCCTGCCGGACGGCAAGCCATCCCCGCAGCGGGGTGGCCGCGGCCGCCGGTGGGTGAGCCGGCGCGCCCCGGTCGAGTAGGTTCGAGGGCATGAAAGCGGTCGTACTCGCCGACTTCGGCGGACCCGAGCAGCTCTCGCTTGCCGACGCCCCGGACCCGGTGCCGGCACCAGGCGAGGTGCGGATCGAGGTGGCCGCCACCGCGGTGAACCGCGCCGACCTGCACCAGCGGGCCGGCAACTACCCGCCGCCGCCCGGCGCCTCGCAGATCCTGGGGCTGGAGTGCAGCGGCCGGATCGCCGAGCTGGGCGACGGGGTCACCGGCTGGCAGGTCGGCGACCAGGTCTGCGCCCTGCTGGCCGGCGGTGGTTACGCCGAGCAGGTGTGCGTCCCCGCGGTGCAGCTGATGCCGGTGCCGACCGGGCTGGACCTGGTCTCGGCGGCCGCGCTGCCCGAGGTCGCCAACACCGTCTGGTCGATGGTGTTCGACGGGCCGCCGGCCGCCCACCTGACCCTGGGCGAGCGGTTCCTGGTGCACGGCGGCAGCTCCGGCATCGGCACCATGGCGATCCAGCTGGCCGTCGCCCGGGGCGCCCGGGTGTTCGCGACCGCCGGCAGCGAGCGCAAGCTGGCCGCCTGCCGGGAGCTGGGCGCGGACGTGACGATCAACTACCGGGAGCAGGACTTCGCCGAGGTGGTCGCGGCCGAGACGGACGGCGCCGGGGTGGACGTCATCCTGGACACGGTCGGTGCCAAGTACCTGCCTGCCAACCTCAGGGCGCTGGCCACCGGCGGCCGGCTGGCGGTGATCGGGCTGCTCGGCGGCGCCCGCGGCGAGCTGGACCTGGGCCGGCTGATGGCCAAGCGGGCGACCGTCTACGCCGCCGGGCTCCGGGGCCGGCCGCTCGAGCAGAAGGCCGCCATCGTGGCCGGCACCACCGCCCACGTCTGGCCGTTGATCGAGGCCGGCCGGGTCCGTCCGGTGATCGACCGGGTGTTGTCGCTGGCCGAGGCGGCCGAGGCGCACCGGCTGGTCGAAGCCAGCGACCATGTCGGCAAGGTGGTGCTGACCACCGGATGAGCGAGCCACCACTGACCGAAGCCGCCCTGCTGGACTCCGTCAACCGCTATCTAGGACAGGATGACCCGATGACCGCAGACGACGCCCAGCCCGACGGCATCCCGGACGACCAGATCGTGGTGGTGGGCCAGCCGACCGGCCCCGACCAGGACGGGGACGCGACGCCGGACGTGATGTCGCAGGTGGAGCAGCCGGCCAAGGTGATGCGGATCGGCACCATGATCAAGCAGTTGCTGGAGGAGGTCCGGGCGGCGCCGCTGGACGAGGCCGGCCGGGTCCGGCTGCGCGAGATCCACCAGTCCTCGATCAAGGAGCTGGAAGACGGGCTGGCCCCCGAGCTGCGCGACGAGCTGTCCCGGCTGTCGCTGCCGTTCACCGAGGATTCGGTGCCCAGCGAGGCCGAGCTGCGGATCGCCCAGGCCCAGCTGGTCGGCTGGCTGGAGGGGCTGTTCCACGGCATCCAGACCGCGCTGTTCGCCCAGCAGATGGCCGCCCGGGCGCAGCTGGAGCAGATGCGGGGACGGGCCCTGCCGGGCCAGGTCGGACCGGGCCAGGTGATCGCCGGGATGCCGGGCCGGCCGGGCTTCGAACCGGGCGAGCACGGCACCGGCCAGTACCTGTAGCGGGTAGCTCAGCCGAGCAGCCGGTGGATCAGGCCGGCCACCGCGTCCTCGTCGTTGGATTCGGCGAGCACGGTGCCGGCCGCCTCCCGGGCCGCCGGGTGGGCGTTGGCGACCGCGTAGGAGTGGCCTGCCCAGCGCAGCATCGGCACGTCGTTGGGCATGTCGCCGACCGCCGCCACCTGGTGCCGGGAGACCCCGTGGCTGCCGGCCAGCGCCGCCAACCCGGACGCCTTGGTGATGCCCGGGGCCGAGATCTCCACCAGCGCCGAGTGGCCCGACCGGGTGACCGTGACCAGCTCGCCGACCAGCTCCTCCACCCGGTCCATGAACTCGTCCGGTGACAGGCCGGGCCCCTTGGCCAGCAGCTTGACGGTCGGCAGGTCCAGCAGCGTGGCCAGCTCGCCGACGGTTGCCCGCGGCAGCTCCCGGCCGCTGCGGTCGACCGCCGGCAGCACGTCCCAGTCGTGCCGGTAGGACGGCTCGTAGGCGAAGTCCAGGCCCTGTTCCAGGCCGAACGCCACCTGCGGGATGGCCTCGCGCAGCACGGCGGTGACCTCGCGCAGCAGGTCGACCTCGATCGGGTGGCTGGCCAGCACCGTCTCGGTGTGCAGGTCGTAGGTGATCGCGCCGTTGGCGCCGACCGCGATGCCGGTGTGGCCGGTGGCCGCCGCCACCTCGTGCAGCCAGCGCGGCGGTCGGCCGGTCACGAAGGCCACGATCAGGCCCGCGGACTCGGCTGCGGCGAGGGCGTCCCGGGTCGCGTCGGTGACGGTGCCGTCGCTGCGGAGCAGGGTTCCGTCCAGGTCGCTGGCCAGCATCCTGACCCCGCCACCGGCCCGCTCGCTCACCGGCTCACGATACCCAGCGTCACCGGCGTGGCAGCGGTCGGTAGCGCGCCGTGTGAAATCCCGGTAGGGAGTTGCGATCGGGACCGTCGTCGTGGATCGTTCCGAGCGTGCACGATGCCCTGTTGCTGTTCATCGTCGTGATAACCGCCCTTACCTTCGATTTCACCAACGGTTTTCACGACACGGCCAACGCAATGGCCACCTCCATCGCCACCGGTGCGCTGCGACCCAGGGCCGCGGTCGCGCTGTCCGCGGTGCTGAACCTGGTCGGCGCGTTCCTGTCCCTGAAGGTGGCCGCCACGATCGCCAGTGGCATCGTCTCCTCCACCGCGATCACGCTGCCGGTGGTCTTCGCCGGCCTGCTCGGCGCCATCGCCTGGAACGTCCTGACCTGGTCGTTCGGGTTGCCGTCGTCCTCCTCGCACGCGCTGATCGGTGGCGTCATCGGCGCCACGATCGTCTCGGCCGGCACCTCGGCGGTGCACGGCCACTCGATCGTGGCCAAGGTGCTGGTGCCGGCGGTGCTCTCGCCGATCATCGCCGCGCTGGTGGCCGGCCTGGCCACCCGGCTCGCCTACCGGGCGGCCCGGCCGGACGAGCGGCCCGGCGGCCACCGGTACTTCCGGTTCGGCCAGCTCGCCTCGGCGTCGCTGGTGTCGCTGGCGCACGGCACCAACGACGCGCAGAAGACCATGGGCGTGATCACCCTGGCGCTGATCGCCGACCACCGGTTGCGCCCGCACGCCGACCCGCCGGCCTGGGTGATCGTCGCCTGCGCGGTGGCCATCGCGGCCGGCACCTACTTCGGCGGCTGGCGGGTGATCCGCACCATGGGCCACCGGATCACCCACATCGAGCCGCCGCAGGGCTTCGCGGCACAGACCGCGGCGGCCACCGTGCTGCTGGCCGCCACCCAGGGCGGCCTGCCGCTGTCCACCACCCACATCACCTCCGGCGCGGTGCTCGGCGGTGGGCTGGGCAAGCGGAACTCCAAGGTGCGCTGGCGGGTCGCCGGCTCGATGGTGATCGCCTGGGTGCTCACGCTGCCGGCCGCCGCGCTGGTCGCCGCCGGTCTCGGCTGGGTGGTCGACGGCGGCGGCTCGGTGCAGGTGATCGGGGTGGCGGCCATCTCGGCGGTGCTGCTGCTGGGCATTTGGTGGTGGTCGCACCGGCGGCACCCGGTCAACGCCGACAACGTCAACGAGTTCCCGGAGCTCTCGGCCGGCGGCCTGGAGCACCCGATGCTGGAGCGTGCCGGATGAGTGGCTACCTGGACCTGACCGCGCTGCGGAACGTGCTGGTCGTCTCGCTGGTGCTGGGGGTGGGCCTCACCCTGCTGTTCTCGGTGGCGGTCCGGGCGCTGGTCACCGCCGACGAGCGACCGCAGGCCAGGGCCGGTCAGCGGCTGCTGGCCGCCGGCTGCCTGCTGGTGGTGCTGGCGGCAATCGCGGTCGGCCTGTGGGCCGTGCTGGCCAAGTAGCGGTGCTGGCCGAGTAACGGTGCTGAACGAGTAGCCGTGCTGGCCCAATGACGACGGCCTTTAGGCTGGCAGCGTGAGCAACAGCGACCGCCTGCCGATCAAGATGCTGCACGACCGGGTCCTGGTGAAGGTCTCCGGCGACGAGGGCGAGCGCCGGTCGGCCGGCGGCATCCTGATCCCGGCCACCGCGCAGGTCGCCAAGCGGCTGATCTGGGCCGAGGTGCTGGCGGTCGGCAACCACGTCCGCTCGGTGGAGGTGGGCGACCAGGTGCTGTTCAGCCCGGACGACCGGCACGAGGTCGAGATCGCCGGCGAGAGCTACCTGCTGCTGCGCGAGCGGGACGTGCACGCGCTGGCCGCGAAGCGGGTCGACGCGAACACCGGGCTCTACCTGTAAAAACCGGGCTCTACCGGTAACCAGCCGTTCCGGATGTATCCGGACACCGAAGTTGATCTCCTACCTCTCGAACGTAAGCCCAGCCGGGATCGGCTGGCCGTCGAGAGGATCCAGTGTCCATGACGATGCCATCCCGGCAGAGCAGTTCGTTCTACTACTCAGACGAGCGCAAGCTGTTCGTCTGCGCCCGGCTGGACGGCCCGGACCGGCGCATCCAGCAACTGCCCGGCACCGTCGGCAGTGATTCCGGCACCAGCCCGCGGGCGGTGCGCAGCACCTTCGGTGACGTGATGGTCGCCGTGACGGGCGACCAGTGGCTCGGACACTGGATGCACGACGGCCTGGGCTGGCACGGGCACGGCTCCTTCGGGTACCAGAACAATCGCTACACCGGCTGCGCGGTCATCCAGAGCAGTTACGGCCGGGCGGGCAACTTCGAGGTGGTGGCCAGCGCGGTGGCGCACCTGACCCACTTCTGGTTGAACAACGACTCCGGCGGCCACCAGTTCGTCGAGGCGTCGTCGTTCGGCTCGCCCGGTGCCTTGTACGAGGGGGTGGGCCTGATCGAGTCCCGTTGGAACACCCTCGAGGTGGTGGCCGTGAAGAACGGAACCCTCGAGTACTTCCAGCAGGACGGTCCGGGCGCCCCCTGGCGGGGACCGTTCGTGTTCCGGCCGTCGGTGCCGATCACCGGCCGGCCGGCGTTCGTCCAGGGACCGTGGGGCCGGGCGGGCAACTTCGAGGTGGTGGTGCCGGTCAACGATCCCGCCGGCGGCCTGCTGCACCTGTGGCGGAACAACGACCCGCGTCCCGGCGAAGGCCGGCCGCCCTTCGACCAGCCGTGGCAGGAGTCGGTCCGGTTCGGGCAGGGCAGGCGGTACGTCGACGTCGGAATCCTCCCCCACTTCTCGGCGGGTGGCAGCACCAACCAACTCGAGGTGCTCGCCTACGGCGACGGCCCCCGGGTGGACTACTTCAGCCGCCCCGATGGGGGTCCTCATGCGTGGCAGTGGCAGGGACCGTCCCAGCCGCCGGAGTTCCAGATGTACGTCCGGCCATCGCCCCCGCCACCTCCGCCGCCCCCGCCGGTCGTCCCGATGGACCACCTCACCTTCATCGCCGAGATCGAACCGACGCTCAGCCCGCAGGCCGTTTGGGTGGACTACACCAGGCCGGGTGGCACGGTGAGCCGGGTGACGCTGGCCTGGGCGGGTTCGTTCTGGCAGGGCGCCGTTCGACCGGCGACCGCGGGCAACTGGACCTACCGGTTCGGGGTGCGGATCGACGGCCGGGACTATGTGAGCGACCCGCTAGCCGAGTACGACTGGGAGACCGGCAATCCCGGCCTGTACTGGAGCTTCCAGCAGGAGCCGAGCGGCTCGGGCAACTACCGCTGGACGCCGACCAGGGTGCTCAACCAATGACCGGCCCGGCCGGGTCACCAGATTCCCGGATCGCGGCCAGCCAGCGCTGCGCCTCCCGGAAGGCGGCATCGTCGGCCTCGGGCAGCACCGGCGACGGCGGAGTCCGATCGGCCCGCGGGTAGGAGCCCAGGTACCGGACGCTCGCGCACACCCGGTGCAGGGCGGCCAGCGTGTCGGCGATCCGGGCGTCGGCGACGTGCCCCTCGCAGTCGATCGAGAAGCAGTACTCGCCGAGCTGGCCCTTGGTCGGCCGGGACTCGATGCGGGTGAGGTTCACCCCGCGGGTGGCGAACTCGGTCAGCAGTTGCAACAGCGCGCCGGGGTGGTTCTGCCGCAGGTAGCTGACCAGGGTGGTCCGGTCGGCCCCGGTCGGCGGCGGGGCCGGCTGCGGCCGGGTGAGCAGCACGAACCGGGTCACCGCACCGGGCTGGTCGGCGATGTCGGCGGCCAGCGTGTCCAGCGAGTACAGCTCTGCCGAGACGGCCGGCGCCACCGCCGCGTCGAACCGGCCGGCGGCCACCGCCTCGGCGCCGGCCGCGGTCGAGTCGACCAGGGCGATGGTGGCCGCCGGCAGTTCGGTGAGTAGGAACCTGCGCACCTGCGCCTCGGCGTGCGGGTGGGTGGCCACCGTCCGGACCGCCTCGATCGGGGTGCCCGGCCGGGCCAGCAGTTGGAAGACCACCGGCAGGAACGTCTCGGCGACGATCACCAGCGGCCGACCGGCGGTGAGCGCGTCCAGGGTGGCCGGCACCGCCCCCTCGACCGAGTTCTCCAGCGGCACCACCGCACCGTCGACGTCGCCGGCCCGCAGGGCGTCGATGGCCTGGGTCACGCTGCCGGACGGCACCAGTTCGGCGGCTGCCAATCGATCGGTATCGGCCAACTGCCTGGCGGCGGCGTGCGCGAAGGTGCCGGCTGGTCCGAGAAAGGCGTAGCGGGCGGGTGGCACCGGCTCAGCATAGGCAGCGAGCCAGCCGGCTCAGCCGGTCAGCGCGGCCCGGACGGCTTGCTCCTCCTCCGGCGACAGCGGGTGTTCACCGACCCCCGCGGTCAGCGACTTGGCATACAGCCGGGTGTCGGACGGGCTGGCGATCGAGGTCAGGGTGATGCCGTTGCCCCGGTCATCCAGCAGCGCCAAGCTGAACGACAGCCGGCCGCTCAGGTCGTCGAAGGCGTCGTAGCGCACCAGCGCCACCCGGCGCAGCACGGTGCCGATCGTCTCGCTGAGCTGCTGCACCGTCCTGGCCAGCTCGGCGCGCTCACCGGCCAGTTGCCCGGCCAGGTCCTGCTGGGCGCCGGCCAGCTCGTCCCGCATGGTGGTGTGCGCCGCCGTCAGGTCTCGTTGCAGCTCGAGGATGTCCCGGCGCACCGCCTCGCTGGCGGCCATGTGCTTCTCGGCTGCCTCCAGGATGGTCTCCCGGCCGGACGTGCCCCGCGAGAGTAACGCCACCGAGCGGCGCAATCGGGCCAGCGTGCGGAGCGCGAGCACCCCGGCGACCAGGCCGGCCAGTCCGGCGAGCAGGGCCAGGACGGCGAGCCAGGTATTCATCGCCGCTCAGCCTAGAGTCGGCCGCTCGCGGCCGGCCTTCGACACTCCAGCTCGGCCCGCTCGCGGCTTCCCCGGTGTCGGGATGCCCGGCCTGGCTCGGCAGAATGGAGCGCGATGACGTCCTTCTTCGCGGTATTCGCCATCGCCCTGGTGGCGATCCTGCTCGTCGAACTCCCCGACAAGACCCTGGTCGCGACCCTCGTGCTGTCCACCAAGTACCGGCATCGCCCGGTGCTGGCCGGCGTCTCGGCCGCGTTCGCGGTGCAGTGCGTGGTCGCGGTGACCGCCGGTGGCCTGTTGCACCTGCTGCCGCACCGGGTGCTCGAGGCCATCGTCGCGCTGCTGTTCGCGGTGGGTGCGGTGTTGCTGGCCCGGGAGAGCCTGAACCGGGACGATGAGGACGAGCCCGATCCCGGCGCACCGGCCGAGGTCGGCGCTTCCAGCCGGCGGATCTTCGGCATCTCGTTCGGGGTGCTGTTCGCCGCCGAGTGGGGTGACGCGTCGCAGCTGGCCACCGCCGGCCTGGTGGCCCGGTACGGCGAGCCGGTCGCGATCGGCATCGGCGCGTTCATCGCGCTGGTCGGGGTGGCGTTTCTGGCGGTCGGGCTGGGCAAGGTGATCCTCCGGCGGGTGCCGCTGCACCTGCTGCACCGGCTGGCCGCCCTGCTGTTCGGCGCCTTCGCCATCGTTGCGGCCACCGCCGCGATCCGCGGCTGATCGGGACGGCCGCGATCCGCGGCTGATCGGGACGGCCGCGATCCGCGGCTGATCGGGACGGCCGCGATCCGCGGCTGATCGGGACGGCCGCGATCCGCGGCTGATCGGGACCGCCGCGATCCGCGGCTGATCGGGACCGCCGCGGCCCCGGCTGAGGTCAGCGTCTCGGCCTGGTCTGCTTCGATTAGCCTCACTGGTATGACCGTTCGGTTCCGTCCCGTCCTCGACGCGCTGCCCGCCTACGTGCCCGGCCGGAGCAGCCCGGGGGCGACCAAGCTGGCGAGCAACGAGAACCCGTACCCGCCGCTGCCGCACGTGATCGAGCGGATCACCGAGGCTGCGGCCGGCCTCAACCGCTACCCGGACACCAACTCCACCGCGCTGACCCAGGCCCTGGCCGAGAAGTACGGGGTGCGGCCGGAGCAGTTGGCGCTCGGCTGCGGCTCGGTGTCGCTGTGCCAGCAGTTGGTGCTGGCCACCGCCGGCGAGGGTGACGAGGTGCTGTTCGCCTGGCGCTCGTTCGAGGCGTACCCGATCGTGACCCTGATCGGCGGGGCCACCCCGGTGCAGGTGCCGCTGCGCGAGCAGACGCACGACCTGGCCGCGATGGCCGAGGCGATCACCGAGCGGACCCGGCTGATCTTCGTCTGCAACCCGAACAACCCGACCGGCACCGCGGTGGCCGGCGCCGAACTGGTCGAGTTCCTCGACCGGGTGCCGCGTGACGTGCTGGTGGTGCTGGACGAGGCCTACCGCGAGTTCGTCACCGACGAGTCGGTGGTGGACGGCCTGACCCTGCTGCCGCGCTATCAGAACCTGATCGTGCTGCGGACGTTCTCCAAGGCCTACGGCCTGGCCGGCATGCGGGTCGGCTACGGGATCGCGGCCGACCCGGCGGTGGCGATGGCGGCCCGGCAGACCCAGACCCCGTTCACGGTGACCTCGGTCGCCCAGGTGGCGGCGCTGGCCAGCCTCGACGAGCTGGCCGAGAAGCAACTGGCCGAGCGGGTGGCCGAGCTGGTCGGCGAGCGTCGCCGGCTGACCGACGCGCTGCGCGAACTGGGCTACGCGGTGCCGGAGTCGCAGGCCAACTTCGTCTGGCTGGCGGACGGCGACCCGGCTGCCGGCGGCATCGACGCGGTGACGTTCGCCGCCGGCTGCGAGCAGCGGGGACTGCTGGTGCGCGCCTTCGCCGGCTCCGGGGTGCGGATCACGGTCAGCACGACCGCCGAGAACGATGCGCTGCTGGCCGCGGCCCGGGAGTTGCGCGGCTGACCTCAGCCACCGGAGATAACCGGAGATAAAAGGAAGTGGAGGATCGCTCGCCGCCGCGCGGACACGCCGCGCAGGCTCCCCTGGCGAAGATCCCCCACTCCCTCCCCCGATCCACCAGCCCCGGCTGGTGGGCTTTGCTCCATCACTCGGATGGAAACCCCTCGGCGCCGAACCGGCGCCATTCCGGCTGGTAGGCCCGGTCGCCACCAGCCTCACCCGCATCGCGGCCACCCGTCCGGCCACCGGCCGACCGGTGTCGCTGGCAGCGGTCGCCGAGCACGAAGCAGTCCAGGCAGTAGGCCGGGCTGGCCGCGAGGAACTCGCTCAGCGCCCGGCTCTCAGCCACCGCCCGGAAGCCGGCGGTGCCGGCGCCGGCCAGGTCACCGGTCAGCGCGAGCAGGCCGGCCACCCGGTACAGGCTGGCGACGTGTGCCTCCCGTCGCCGGATCACCAGATCCACCGGCTCGGACTCGGCAGCCAGGCTGTCGGCGCGCAGCGCACCGTCCAGCCATTGCTGATCGGCTGCGCCGAGTGGACCGACGAAGTCACCGTCGTAGGCACCCCGGCCGGCCGCGGCGTCATGGGCGTACGACATCGGTGCGCCGTTCCGCGAGCCAACTGAAGTGCAGCGCGGCCACCGCCAGCTTCTCTTGCTCCGACTCGGCCGCGAACAGGGTGCCCGGGCTGACCTCGAAGGCCCGCTCGATGGCGATCGCGGTGGTCAGCGCGCAGGTGGACCGGCGACCGGTGACCAGGTGGTTCACCGTCGCGTGGCCGAGTGGCGCCGTGCGGGCGAGTTCACGCTCGGACAGGCCGGACACCTCAAGGCACTCCACGAGCGCCTCTCTGCTCCGCACCAGCATCGCGTCTCCCGCACGTCCAGTCTGCGGTGGCGGCTGTCGGACCTGTCGTCTACAGTCGCCATCGACTAACGACGATCAATGTAGCGACCTTTTTCGTAGATGCGCAAGCATTGCCGAATTGGGGTTGGCGGGCGCTACTCTGTGTCCAGTCCGCGAGTAATGAAGGAGTTGGCCGTACGTGAGCGCGCTGTCCGACTACCTGAACGATCATCTGCCGAGTGGCTGGAACAAGCCCAGGCTGGTTGACGCCCTCGACGGCCGGCTCGACCGGGCGACCGTCTACAAGTATTTGGCCGGCAAGCACCCGCGCCAGCCCAGCGAGTCGGTGCTACAGGCCTTCGCCGAAGTGCTGCCGGATGCCTCGGTCGTCGAGCTGCGCGCTGCGGCCGGCCAGTCGCACGGGGTCGAGGAACCCTGGATCCCGCCGGTCGAGGCGAACCGGCTGACGATGGCGCAGCGGCAGGCGCTCGAGGCGTTCATCAAGGCGACGGTGGCCAGCAACGACGCGCTGGTCCGCGACCTCGAGCAGGTCGAGGCGCTCGCGCTGCCGGAGTTGCCGGAGCCGGCGCGGTCCGAGGCGGACGACCTGACCCTGGCCGAGCGGCGCGAGGTGCAGAGCTACCTCGAGCAGCTCTACGCCTCCGGTCGGAAGGACCTCGCCGACCGGGTGGCCGCCTCCCTGGTGATCAACTCGGCCTCGGTGACCGCCAGCAGGTCCTCCAACACCTGACCGTCGCGGGGCTTCGCCGCCACCGCGACGTTGGCCCGCACTCCGCCGCCGGCCAGCGCGGAGCGCAGCCGAAGCGCCAGCGACTCGGCGTTCGGCCCGGGGCAGTCGGCCAGCAGGATCACCAGGCCGGACGCGCCCACCGCACCGATCGCGTCGCAACCCGCCTGCAACTGGGCGATCGCCCGGGCCGCCGTCGGGTCGTCGGTGTCCAGCCGCAGGATCGAGGCGGTGGTGCAGGCCCGGACCACCTCGCGGGCGACGGTGCCCCACACCTTCTCGGTCATCGGAGCGGCCAGGCCGGCGGCGCTGCTGCGCGACTCGCTGCGCATCGCGTAGCGCTGAATGCCGATCACCGCCGGCAGTGAGAGCCAGAGCAGCGGGACGTTCACCGCGGCCAGCAGCACCTGGGCCAGGCCCACGCCGAGGGTGACCAGCTCGTTCAGGTGGCCCTCGATCCGGCGGAACTGGCGCAGGTTGGCCAGCGGGCCGCTCAGTGCGATCGCCAGGCAGATGAAGAGCAGGCCGGTGGCCATGTAGGCGAGGCCGGCCAGCGGCAGCAGCGCGGCGTACGGGCCGGGCAGCCGCACCACGTCGTGGGCCGCGACGGCGGCCAGCAGGGTGACCGCCTCGCTGTAGACGTAGCGGTAGCGCACCGTCTTGCCGTCGAAGTTGCGCACCGGCCAGTGGAACGCGGCGCCGACCACGATCACCGCCGCGGCCAGCGGCATCGGCAGCAGCACCGCCGCCGGGAACGCCCAGGTCGAGCGCATGTTCGAGATCGCCGGCTTGTCGCGCCGGTTGAGCAGGTGCCGGGCGCCCTCTGACTTCACCGAATAAAGTGAGTAGCCCGATACCAATGAGGCGAGCAACACGGCCAGCCAGATGTCGGCGGCGGTGATCCGGGAATGGTTGAGCAGCACGCCGACCAGCGCCGCGAGTTCAGTCGTGGCGATGAGCGCGAGCATGGGCCATCGCAACTGGAGCAGCGGCCAACTCGTTACCTTCTTCAGCACCGCTCAGCCTTTCGGTCCACCTGACGTTAGTGCTGCTGAAGGAGGTGACGTCATGCGGAGCTGGGATTGGAACTGATCTTCACCAAGCATTGATCTTGCCGTAAACATCGGGCGCATCCAATGTCATTGGCAGAGTATCCGAAGTGGTAGCGATTGTCCTGGGGACCTCGGGGCAATCGCTATCACTCACTCCATGCCGCGGTCGCCGATCACCCGCTCGACCGGACGCGCGGCGCCGGCGACTGCGGCCGCGACCGCGGTCGGCACCGCCGGATCGAACACCGAGGGGATGATGTAGGCCGGGTTCAACTGGCTGTCGGTGACGCACTGGGCCAGCGCGGTCGCCGCGCGCAGCAGCATCGGCGTGGTCACCTGGCCGGCCTGGGCGTCCAGCAGGCCCCGGAACACGCCGGGGAACGCCAGCACGTTGTTGATCTGGTTCGGGTAGTCCGAGCGTCCAGTCGCCACGATGGTGGCGTACCGCCCGGCCGCGTCCACGTCGGTCTCCGGGTCCGGGTTGGCCAGCGCGAACACCACCGGGTCCTCGGCCATGTCGGCGATCCACTCGGCCGGCAGCACGCCCGGCGCCGAGACCCCGATGAAGACGTCCGCCCCGCACAGGGCGTCGTGCAGGTTGCCGGTGACCCCGGCCGGGTTGGTCCGCCGGGCCAGCGCCGCCTTGGCCGGGGTCAGCTGCTCGTCGGCCGGCGCCAGGATGCCCTCCCGGTCCCAGACCAGCACGTGCCGCAGTCCGGCCGCCAGCAGCAGGTCGACGATGGCGGTGCCGGCCGCACCGCCGCCCGCCACCACCACCCGCACCGAGGCCAGCCCCTTGCGCACGCAGCGCAGCGCGTTGGTCAGCGCGGCCAGCACCACGATCGCGGTGCCGTGCTGGTCGTCGTGGAACACCGGGATGTCGAGGAGTTCGCGCAGCCGGGCCTCCACCTCGAAGCAGCGGGGCGCCGAGATGTCCTCCAGGTTGATGCCGCCGAAGCCGGGCGCGATGCCCTTGACGATCTTGACGATTTCATCAACGTCCTGGGTGTCCAGGCAGATCGGCCAGGCGTCGATGTTGGCGAATCGCTTGAACAGCGCGGCCTTGCCCTCCATCACCGGCAGCGCCGCGCCGGGGCCGATGTTGCCCAGCCCGAGCACCGCCGAGCCGTCGGTCACCACCGCCACCGAGTTGCCCTTGATGGTCAGCTTGGCGACGTCCTCCGGGTGCGCGGCCAGCGCCAGCGACACCCGTCCGACGCCAGGGGTGTAGGCCATCGACAGGTCGTCCCGGGTCTTCAGCGGCACCTTCGAGGTCACCGCGATCTTGCCGCCGAGGTGCAGCAGGAAGGTCCGGTCCGACACCCGGTGCACCTCGATGCCGGGGAGTTCGCGCAGCGCCGCCACGATCTGTTCCGAGTGCTCGCCGTTCACCGCCGAGCAGGTCACGTCGATGGTGATCCGGTCGTGCCGGGACTCCGAGACGTCCACTGCGGTGACCAGTCCACCAGCCTCCGAGACCGCCGTCGCCAGCCGGGCCACCACCGAGGAGTCCGGCTGGGCGTACACCCGGACGGTGATCGAGTACGAGGCGGAGGTGGGCGTCGGGCGGGGCTTCGCGGAATCCGGCATGGCCATGGCGCTCATCGTGCCAAACCGTTGGCCGATTCGGTCAGTGTGGCGGAGCCCGTCCCGGGTCGGCCACGCCGTTCCGGCCCGCTGTGGTTCGATAAGGAGAGCCGCTCCAACGGCGGGGCGGCGTTGAGGAAAGCAACATCCGTTCCACGCCACCGGCGTGCCTACATCGACGTCACAACGAGGTGACCGAGCGAATGACCGACGTGTCCGAGCCCGCGCCGAACGGCGCGCCCACCGAGACCGGCGGTCAGCCGGTGCGCCAGTCGGCCGAGTTGCCGCACGACTACCCGGTCTTCCACCGGCGGTACCTGCTCCGGGCCGGCACCCAACTGCCGGGCCGGCAGAGCCGGGAGCTGGACGAGATCGCGCTGCGGCACTACCGGGCCGCCGAGTCGCGGGAGCGGTCGGAGACCGTGCTGGCCAGCTACGACCTGGACGGCGACCGGACCGCGATCGACCTGGTGACCACCGACGCGCCGTACCTGGTCGACTCGGTGCGGGCCGAGCTGGGGCGAACCGGCCACCAGATCGAGCACCTGCTGCACCCGCAGATCGTGGTGCACCGGGACGACGCCGGCCTGATCTGCCAGGTGCTGGACCTGGCCGACACCGCAGAGGTGCCCGAGGGTGCGGTCGCCGAGTCCTGGATGCACATCGAGACCGGCCTGATCCCGGCCGACGAGCAGCCGGGCGTGCTGGCCGACCTGCGCCGGGTGCTGGCGGACGTGCACAACGCGGTTGCCGACGCGCCGGCGACGTACTCCCTGATCCGGGAGCTGGCCGAGAAGATCGAGAACGACCCGGGCGAGTTCGACCGGGACACCTCCACCGAGGCCGGGGCGCTGCTGCGCTGGCTGGCTGACGGCAACTTCCTGATCCTCGGTCACGCCGCGTACTCGGCGAACGAGCTCACCAATCCGACCAGGTCGGCCGCCGCGGTCGAACAGGGCGTGCTGCGCGGCGAGGCGAGCATCTCGCCGCTGGAGTTGCTGCCGGCCTACCGGTCCGGCGCGCCGCTGGTGATCTTCAAGTCGCCGATGGTCTCCACCGTCCGGCGGTCCACCCGGTACGACTGCGTCACCGTCATCGCGCCCGGCGCCGGCGACGCCGAGGCCCGGATCCACGTCTTCCTCGGCCTGATCACGGACGAGTCGGACGGCACCGTAGGGCGGGTGCCGGTGGTCCGCCGCCGGATCGCCGAGGTGCTGCACCGCTCCGGCGCCCGGGCCGACAGCCACACCGGCCGGCAGCTGCTGGCCGCACTGCGCACGCTGCCCCGCGACGAACTGCTCGAGGCGCCGGCCCTTGACCTGCTGCGGCTGTCCCAACTGGTGGTCGACCGCGCCGAGCGGCAGGGCATCGGGGTGTTCGCCCGGGTGCACTTGAACCGCGACTTCGTCACCGTGCTGGTGTACTTCCCCGGCGAGCGGCTGGGCCCGGAGACCCGGGCCCGGGTGCGTGACGTGGTGCTCGCGCACTGGCCGGGCAAGATCATCGGCCGGGACGACCGGATCGTCGAGCTGGGCATGGCCCGCATGCAGTTCCTGGTGGCGTTGCGTCCCGGCGAGGAGGTGCCCAACCCCGACCGGGCCACCGTCGAGACCGAGGTCGCCCGGGTGACCCGGCGGTGGAGCGACGACCTGGCCGACCTGCTCACCGTCGGACTCGGCGAGCAGGAGGCCGACCGGGTGCTGCGCCGCTACACCGGCGCGTTCCCGGAGGCGTACAAGGAGGACTTCGGGGCGCCGACCGCGGTGGCCGACCTGCGCCGGCTCGAGCAACTGCCGGACGCGGATGGGCTGAGCTTCGACGTCTACACCCCGGCCGCGGATGACGAGGCTGACCGGCGGCTGAAGATCTACCGCACCGGCTCGCCGCTGTCGCTGGGCCGCACCCTGCCGATGCTGGAGCGGATGGGCATCGAGGTGCTCGACGAGCGGCCGTACGAGATCGAGCGCACCGACGGCACGTCCGCCTGGGTGTACGACTTCGGGCTGAAGCTGGGCGAGGGCGTCGACTTCTCGGCCGAGCGCTCGGCCGCGGTGCTGGACACCCTGCGCATGCTCTGGGCCGGCGGGGTCGAGCAGGACGGCTTCAACGCGCTGGTGGTCCGGGCCGGGCTGACCTGGCAGCAGGCCACCGTGCTGCGGGCCTACGCCAAGTACCTGCGGCAGGCCGGCACCACCTTCAGCCAGGGTTACATCGAGCAGACGCTGAGCCAGCACCCGGCCATCGCCCGGCTGCTGATCGAGCTGTTCGAGGCCCGGTTCGACCCGGAGCGGGAGCTGGAAGCCGCCGAGGCCGACCAGGGTGCCATCCGGGCCGCCGTCGACAACGCGCTGGCCGAGGTGGCCAGCCTCGACCAGGACCGGATCCTGCGGTCGCTGCTCGGGCTGATCCTGGCGTCGCTGCGGACCAACTACTTCCAGACGCTGGCCACCGGGCAGACGCCGGCCGCGTTCGCGGTCAAGCTCGACCCGCGGGCCATCGAGGAGCTGCCGGAGCCGCGGCCGAAGTTCGAGATCTGGGTTTACTCGCCCCGGGTCGAGGGGGTGCACCTGCGGTTCGGTGCGGTCGCCCGCGGCGGCCTGCGCTGGTCGGACCGGCGGGAGGACTTCCGCACCGAGGTGCTCGGCCTGGTGAAGGCCCAGATGGTGAAGAACACCGTCATCGTGCCGGTCGGCTCGAAGGGCGGCTTCGTCGCCAAGTCGCTGCCCGACCCGGCCGTCGACCGGGACGCCTGGCTGGCCGAAGGGGTGGCCTGCTACCAGATCTTCATCACCTCGCTGCTGGAGCTGACCGACAACTATGTCCGGGACTCCCACGGCGACCAGACGGTGGCCCGGCCGCCGGCTACCCGGTGCTACGACGAGGAGGATCCGTACCTGGTGGTGGCTGCCGACAAGGGCACCGCCACCTTCTCGGACCTGGCCAACCAGATCGCGGTCGAGCGGGGTTTCTGGCTGGGCGACGCGTTCGCCTCCGGCGGCTCGGTGGGCTACGACCACAAGGCGATGGGCATCACCGCCCGCGGCGCCTGGGAGTCAGTGAAGTACCACTTCCGCGAGCTGGGCACCGACACCCAGACCCAGGACTTCACGGTGGTCGGCATCGGTGACATGTCCGGCGACGTGTTCGGCAACGGCATGCTGCTGTCCGAGCACATCCGGCTGCTGGCCGCCTTCGACCACCGGCACGTGTTCCTCGACCCGGATCCGGACCCGGCCCGGTCCTACGCCGAGCGGCGGCGGCTTTTCGAGCTGCCCCGGTCCAGCTGGGCCGACTACGACCAGTCGCTGATCTCCGAGGGTGGCGGCGTGTACCCGCGCACCCTGAAGTCGATTCCGGTCAGCCCGCAGGTCCGTGAGGCACTGCGGATCCCGGCCGGGGTCGGCTCGCTCTCGCCGGCGCAGCTGATCCACGCGATCCTCACCGCTCCGGTCGACCTGCTCTGGAACGGCGGCATCGGCACGTACGTCAAGGCCTCCACCGAGAGCAACCTGGACGCCGGCGACAAGGCCAACGACGCGCTGCGTGCCGACGGCGCCGAGTTGCGGGCGAAGGTGATCGGTGAGGGCGGCAACCTGGGGCTGACCCAGCGCGGCCGGATCGAGTACGCCCGGACCGGTGGCCGGGTGAACACCGACGCCATCGACAACTCGGCCGGGGTGGACACCTCCGACCACGAGGTGAACATCAAGATCCTGCTGGACACCGCGGTGCGGGCCGGCGAGATCGACACCGGCCACCGCAACAAGCTGCTCTCCTCGGTCACCGACGAGGTAGCCGAGCTGGTGCTGCGGGACAACTACGAGCAGAACGTGCTGCTCGGGGTCGCCCGGCACGGTGCCCGGGCGCTGGTGTCGGTGCACCGGCGGCTGCTGCGCGAGATGGAGTCCGCCGGCTGGCTGGACCGGCAGATCGAGTTCCTGCCGTCGGACAAGGAGCTGGCCGCCCGGGAGGCGGAGCAGGTCGGGCTGACCTCGCCGGAGCTGGCGGTGCTCGCCGCCTACGTCAAGATCGCGCTGGCCGAGCGGCTGGGCGGCTCCACGCTGCCGGACGAGCCGTGGTTCCAGCGGATGCTGGCCGACTACTTCCCCCGCCCGATCGCCGAGGACTTCGCCGACCGGCTGGCCGCCCACCCGCTGCACCGCGAGATCATCACCACCAGCGTCGTGAACGACATGGTCAACCACGGCGGCATCACCTTCGTGTTCCGGGCCCAGGAGGAGACCGGCGCCGACGTGGCCCAGATCAGCCGGGCGTACGCGGTGGTGCGCGAGGTGTTCGGGCTGGCCGACATCTGGGCCGGCCTGGAGGCCCTGGACAACCAGGTGCCCACCGACGCCCAGCACGTCGGGTACCGCGAGGTGCGGCGGACCATCGACCGGGCGGTCCGTTGGCTGGTCGACGTGCGGTTCCCGATCAGCGACGTCGCAGCCGAGATCGAACGGTTCAAGCCGACCTTCGACGCGCTCGGCCCGCGGGTACCGGAGCTGCTCCGGGGCCGGGAGCGGGAGAACTTCTACGCCGACATCGACCGGCTGATCGGCCACGGCCTGCCGCGAGAGCTGGCGATGCGGATCACCAACCTGCTCTCCAGCTTCCTGCTGTTCGACGTGGTCGAGATCGCCCAGGCCAACGAGGGCGACCCCGCCGAGATCGCCGACCTGCACTTCGCCCTGTCCGAACAGCTCTCGGTGGACGACATGCTGACCGCGGTCACCAAGCTGCCCCGGGACGACCGCTGGTCGGCGTTGGCCCGGGCGGCGATGCGGCACGACGTCTACGCGGCGCTGGCGGCGATCACCACCTCGGTGTGCAAGCACACCGACCCGACCCAACTGGCCACCGAGCGGATGGCGCAGTGGGCCGAGGAGAACCCGGAGCGGATGGAGCGGGCCCGGTCGACCTTCGCCGAGGCGCTGTCCCGCGACACGGTGGACCTGGCGACCCTGTCGGTGGCGCTGCGGGTGATGCGCAGCCTGCCGTCCTGACCCCGCACTGAACCGATGGAGCCGGGCCGCTCAGCGGCCCGGCTCCATCAGTGGGGGGATATCGGTGGTCTGGGTACTTCGAATACCTGCTCGGCTGGCCGGCGCGAGCCGGGCTCAGCCGACCGACTGCAGGGCGGAGCCGTCACCGTCCCGGGCGTGGTGCGCCTCCTGGGAAAGCGGCGCCGCCTGGGGAAGCGGGCCGCTCGCCCAGACGCTGGTGCCGGCGCTGGTGCGCTCGACCCCCCAGTCGGCGGTCAGCGCCGCGACGATCATCAGGCCGCGCCCGCAGGTGTCCTCCGGCTCGGCCTCCCGCGGGCTGATGCGGGGGGCGGCGTCGCCGCCGTCGGTGACCGTGATGCGGTAGCTGTCCTCGGTGAACGTCCACTCGATCGCGATGTGTCCGGACGGAAGCGGCAAGCCGTGCCGGACGGCGTTGCCGACCAGTTCACTGGCGATCAGAGCGATGTCGAAGGCCTCGTCCTGGCTGAAACCGGCCTTACGGAAGGCGGCAGCGACACTGCGTCGGGCCACCGCGGCACTGCTGGGCGCATGCCTGACCCATAAAGTCGCCACCCGCTGACTTCCCCCCTCGGCTCGCGCTGCTGCCAGCCTGCCGGTCGATCTCACTCTTTCTACCCGATCGGATGTTGCGGTAAACCGGAATCTATCGCTAACCGCCAGGCCAGCTAGGACACCTGGCCGAGCTGTCGGCGTACCGCCCGGGGCCGGTTGGTGATGATCGCGTCGATGCCCAGCCGGTGCACCAGGTCGACGTCGGCCGGCTCGTCCACGGTCCAGCAGAACACCCGGTTGCCGGCCTGGTGCACCCGCTCGACCAGCCCGGGCTCCTCCCGTAGCAGCTTCAGTCCCGGGCCGGCGGTGTGCACGCCGGTCGGCAGCGTGCCGTCCCGGCGGAACGGCGTCTCGCGCAACAGCAGCAGCACCAGGGGCACCGACGGAGCGAGCAGCCGGACCCGGCGAAGCGCCACCGAGGCGAAGCTCATGATGGTGACCGGGGATGGCTCGACAGCCGGCTGACCGGGCGGCGGCGCCCAGCCGAACCGCTGCAACAGCCGGACCAGCTCCTTCTCGACCAGGCCGCCGTACCGGGTCGGGTGCTTGGTCTCGATGAGCAACTGCACCGGACGGCCGGCATCGGCGACCACGCCGAGCAGCGTCTCCAGGGTGAGCACCCGGGAGCTGTCCGCCGACAGCCGGTCCGGCGCTACCCCGGCCAGGTACGGCGAGTCGTCGTCCTGCTCGTGGCCGGCGTTCTGGGCGGCGGCTGCGGCGGTCGGCTGGTCGAGCAGGTCGGCCCGCCAGGACCGGAAGTCAAGCTCCTGCAGGCCGGAGAGGTCCAGTTCGCTGACCACGCCGGTGCCGTTGGAGGTGCGGTTGACGGTGCGGTCGTGCACGCAGACCAGGTGGCCGTCCCTGGTCAACCGGACGTCGCACTCCAGCCCGTCCGCGCCGGACTCGATCGCCGACAGGTAGGCGGGCAGGGTGTGCTCGGCGACGTCGTAGGACGCGCCGCGGTGCGCGATCACCAGCGGCCGGTCACACGGCGGCAGCGGCGGGCGGGTGCGGTTGCGAAGGCGTGGGCGAGCCACGATCAGGTCCTATCGAAGCTGGGGCTCGTCGCCGGTGTCACTGACCATCGGCTGGCCGGCGGCGTGCCAGCCGCGCATCCCGCCGGTCAGCACCGCCGCGTCGAAGCCGTTCCGGTTCAGCCAGGTGACTGCCTGCCGGGCCCGACCGCCGCCCTTGCAGGTGACCACCAGGGTCTCGTCGGTGAGCAGCTCGCCCGGTTCGTAGAGCATCCGGTTGGCCAACCGGCCGAGCGGCACGTGCACGGCGCCGTCGATGTGGCCGGCCGCCCACTCGTCGTCCTCCCGGACGTCCAGGATCAGCTGGCCCGGACGCAGGGCATCCCGCTCGACGCTGGGCGTTGCGTCCAGCCCGAATTCCGTCATATTTGCAGTGTGCTCCATTGCCTCCGGCCGCCGCGCAGGGCCCCCTACTTCACCAGCCGGGACAGCCGCCGGTCAGCCAAGTTACGCCCGCCGGTCTGACAGGTCGGACAGTACTGCAGCGACTTGTCAGCAAACGACACCTCGCGCACCGTGTCGCCGCACACCGGGCAGGGCAGCCCGGTGCGGGCGTGGACGGCCAGCCCGCTGCGCTTCTCGGCCTTCAGGGTGGCGGCGCGCTGTCCCACCGAGCGCTGCACCGCGTCGGTCAGGGTGTCGCGCATGGCGGTGTAGAGGGTGCTCACCTGCGCCTCGGTGAGCCGGGACGCGATCGCGAACGGCGACAGGTGCGCCGCGTGCAGGATCTCGTCGGAGTAGGCGTTGCCGATGCCGGCGATCACCGACTGGGTGGTCAGCACACCCTTGAGCTGGGCGCGGTTCTCGGCCAGCAGCCGGGCGAAGTCGGCCAGTTCGACCCGCAGCGCGTCCGGCCCGAGCCGGGCGATGCCCGGTACCTCGAGCGGGTCGCGCACCAGGTAGACCGCCAACCTCTTCTGGGTGCCGGCCTCGGTCAGGTCGAAGCCGGCGTTCTCGTCGGCCGGCTCGTCGCTGTCCGGCGACGGCGCCAGGTGCAGCCGGAAGGCCAGCGGTCCCCGGCCGGGTTTCGGTGGCGCGGCCGGCAGTTTCTCCCGCCACTGCAGCCAACCGCCGCGGGACAGGTGGCTGACCAGGTGCAGGCCGTCGATCTCGAGGTCGAGGAACTTGCCGAACCGCTGGGCGCCGGTGACGGTGAGGCCGTTCAGCGCGGTCAGCGGCGGGTCGAAGGTCTTCACCGCGCTGAACGCGGCGACGTCCGAGCGGGCCACGATCCGACCGACCGCACGCTCCCGCAGGAAGGCGGCCAGCGCTTCGACTTCCGGCAGTTCCGGCACGATCGCCAGCCTAGTCGCCGGCACCTACCGGACGCGGCCGTTTGGGTCCGGTTCAACCGGTGGCTGGATACCCTGGCGCGGTGGCGCAGCAGCGGTCGGCATCCAAGCGGCGGCTGTTCGGCCCCGGTCGCAAGCAGAAGGCAGCCAGGAAGAAGCGGTTCCGGCCGCGCCGGCTGGCCGCCAAGGCGGTGCTGGCGCTGGTCCTGCTCTGGCTGGCGGCCTGTTTCTTGGTGGTGGCTGAGCCGACCGTGAACGAGCCGGCCCGCGCCGACGCGATCGTGGTGCTGGGCCCACCCCTGGTGGACGGTCGGCTGCCGACCGCGTTCGCGCTGGCCCGCGAGCACTACGCGAACCTGGTGGTGATCTCGATCGGCTGGCCCAAGGGCCGGCAGCGGATCCCGGCCTGCACCCAGCCACCGGCCGGCATCACCGTCGAGTGCTTCCAGCCCGACCCCGGCACCACCCGCGGCGAGGCCGAGCACATCGGGGCGCTGGCCCGCGCCCGGCACTGGCACTCGGTGCTGGTGGTGACCTCGAAGTACCACGTCTCGCGGGCCCGGCTCATCGTCGGACGCTGCGTGCCGGGCACCGTCCGGCTGGTCGCCGCGCCGGGCACCCCGTCGACGAGCGGCTGGCTGTACCAGTTCGCCTACCAGACCGGCGGCTTCGCGAAGGCGCTGTTGCATCAGGGCTGCTGAAATGCCTGATCCGCCGGCTCGTTCCGGGCAGGATGGGATGATGCAGGACGTCCGGCTGACGAACCTCGACGAGCCGCTGTTCCCCGACGCCGGGGCCACCAAGCGGCACCTGGTCGACTACCTGACCGCCGTGTCCGGGCCGCTGCTGAGGGAGCTGGCTGACCGGCCGCTCTCGGTGATCCGGGTGCTGCGCGGCCAGGAACCGTTCATGCAGAAGAACCTGCCGAAGTACACCCCCGACTGGCTACCCCGCACGACGGTCTGGGCCGAGCGGTCGCACCGGGAGATCTCGTACGGGTTGTGCAACGACCTGCCGGCGTTGCTGTGGTTCGCCAACCAGCGGTCGGTGGAATACCACCCGACGCTGTGGCGGGTCGGCCAGCCGGACCGGCCGACGTACCTGGTGATCGACCTCGACCCGCCGGAGGGCGCCGGGTTCGCTCCGGTGGTGACCGCCGCTGAACTGGTCCGGGCCGCGCTCGCCGAGCTGGGCCTGGCCGGCGCGGTGAAGACCAGCGGGTCGAAGGGGGCGCACATCTACCTGCCGATCACCGGCGCGACCGCCGAGCAGGCGGCGGCCGCCGGCCGAGCCCTGGCGGCCCGGGCCGAGCGGCTGGATCCTGCCGCGGTCACCACGGCGTTCATCCGGGACGACCGTGGCGGCAAGGTCTTCCTCGACTCCACCCGAGCCGGTGGCGCGACGGTGGCGGCGGTCTACAGCCCGCGGCTGCGGCCCGGACTGCCGGTGTCGTTCCCGGTCGGCTGGGACGAGCTGCGGTCGGTGACGCCGGCCGACTTCACCGTGCACACCGCGGCCGGCCTGCTCGCCGGTGGTGACCCATGGGCGGCCAGCCTGCCGGCACCGCAGCCGTTGCCGGCCGGCCTGGTCGACGAGGGCCGGCAGATCCCGGTGGCCCGGGTGCAGGCGATGCACGAGGGCAAGCGGCGGGCCCGAGCCAGGCGAGCTGAGACGGACGGTCGCTGAGACCGGCTTGGCGGTCAGCCGAGGCCCAGCACGGTCCGGGTCTGCGCCGCCATCTGGGACTCACCCAGTGCGTTGGGGTGCACGATCACCGGGTTGGTGCCGAGCAGCGCCGGCTCGATCCAGCGGGTGCCGATCGGCTGGCAGGCGTCGTGCCCCTCCGAGACGCTGCTGAAGTCGACGTAGGTCGCCCCGGTCGCGGCGGCGGCCCGGCGGACCGCGTCGTTCAAGCTGGCCTGCACTTCGCGCAGGTACGGCACGTCACCGCTGGCGACCGGCATCTGCGGGTAGCAGCCGCCGCTGGTGGGCAGGATCCACGGGTAACCGAGGATGGCCACCCGGGCCAGCGGGGCACGGGTCCGCACCGCCTGCAGGGCCCGGACCAGGGCCGGATAGGTGGTGCTGTCGATGGTGTCGGTGAAGGACGAGCCGTAGGTGTCCCGGCACGGGCTGCCCTGGCCGAGGGTGGTCAGCCCGGCGGCGCCGCACTCGACGATGGCGTCGATGAACACGCCGCTGTCGTTGCCGCCGATGGTCATGGTGACCAGTTGGGTATCCGGCCGCAGCGCGTCCAGCTGGGGTGCCAGGCCCGGGTACTGCCCGGTGAAGAAGTCCTTGGTCTGGGCCGCTCCGCAGGTCACGTCGGTGAGCTGGGCGCCGGTGGCGGCCGCGAGGTCGTGCGGGTAGTTGACCAGCGACCGGGCGCACTCCGGTGGCGCGGTCGGGTCGGGCAGGGTGCCGGAGGCGGCGCTGTAAGAGTCACCGAGGGCCACGTACGCCAGCCCGGCACCGGCGCCGGCCGGCGTGGCCAGCGAAACGGTCGCCGCGACGGCGGCGGTCACGAGCAGGAAGAGTCGGTTCAAGCGGTGCATCTGGCCTCCCGGAATCGGTGCGTGCCTTGCCGGATAAACGAGCCCGTCCGCCTGACGGTTACGTACGCCCGGGTTTGGGTACGCTCCTTCCTCTGACCGGGGCCCGGCCGCAGACCACTTCCGGCGTGCTGTTACCGTTCCGTGTTGTTATGACGCACGCCCGACAGCCAGGACGGCATCGCAGCCCCGCCAAGCACCGTCGCCCGGCCCCTCAGAAGTCCGGCGTCAGCAGTCTCAAGAGCGTCAAGTTCTTCGGTATCGCCGTGATCGCGTGCGGGTTGGTGCCCACCAGCGCCCAGGCCGCGAAGGTGTTCACCGCGGCCCCCAAGCCGCACGGCCAGGCAGCGCCGGCGCCGTCCGCCGATCCGGTGGAGCACCGGGTCAGCCGGGTGAGCCGGTCCACCCGCCAGGTGCACCCGGCGCAGCCGACCATCAGCCCGGCGCTGCGGCAGTTGGCCGAGCAGACCGACATCCCGGTCCGCGCGCTGATCGCCTACCAGGCAGCGGCGACCGAGCAGCAGCGCAACCAGCCGGGCTGCGGAATCGACTGGGAGTTCATCGCCGCCTTCGGCCGCCTCGAGACCGACCACGGGCGGTTGAACGGCTCCGAGATCGGCTCGGACGGCATCGACCGGCCGGCGATCATGGGTCCGGCGCTGGACGGCTCGGAGCCTGGCGTGATCGGTGCGCTGACCGACGCCAGCGGCAACGCGGTCCGCGCTGAGGGGCCGCTGCAGTTCATTCCGGACAGCTGGCACCGGTGGGGCCACGGTGACATGCAGAGCATCGACGAGGCGGCGCTGGCCGCGGCCAAGTACCTCTGCGCCGACGGCCACGACCTGAGCACCGAGGACGGCCGCTGGGCCGCCGCGCTGTCGTACAACGACGTCGACTGGTACGCCACCGACATCCAGGCGATCTACGCCGACTACCTGAACCGGCAGCCGGCACACTCGTTCCCGGCCGATCCCGGCTCGGACACCGGCAGCAGTGCCAACCCCGCGTCGGTGCAGTCCCCCAGCGAGGCGGCTCCGGCGCCGGCCAGCACCGCGGTCGAGGTGAACAGCAGCTCAGCCGCACCCACTGCCTCGGCTACACCGACCTCCTCGCAGTCCAGCGCCCCGTCCTCGTCCGGTTCCAGCCTGCCGTCGGCCGTTCCGACCAGCAGCCACCACCACTGACTCAGCCGACCCGCCCCGACCGGACCACGGTGAACTTCGGGTCGCGGTGCACCGTCCGGCTCGGCCCGACCAGTTCGCGCAGCACGTTCCGGTAGGCCAAGTGGCTGTTGAAGACGGTCCACAGCTCGCCGCCGGGGGCAAGCACCCGGGCGGCCGCCTCGAACAGCTTCACCGCCGCGCCGGCGTGCACCGCCCCGCCGAGGTGGAACGGCGGGTTGCAGACGATCAGCGGGACGCTCGCCGACTCCACGGTGGCCAGCGCGTCGTCGCGCCGGACGGTGACCAGCGAGCTCAGCCCGTTCGCCTCGGCGGTGGCCGCGGCCGACCGGACGGCTGCCGCGGAGGCGTCCGAGGCCAGGACCGGGACCCCGCGCCGGGCCAGCGCGCAGGCCAGCACCCCGGTGCCGCAGCCGAGGTCCACCGCTGAGCCGGTGGCCGGCAGCTGGTCCAGCACCGCCAGCAGTCGCCGGGTGCCGATGTCGATGCGGCTGCCGGCGAACGCCCCGCCGTACGCGCACACCCAGAGGTCGAGGTCGGCGTGCCACTCCCGGCGCGGGAAGGACGGCAGCTTGAGCGGTCCGGTCCGCGGCCCGGCGGCGGTCAGCACCCGGGACTTCTGCCGGGCGAGCCCCGCCGACACCGAGTCGAACGCGGCGCCCAACACCTCGGTCATGGCCGGCGTCAGGTACTTCAGCCGCCCCCCGACGAACACCCGCACCGACGGCGCGGCGGCCGCGGCGATCAGCCCGGCGAGCTCGGCCAGCTCGTCCAGCCCGCGCGGCGCCTGCACCAGCACCACCTCGGCGCCGGCGAACAGCTGCTGGTCGAGCGGCAGGTCCTGGTAGACCGAGGCCAGCCCCAGCCGCTCGGCGTTCAGCGCCCGGGCCCGCTCGCCGGTCAGCAGGTCGGTGGAACAGCGGAGGCCGGCCAGCCCGAATCGCTCGGCGGCACCCAGGGTGAGCGCCCCGTACCGGTCGCCGACCACCACGACCGTGCCGTCCGGCGCCGCGGCGAGGGCCTCCGCGGCGGTGTCGAGCAGCAGCCGGTCGCTGGCGTCCACCGCGTGCAGGTTGGCGGCTTCGACGTCCGGATACCGGCGCAGCGAGTCGAGCAGTGTCGTCACGAAGGGCCGCCTCAGAAGGCGGGATCGCGCTGCACCGGGCAGGTCATGCAGTGCGCGCCACCCCGGCCGCGGCCCAGCTCGAAGCCCTGCACGGTGATCACCTCGATGCCGGCCTTGCGCAGCGCGGTGTTGGTGGCGGCGTTGCGCTCGTAGCCCACCACCACGCCGGGCTCCAGCGCGAGCAGGTTGTTGCCGTCGTCCCACTGCTCGCGGGCGGCGCCGAACTCGTCGCCGCCGGTGGAGATCCGGCGCATCTCCGGCAGTCCGAGCGCGGCCGCCATCAGGTTCGGCAGCGGGGCGGTCTGACGCTCCACCACCAGGTCGTCGGCCGAGTCGCCGGGGCGTACCGACCACACCGCCGCCTGGTCGATGACGTTCGGGTAGAGCGTGACGAGGTCCCGGTCGCACATGGTGAGGACGGTGTCCAGGTGCATGTAGCTGCGCGACTTCGGCAGGTGCACCGCCAGCACCTGGGTGGCCGAGCCGGCCTGGAACAGCGCGCGGGCCAGCCAGAGCACCGCCTGCGGCGTGGTTCGCTCGCCCATCCCGATCAGCACCGTGCCGTTGCCGATCGCCTGCACGTCCCCGCCCTCGACCCTGATCCGGCCCCAGTCGGCGTCGCCGCCGCCCAGCCACACCGGCGCCGGTTCGGCCGCGAACATCGGGTGGAAGGTGTAGATCGCCTCCATGATCACCGTCTCCGGCCGGCGCACCGGGCTCGCCATCGGGTTCAGCGTCACGCCGTCGTAGATCCAGCAGGACGGATCCCGCTGGTAGAGGAAGTTGGGCAGCGGCGGCAGCAGCATGGTGGTCGGGTCGGCCGCCTCCCAGACCAGGCCGGCCTCGCGGCCCGCCTCGGCGGCGGTGACCCCGCCGATCAGCAGCGACGCCGCCTTCGCGGGCTCCGCCTCCTCGACCCAGCCGCGGACCAGTTCGGCCGCGCCGATGCCGACCTCCCGCTCGCCGAGCAGCCGGTCGGCGACCCAGTCCAGCGCGTCCGGCTTGACCAGCGTCTCGGCGAACAGCTGCTCGACCTCGTACACCGCGACGCCGCGTTCGCGCATCACCTCGCAGAACGCGTCGTGCTCGGCCTTGGCCCGGCTCACCCAGAGCGCATCGTCGAACAGCAACTCGGCGGCGTTCGAGGGGGTGAGCCGGCTGTGCTCGACCCCGGGCCGGTGCACCAGCACCGCCCGCAGCCGGCCGACCTCGGAATCAACCCGGAACGCCATGCGCCAACCTCTCGTCGGGAGAAATATCCTCCCTCGATTGCTACCCGGCCAGCCCCGTCGTCATCCGGCGGTGGGTCCTTCGCCCCGAGACAGCGGCCGGTCGCGGGCTTAACATCGGGCTTTCTTCCAGCGCGGACGCGCCGGCCAGCCGGCGTGAGAACGAGGGAGAGCATGGCGAGCGACCAGAAGATCATCGACGACAAGCGGGCACACCGGTTGGCCGAGTTCATCGAACCGCTGCGGGTGCCACCCGGCCATCGGGTCCGGTTGCCGCACGACTACGACCCCGGCTACCGCGCTGACTTCGTGAAGAAGAAGGACGGCGCCAAGCTGCTGCGCACCGGGGTGGACCTGCTCGCGGACTACCAGCAGCGGCTGGCCGCCCAGAACACCTACGGGGTGCTGGTCTGCCTGCAGGCGCTGGACGCCGGCGGCAAGGACGGCACGATCCGGCACGTGATGAGCGGGGTGAACCCGCAGGGCGTGCAGGTGCACTCGTTCAAGGTGCCGTCCGCCGAGGAGCTCGACCACGACTACCTGTGGCGGTACGCCCAGCGGTTGCCCAACCGGGGCGACATCGGCATCTTCAACCGCTCGCACTACGAGGAAGTGCTCGTCGTGCGGGTGCATCCGGAGCACCTGGACCGGCAGCAGTTGCCCCCGGACGCCAGAGGCAAGGGGATCTGGCAGCGCCGGTACCGCGAGATCAACGACTGGGAGCGCTACCTCACCGACAACGGCATCGTGGTGGTCAAGCTGTTCCTCAACATCTCCAAGGAGGAACAGCGGGTCCGGTTCCTCAAGCGGGTGGACGTGCCCGAGCGCAACTGGAAGTTCTCCGCGTCCGACGTCCGGGAACGCCGCTACTTCGACTCCTACCAGCACGCCTTCTCCGAGATGCTCTCCGCCACCAGCACCAGCTGGGCGCCGTGGTACGTGATCCCGGCCGACCGCAAGTGGTTCGCCCGGATCTGCGTCGCGGCGGTGCTGGCGCACACCCTGATCGGGATCGATCCGCAGTACCCAGAGGTCAGCGACGAGACCCGCCGCGAGCTGCGGGCGGCCCGGAACGAGCTGGTTGCTGAGGCACCGCCCGGCGCCGAGCCGGACCCGTACGCGGCCCGGTCCGGCTGAGGCGACGCCGCGGCCGAGGAGTCGGCAGATGACCACAGCCAGGAGGTCGCGAGATGACCACCCAGACCCGCACCGACAGCACCAGCGCCTGGTACGCCCGCAGCGCGGAGCGGGTCGCCGCCGATCTCGGGGTCGATCCGGCGGTGGGGCTGTCCACCGCCCGGGCCGCCGAGCTGCTGTCCGCCAACGGCCCGAACGCGCTGCCGGAGGAGAAGCCCCGACCGGGACTTCTCCGCTTCCTGGACGAGTACCGCAGCTACATGCAGCTGATCCTGGTCGGTGCGGTGATCGTCTCGCTGCTGATCAAGGAGTGGACGACGGCGGTGGTGCTGGCCCTGCTGACGGTGGTCAACGCGGTGGTGGGGCTGCGCCAGCAGGGCAAGGCGGAGAGCGCGATGAACGCGCTGAAGTCGATGATGAAGGCGACCGCGCGGGTCCGCCGGGACGGGGTGGAGGCAGAGATCCCGGCCGAGCAGGTGGTGGTCGGCGACGTGCTGCTGATCGCGGCCGGCGACCAGGTGCCGGCGGACGGGCGGATCGTGCTGGCGAACTCGCTGCAGATCGACGAGTCGGCGCTCACCGGCGAGAGCGTGCCGGCGGCCAAGAGCGCGGCGCCGGTGACCGGCAGCCGGTTGGCACCCGGTGACCAGACCGACATGGCGTTCATGAACACCCCGGTCACCCACGGCAGCGGGGTGCTGGTGGTGACCGGCACCGGATCGGGCACCGAGCTCGGCAAGATCTCCGGGATGCTGACCGCCACCGCGCGGGAGGAGTCGCCGCTGACCCGCCAGCTGAACGTGCTGACGCTCTGGATCGTCGCTGCCGCCGGGCTGACCATGATCGTGATGTTCACCCTCGGCCGCAGCCGCGGTGAGGCCTGGGACGCGCTGTTCGTCAGCGCCGTCTCGCTCGCGGTGGCCGCCATCCCGGAGGCGCTGCCGACGGTCAGCCAGACCATCCTGTCGCTCGGCGGGGTGGAGATGGCCAAGCGCAACGCCATCGTCAAGGACCTGCCGTCGGTGGAGACGCTGGGGTTCACCTCGGCCATCAACTCCGACAAGACCGGCACCCTGACCATGAACCAGATGACCGCGGTCGAGGTGGTCGGTCCGGCCGACCGCTACACGGTCTCCGGCACCGGGTACGGGCTGGCCGGCGCGGTGCGGCACGTGGCGGGTTCCGGCGGCGACCTGGAGCAGGCGATCCTGCCGTATCTCATCGCCAACGACGCCCGGCTGGTGGACGGCGCGGTGGTCGGCGATCCGACCGAGGGCGCGCTGCTGGTGCTGGCGCACAAGGCCGGCCTGGACGTCGACGGCACCCGGGACGCGCTGCCCCGGCTGGCCACCCTGCCGTTCGACCCGGCGTACAAGCTGATGGCCGTCTTCACCGGTGCCACGGGTGAGGACGGCCAGCCGGTGGTGCGGTGCTTCGTCAAGGGCGCCGCCCCGGCGGTGCTGGCCCGCTCCTCCGCCGGGGCGCCGGACGGCCGGCCGCTGCCGGTCGACACCGAGCCCAGCCAGCGAGCGCAGGCCCAGGTGGAGCGGATGGAGGGCACCGGTCAGCGGGTGATGGCGGCCGCGGTCCGGGACCTCGACCCGGCAGTGTTCGACCCGGCCGGCGACCTGCTCGGCTACCTCACCGGGCTGCGGCTGACCAGCCTGGTCGGCATGGTCGACCCGCCCCGGGACGAGTCCCGCAAGGCGGTGGCGGACGCGCACGCTGCCCACATCCGGGTGCGGATGGTGACCGGTGACGACGTGCTGACCGGGGCGGCGATTGCCCGGCAGGTGGGCATCGGGGCGAGGCGGTGCTGGGCGCCGACTTCGCCGGCTGGCCGGAGGAGGAGCGGCTGAGCCGGATCGACACCATCGGGGTGCTCGGCCGGGTCGCCCCCGAGCACAAGGTGCTGCTGGCCGAGACCCTGAAGAAGAAGGGTCAGGTGGTGGCGATGACCGGCGACGGGGTGAACGACGCCCCGGCCATCAAGGCTGCTGACATCGGCATCGCAATGGGCAGTGGCACCGAGGTGGCCAAGAACGCCGGCCGGATGATCCTGTCGGACGACAACTTCGCCACCATCGTGTTCGCGGTCGGGCAGGGTCGCAAGATCTTTGACAACCTGACCAAGTACATCCGGTTCGTGCTGGTGCTGCTGGTGGTCTTCGTGCTGACCTTCCTCGGCGCGGCGCTGTTCAACATCGCGGCCGGCGAGCCGTTCACCGCCGCCCAGGTGCTCTGGGTGCACTTCGTGGTGAACGCGCCGTTCGGCTTCGCACTCGGCTTCGACCGGGAGAGCCCGGGGCTGATGGGGCGCCGGCCGCGACCGCGCGGCGAGTCGGTGCTGACCCCGGCGATGCTGGCCACCGTTGGGCTGGCCGGGCTGGCGATCACCATCGGCCTGCTGCTGATGCTCCAGCTCGGCGAGTGGCGGTTCCACAGCAGCGCGATCGGCAACTCGATCGCGTTCACCGCGTTCGCGCTGTGCCTGATCGTCACGGCCGCCGAGTGCCGCAGCCAGACCGCCAGCGTCCTCACCACCGACACCTTCGACAGCCGCCAGTTCAACCGGGCGGCGGTGCTCGAACCGGCGCTGGCGGTGCTGATCACCCAGCTGGACGCGCTGCGCCGGATCCTGGGCACCGAGCAACTGCAGATGCGCCAGTTTGCCTGGGCGTTGCTGCCGGCGATCGGCCTACTGCTGCTCTGGGAGCTGGCGAAGTGGATCGTCCGGCGGCAGCTCGCGAACCGGCAGCTCGCGAACGGTCAGCGGTCGAGCGGTCAGTCGGCGAGCGGTCAGCCGGTCAGTCGGTGAACAGGCCGACCGGGCAGCTCACCCCGGTGGCCAGCACCGGGCAGTAGCCGTTCGGGTTCTTCGCCAGGTACTGCTGGTGGTAGTCCTCGGCGTAGTAGAACTCGCCCAGTGGCGCGATCTCGGTGGTGATGGCGCCGTAGCCGGCATCGGCCAGCCGCTTGCCGAACGCCTCGGCGGCCTTCTCGGCCTGCTGCCGCTGCTCGTCCGTGGCGTAGTAGACGGCCGACCGGTACTGGCTGCCGATGTCGTTGCCCTGGCGCATGCCCTGGGTCGGGTCGTGGTTCTCGAAGAAAACCTGCAGCAGCTCAAGGTAGCTGATCTCGGCCGGGTCGAAGATCACCCGGACCACCTCGGTGTGGCCGGTGCGGCCGGTGCAGGTCTCCTCGTAAGTCGGGTACGGCGTGAAGCCGCCGGAGTAGCCGACCGCGGTGGAGTAGACGTTCTGGTGCTGCCAGAAGTCCTTCTCGGCGCCCCAGAAGCAGCCCATCCCGAACACCGCGGTCTGCAGGCCATCCCGGTCGAACGGCTCGCGGATCCGGCGGCCGGAGACGTAGTGCGTCTCGGGCACGTAGTAGGGGTAGTCGTCCCGACCGCGCAGCGCGGACTCGGCGGTCGGCAGGTCGGTCTTGGGACGCAAGAAGCTCATGCGCCCAGCCTAGTTCTCGACCGGCCGCCAGGGCAGTGCCCGGAAATTCCGGTTGGCCGGACTCGGCCTGAGTGGTTCGGCAAGACGTAGGCTGGACCCATGACGCAGTGGGGCATCGACACTCTCTTCAACCCGGGCAAGCGCCACATGGATGAGGAGAAGCGCCGCCTGCAGTCCACCCGCGAGGAGGTCGGCGACTCCTCCGGTGGTCGCCGGATCGATCTGGAGTCGGGCAAGGTGAGTTTCCCGGGCAAGGACGAACCCGATTCGGAAGGCCCTTCGTCGCAACGTCCCGAGCCTGCGGAGGGCGCCCCCGAGGCGCCGGCCGAGGAGTCAGACCCGATCGAGCAGCAGGGCGAACCGGACGCCGAGGAAGACACCCCGGCGGCTCGCGCCCGGGCTCGCCGCCGGCGTTCCGCAAGCTAGCAGGTAATGCCGGCTGATCAGCTACCGCCGGCCGATCAGGTCGTTAGCGATTCGGGTTCGCGTAGTCGAGGATCCGCCGCGCCGGGCCGGCCTGAAGACCGCCGCCGCCGCCGAACACCGCGGGCGGTTCGGCCTCCAGCCGGCTGCTGAGGAACGCTTCCGCCAGCTCGGTGCGCTCCGCACCGTCCGCCGACCGGACGAGCAGCGACCCCTGCAGGGTTCGAGCCAGCAGGCCGGTGATGCCGCGGGCCTGCCGGGCCGCCTCGGCCGGATCGCCGGACGCCGTCCGCAGCTGGTCGGTGAGCCGGTCGACCGCCCGGTCCAGTCGCGGGTCCGCGCCCGCGGTGACGCCCAGCTCGGCGGTCACCGCCTCGACCGCGGCAGGTTCGCGGCCGAGCGCCCGCAGCACGTCCAGCGCGATGACGTTGCCGGACCCCTCCCAGATCGAGTTCAGCGGCGACTCCCGGAAGTACCGGGGCAGCGGTGACTCCTCGACGTAACCGGCGCCGCCCAGGCATTCCAGCGCCTCCCCGACCACCGCCAGGGTCCGCTTGCAGACCCAGAACTTGGCCGCTGCCACGCCGATCCGCAGCAGCGCCGACTCGCCCCGGTCGACCGCGTCGGCCAACCGCAGGAAGAACTGCAGGGCGGCGTCCACCTCGACCGCGAGGTCGGCCAGCACCTGCTGCATCAGTGGCTGGTCGACCAGCCGGGCACCGAAGGCGGACCGGGCGGCCACATGGTGCATCGCCTGGGTGAGCGCGGCCCGTTGCACCGCGGCCGAGCCGATCACGCAGTCCAGCCGGGTCATCGCGACCATGTCGATGATGGTCCGGACGCCGCGGCCCGGCTGGCCGACCAGCCAGCCGACCGTCCCGTCGAACTCCACCTCGGACGAGGCGTTCGACCGGTTGCCCAGCTTGTCCTTCAGTCGCTGCAGGGCGAACGGGTTGCGGGTGCCGTCCGGTAGCACCCGCGGCACCGCGAAGCAGCTCAAGCCGTCCGCGGTCTGCGCCAGAACCAGGAACAGGTCGCACATCGGCGCCGAGCAGAACCATTTGTGCCCGGTCAACCGGTAGCTGCCGTCGGGCGCGGCCTCGGCCCGGGTGGTGTTCGCCCGGACGTCCGAGCCGCCCTGCTTCTCGGTCATCGCCATGCCGGCCAGCAGGCCGCGCTTGTGTTGCGGCGGCCGCAGCCCGAAGTCGTACTCGGTAGCCAGCAGCCCGGCCTGGTACCGGCCGGCCAGTTCCGGGCTGTGCCGCAGCGCCGGCAGCACGGCGTAGCTCATCGAGATCGGGCACAGGTGTCCCTGCTCGACCTGGCTCCACAGGTAGAAGCCGGCGGCCCGGGAGAGATGCGCGTGCTTGGTCGCGTCGGCGGACCACGGCGCCGCCTGCAGGCCGTTCTCGACCGCCACCGTCATCAACTCATGCCAGGACGGGTGAAACTCGACCTCGTCGATCCGGTGGCCGTACCGGTCGTGGCTGCGCAGCACCGGCGGGTGCTCGTTCGCGAGCCGGGCCCAGTCCTGCGCCACCGGCGTGCCGGCCAGTTCACCGAGCCGGGTCAGCCGGTCGAGTTCGGTCGGGTCGCTGCCAGTCGAGCGGACGGCCCCGACCAGCGCGGCGTCGTCGGTGAACAGGTTGACCCCGGCCCAGGGTTCGGGAACGTTGAACACGTTGTGGGTCGGCATGGGGCCGAGGTTACCCGCGAGTAGGACCGATCGGGAGAGGCGTCCCGCGCCTTGCATACCGATTTAACCTCTCAATTCCCTCTTGTACATCTATGAACCGGCTGATAGAACTTGGACACCCCGGTGTGTCCGTTTCGTCGGTAAAGCACTACCGCTCCCCACCAGGTACCAGCAAGCCGGCATGACGGCCGCCGAGTCGGGCGAGGCACCCCCGTGTCGCCCTTCCCCATCAGGAGGCAGCAGTGAAGCTCTCTCGTACCACTCGGGCCGGCGCCGTCGCGCTGGCAGCCACCGCCGTCGCGGCGGGCGCCGTGTTGGCCGCGCCGACCCAGGCGTCCCCCACGCACATCAGCCCCGACTCGGCAGCCGCGCTGGCGAGCCAGCTCGGAGCCAGCTCGGCCGGGTTCTACCTCGACTCGGCCGGCCGTCCGGTGATCACGGTGACCGACTCGGCGGCGGCTGCCAAGGCCACCACGCTGGGCGCCACCGCGAAGCAGGTGAAGTACGGCGCCGCCGCGCTCGCCAAGGTGACCAGCGCGCTGGATGCCTCCGCCCGCATCCCGGGCACCGCCTGGGCGGTCGACCCGGCCACCGACCAGGTGCTGGTCTCGGTCGACCAGACGGTCACCGGCAGCAAGCTGGCCAAGCTCACCGCGGTGCTCAGCCGGTTCGGCAACGAGGCCCGGGTGCAGCACGTGGCGGGCACCTTCAGCAAGCGGATCGCCGGTGGCGACGCGATCTACGGCGGCCAGTATCGCTGCTCGCTGGGCTTCAACGTCCGCTCGGGCAGCACCTACTACTTCCTGACCGCCGGCCACTGCGGCAACATCGCCTCGACCTGGTACTCGAACTCCTCGCACACCGCGACGCTCGGTACCACCGCCGGCAGCAGCTTCCCCGGCAACGACTACGCCATCGTGCGCTACACCAACGGCAGCGTCCCGCCGGGCACGGTCGACCTCTACAACGGCAGCAGCCAGGACATCACCAGCGCGGGCAACGCCTACGTCGGTGAGTCGGTGAAGCGCAGCGGCAGCACCACCGGCGTGCACAGCGGCACGGTGCAGGCCACCAACGCCACCGTCAATTACTCGGAGGGCACCGTCTACGGCCTGATCCAGACCAACGTCTGCGCTGAGGGTGGCGACTCGGGCGGCTCGCTGTTCGCCGGTTCCACCGCGCTGGGCCTGACCTCGGGCGGCAGCGGCGACTGCACCTACGGCGGCACCACGTTCTTCCAGCCGGTGACCGAACCGCTGAGCGTGTACGGGGTGTCGGTCTACTAGGCCGAACTGTCAGCCGCGAGGGCCGGTCACTCCGCACGGGGTGGCCGGCCCTTCGCGCTGCCCGGAGCTCGTCACGGCAGGGATTCGCCCTGGAAGCCGGCGAGGATCGCTTGCAAGGCGGTGCCGAAGGTCGTTTCGACATCGCAACCGATGGTGGCGAAGAACCGGGGAAAGCGCGCTGGACCGTTGGTGATCAGGGACGGATCGAGCGGCTGGATGTCGGTGCCGACCTGTTCCTGCAAGGTAAAGCCGGTGACATAGCTGAGCAGGGTGTCGGCGGCTACCGCGACTCGATCGGGCGCTATGCCGTTCGCGAGGAGTTCCAGCATCCGTTCGAGCAGCCCCAGCGCACCGACGCTGGCCACCATCGGGCTCTGCGCGAAGACCCTGGTGGAGTCACGGCGTTCGAGGAGAGTGCGCCTGGTGGCGTGGCACAGGTCCAGCGCGTCCAGGCGCCAGTCTCCGGTCGGTGCGGCGGCGTCCATTATCTGCAGGCAGATCCGGTCGGCCATCGAGCGCAGAAGCGTCGTCTTGTCCGGAAGGTAGTAGTACAGGCCACCGACCTGGACGCCGAGCCGGGCGGCGATGGCGCGCATGGTGAGCCGGTCCAGGCCGACCTCCGCCATGGTGTCCAGAGCCGCGGTCGTGATCGTGCCGGCGTCCATGGTGAGGAAGATACTGAGCCACCGATTGAACAACGTTCAGACGGGTGTTAGGGTCCTTGCGCACCGGTAATGACCTGGGGAATCAGCCCTGGGAGCGTGGGTTCGGGGGTCTGCGGCTACTGGCCGGCAGGCGGCTGGGGCCAGTAGCCGCAGGGCGGTCAGCTGTCGGAGGAGCCCAGGGTGACCGTGACAGTGGCCGGGTTGCCACCGCGCAGATAGCTCACCTTCACCTGATCGCCCGGTGCGTGGCTGCGTACCGCGGCGATCAGCGCGTCCGCGGTGCCGACCTGCTGGTCGTCGACCTTGGTGACCAGGTCGCCGACCTTCAGCCCGGCCTTGTCGGCGACCCCGCCGGCGGTCACCGCGCGCAGCGGGACGCCGGTGGTGTTCGACTGGGTGGTCGGGTTGCTCACCGAGACGCCGAGCACGGCGTGGGTCGCCTTGCCGTTGGCGATCAGCTCGCTGGCGATCCGGCTGGCCTCGTCCGACGGGATCGCGAAGCCGATGCCGATGTTGCCCGCCTGGCCCTGCTGCTGGCCCGGGATCTGCAGGCCCCCGCCGCCGGAGTTGTCGCTGGCGATCGCCGCGTTGATGCCCACCACCGAGCCGTTCAGGTCGACCAGCGGACCACCGGAGTTGCCGGGGTTGATCGCCGCGTCGGTCTGCACCGCGTTGAACACGGCTTGGTCGTTGTCGCCGGCCCGGACCGGTCGCGCCAGCGTGCTGACGATGCCGCTGGTCACCGTGTCGGAGAGGCCGAGCGGCGCGCCGACTGCGACCACCGCCTGGCCGACCGACAGCGAGGACGACTTGGCGAAGGTCGCCGCGGTGAGGTTGTCCAGGCCGGAAACCTGGATCACCGCGAGGTCGTCCGAGGTGTCCCGGCCGACGATCTTGCCGGCACCGGACCGGCCATCGGCGAGCACCACCTCGATGTCGCCGGCGCCGTTGGCGATGTCGACCACATGGTCGTTGGTGAGGATGTAGCCGTCCTTGCGGATGATGATGCCCGAGCCGGTGCCGGACTCCTGCTGACCGGTGACGTTGATGGTCACCACGCTCGGCCGGATCTTCGCCGCCGCGGCGGCGACGGTGCCGTCCAGCTTGGCTGTCGGGGCACCGGTCGAGTTGGTGATGCGCAAGCCGGTGTTCACGCTGCTGCCGCCGGAATGGTCGGCCAGCGCGACGATGCCGCCGCCCACGCCGCCGCCGAGCAATGCCGCGACCAGGGCGATCGGGATCAGCGCTCGGCGGGCCGGCCTGGCCGGCTGTTCCGGCTGCTCTGGAACCGGGGCGCCCTGCCAACCACCGGGGTAGCCGGCCGACTGGTACCCGCCGGACCAGCCGTAGCCGCCGTACTGCTGGGTGGGGCCGGGCTGAGTCGACCCGTAGGGCTGGTACGGCGCATGCGGTGGGTAGCTGGCCGTCGACGGATACGAGGAGGGCTGGCGGTAGTCAGGCTCGTCCGGCCGGACCGGACGGTAGCCGTGGTCGGGCGCCTGCCCCTGGTCCGGAGTGTCGCCGGCGGCGGGATCGCCAGGATGGTCGTTCGGGGACATAGTCCTACCTTGCGGTGAGATCCTGTGTGGTCACTGTGGCCGCATCCAGTGTCCGCTATGGCCGGTCGGCTTCGGCCGGTGTCAGGCCGGATGTACCGCCGGCCGGGTCCGCGGCGGCAGCCCTACCCGGTCGCGGCCGGCCCGCTTGGCGCTGTATAGCGCCAGGTCGGCCGCCTCCAGCAGGTCGGTCAGATCCTCACCGTGCTCCGGGTAGGCAGCCAGGCCGATCGAGGCAGTGAGCGACAGCTCGGTGCTGTTCGGCGTCTGGCCACCGATCACCAGGTCGCGCACCCGGGCCAGCGTCCGCTCCGCCACCACGACCGCCTCGTCCAGGCTGAGGTCGTTGAGGAACACCACGAACTCCTCGCCACCGAACCGGGCGACCGCATCGTAGCCGCGCAGTTCACGCTTGAGGGCCTCGCCGATCGCCCGCAACGCGGCATCACCGACCAGGTGGCCGAGGGTGTCGTTCACCCGCTTGAAGTGGTCAAGGTCGAGCAGCAGCAGGGCACAGGGCGAGTCGACGTGCTGGGAGCGGACCAGTTCGCGCTGGGCCAGCTCCTGCCAGGCGGCCGCGTTCAGCAACCCGGTCTTGGTGTCGGTGGCGGCGGCGACCTCCAGTTGCGAGACCAGCGAGCTGCGCTGCAGCAGCACCATCAACACCAGCACCAGCGGCATCAGCCAGGGAATGTTGATCAGCAGTTGGGCGGCCAGCAGGCCGAGTACCAGGGTGCCGATCTCGAGGGCCAGCTCCTCCCGGTCGGGCAGCAGTTGGCGCAGCGGCACCGGGCCGACCGCCAGGTAGATCGTGCTCAGCACCAGCACCACGTTGAGGCCGAAGTAGAGCCCGAGGGCGAGCAGCGCCGCGATCCCCCGGGCCCCGCCGGCCGGCATCGCGGGCAGGTGTTGCACCAGCCAGTTGTGGCCGCCGCTGGCCAGCAGCGCGGCTAGCACGGCCACCGCCCCGTTGAAGAAGTACCGGTGCGGCACCATCGTGTGCAGCCGGCTGCGTTGCCAGCTCAGGAAGCAGAACAGCAGGCCGACCAGGCTGGCGGCGTAGCTGGCGGGCACCGTGAGCACCGCGCAGAAAGCCCAGACCGAGGTCATGGTGACGTGCGCGCTGGTGGTGAGGTAGAGCCGCATCCGTTCGACCCGGGCGGTTGCCTCCGCGTGCAGCACGCTCAGGCCGATGATCAGCAGCGAGCGGGTGATCGCGGTGCCGTCCACCCGGAACCCGGTGAACGCGACGACCAGCCCGAGCACGGTCAGCGCCTCGATGCCGAGGATCATCGCCAGGGCCGGCCGCCGGACCTCCCAGAGTTTCCAGCCGCGGGGCCGCAACTCCCGGAGTCCGGCACGGACGCCAACCGGAGCGGTACTGCCGTCAGACATCGTCTCGACTGCTCTCCGGGGGCGGGGGAAGGGACAACTAGGAATTTCTGTACGGATGATGGTGCGGATGAGAGTATGCACTGATAGCGCCCCGGCAGATAATTACCGAACCATTTCGGTAGTCTCTCGTGACCGGGACGCTAGAACGCGGGATCAAGCTGGTCTGGTGAAGTGCTCCTGTTCGTCGTTAGTGCACTGCAAGAGCGAGCTACTGGCCCGCTTGATACCTGCTACAACGAGCCGTCGCCCGAAAGGTGCCGGTTCGCACGGTCCACAAACCGCCTGCTGGTCCTGGGGGGGACGCCGGCACCGGTCCGGAGGGGAGGTCTGGGTGAAGCACATCATCTGGGACTGACCTGTCCCCCCGTCAGAATGCTTGCGCAAGAGTGAACAGCGTCGATCCGGTCGGTCGGTTCTGATACCGGCCGGCCGGTCGGCTGTTCACCGGTGTTCATAGCGGTTGCCGGGCCGATGTTTGTAGCGTCAATGACATCGGCGGTGGCCGTCCGGAGTTGAGGCGGTCCGCCCAACCTCCAGGAGTCAGCCGATGCCTGTCCCGCAGAGCCGCCGGGTCGTCAGTGACGACGGTGTGCCGATCGCCGTCTACGAGTCCGGCAGCCCGGAACTGCCCACCGTGCTGGCCGTCCACGGCTATCCGGACAACGCCGCCCTCTGGGACGGCGTGGCCGAGGCGTTGACCGGGCGCTGCCGGCTGATCCGCTACGACGTCCGCGGCGCCGGCCGGTCCGGCGCGCCGGCCGGCCGGTCCGGCTACCGGCTACCCCAGCTGGCCGCAGACGCCCGCGCGGTGCTCGATGCCACCGCGCCGGAAGGCCGGGTGCACCTGCTGGGGCACGACTGGGGCTCGGTGCAGGGCTGGTACTTCGTGACCGAACCCCGCCTCGCCCCGCGGCTGGCCAGCTTCACCTCGGTGTCCGGCCCGGCGGTGACGCAACTGGGTCCGTGGCTGCGCAACCGGTTGCGCAGCCGGCGACCCGGTCCGGCGCTGTGGCAGCTGGCTCACTCGTCCTATATCGCCTTCTTCCAGTTGCCGGTGCTGCCCGAGCTGGCCTGGCGCAGTGGCCTCGCCGGACGGCTGCTCGGTGAGCCGGCCGAGCACCGGACGCTGTCGGATGCGCTGAACGGCTTGGAGCTGTACCGGGCCAACCTGCTCGGCGGCAATCACCGCCAGGCCGGTCAGATCGACCTGCCGGTTCAGGTGCTGGCGCCTCGCCGGGATCGATACCTGCACCCCGAGTTGTTGCTGGAGGCGCCCCGCCCGATCGCGCGGCGGCTACGCGGGCGGGTGGTCGAATCCGGCCACTGGTTGCCGCTCAGCCAGCCGGAGCTGCTCGCCGACGCGGTGGCCGAGTTCGTCGCCGAGGTCGAGGGCACCGGCTGAGTACGGTCGAAGGTGGCTGAAGAGCCAGCCGCGGCTGACCGGAGTGGAGGACGTGCATGACGGGACGAACGAGCACGCTGGAACCAGTTCGCCTGCTGGAGCCGATCCAGCCCAGCCCCACCGTGCCGCCGGTGGACCCCGGCCCCACGGTGCCTCCGATCTCTCCGGAGCCAACCCCGATGCCGCCGGAGCCCGGTCCGCCGGGACCGGGACGGCCCGACCCCGGGCCGCCAGTGCCCGGGCCGCCGCCACCGGTGCCGCCGGAGCCGGGACGACCGGAGCCGCCGCCGGGACCAGACCCGGTCAGTCCCAACCCGCCGCTGTGACCGGGCGAGCGGACGGTCGATGAAACGACGGCCGGCCGGCACCCGAAGGCGCCGGCCGGCCGCGGAGAACCGAACGCTCAGTGGTTGATCTGGAACCAGGGCTGCGCCCAGCCGTCGTAACCCTCGCCCCAGGTGTTCTCGATCTTGGCGATGGTGGTCACGCCGAGGGTGCCCGAGCCGTTGATGTCGGTGGAGACGAACTGGCCGCCGCCGATCGAGATCATCACGTGGCCGGCGCCGGTCGAGCCGCCGTGGAAGAAGGCCAGGCCACCGGCCGGCACGTTGCTGTCGCCCGGGTACTTGTCGCCCGACGGGATCGCCAGCCAGTGCGCGTGCGCGGTGGTCGAGCCGCTGGCCGACCAGCCGTAGGCCAGCCCCATCACGTGGTCGCAGCGACCGTAGTAGTCCGAGTGGTAGCTGGTCGTCTCGTGGTTCTTTGCCCAGGTGACCGCCTCGGAGCAGGTGTTCGGGTTGCTGAAGGTGTTGTGGCAGGTCTTCAGCGTGGTTCCGCTGCAGAGCGGGGCGACCATGGTGTCGGAGCCGGTGTAGACGTAGGTGTCGCTGACGTAGCCGTTCTTGCCGGGCAGGTGGTCCCAGATGTCGGAGGTGCCGTAGGTGCCGGTGACGCTGGTGCCGTAGGTCTGGCAGTCGATGGTGACGCTGGCGCCGTCGTTCACGGTGCCGACGATGGTGGCGCTGGTGCTCGGCGCCGACCGGACGTTCAGGGGGGCACCGGCGGTGTTGACGGTGCCGGTGACGGAGGCCTCGGCCACCGAGAGGGCCGAGATGCCGGCCAGCACTCCTGCGACCAGCGGCACCATCAGCGCGGTTCGGGACAGCAAGCGACGCATGCACTTTCTCCTAACGGAAGGGGTTCCTGGCTTTGCGCGACATGAATACCACCATGTCCGGTTTGACAGGAACCATCCGCCGTTAGGCGCGCGTCCCCTCCGCCGGGGCGAAGATCACCAGCACGGTCAGTGCCTCGGTGATCTCGACGAACCGGTGCTCCTCATGGGCCGGCACGAAGATCACCGAGCCGGCCCCCACCTCGACGGCCTGGTCGGCCGTGCGGAGGACGGCCCGGCCCGAGGTGACGACATAGATCTCGTCCTCGGAGTGTGGTTGCTGGGTGTCCGCCCCGTCCACCGGGACCGAGTACGTGCCCACGCTCAGGTCATCGCTGCGCAGGTGCTCGACCCAGTGCCGGACGTGACCCGGGGCGGGCAGGCTGAACCGGCCGGCCTCCGACAGCAACTGCACGCGAACTCCTCTGGGTAGCGGGTCGGGACGGGTCAGCCGAGCCGGCGGCGCCGGCCGGCGAACAGCAGGCCGACGCCGAGCACCAGCGCCCCGCCGCCGATGGCGGCCGGCACGGTGGCCCGGGCGCCGGTCGCGGCCAGGCCGCCCGAACCGCTGACCGTGCCGGAGCCGCTCGCGCCCTCCGAGCCGGTGCCGCTACCGGTTCCGCGGTCGGCCGCGGTCGGCTGCACCGCCAGCAGTGGCAGCGCGGCGGCACCGAGGCAGGCGTGCGGCGAGTCACCGCACTCCAGCGGGTTGCGCTCGGTCTCGGACATGTTCACGAGCACGGCGTTCTGGGACTTCTTCAGCGCCCGGATGGTGAAGGTGCCGGTCACGGTCTGCCCCACCGCCAGGTGGCCGATCTTCCAGTCGGCCTGCGGGAACGAGTTGCCGGTCTGCGGCTTGGGACCGAGCGCGGCCGGGAAGGTCACCCGGTAGTCGCCGGGGTTCTCCTCCACGGTGATGAGGGCGTCGGTGTCGGTCGAGGGGTTCGGGCCCTGGTTGGTCACCGTGACGGTGAGCTTGGTGTCCAGCCCGATCGGCAGCCGGCCGGCGGTACGGCCGTTCGGCAGGGTGGTGTTGCCCCGGCCGTCGGTCAGGGTGACCTTCAGCGCGGCGGTGCCGACCACGGTGACCGGGATCAAGGCGGTGTTGTCGGACGGGGTGGCGTCGGTGATGCCGACCGGCTCCACGTCGACGCTGATGTTGGCGGTGGTGCCGATCGGGGTGGACCGGTCGGCGTGCACGTAGAAGTCGACCAGCGGCCCCCGGGAGAAGTCACCGCCCGGGCAGGTGACGGTGGAACTGGAGGTGACGCAGGTGGTGAGGGTCGGGTCGTTGCCGTAGGTGACGTGGTCGACGGTGAAGCCGCTCGGGACGGTGAAGGTCAGCTCGGACGGGTAGCTGGCCGGCCCGTACACGCTGAGGGCGGCGTCGATGAGGCCGCCGGGAGTCAGCTTGCCGTTTGCCCGCGCGCCGTACACCGCGAAGTCCGGGCGGTTCAGCGCCACGGTGTAGTCGTCCGAGGTCGAGGTGGCCGGCGCGTCGCCCAGGGCGTCGTCGAAGGTGACCGTGGCGTGCGCGCTCTGGTCGGTCGTCGCGCTGGAGGACATGGTGGCCGAATAGGTCAGGGTGTGGTTCGACGCCGAGGTCACCGGGTTCACCGAGCTGAGGTCCACCGTCACATCGGTGCCGGACACGGTGACCGCGCCGGCGGGTAGCGCCGCGCCGTCGAACCGCACCGCGCTGGCGTCCGGGATGAGGCCGGCGGTGTCGTGCAGGACGGCGGCGAGGTTGGCCGAGCCGCCACTCAGATGTATGTCGAAACCGAGGGAGGTCTGCTCCCCCCGGCCGAGCAGACCGGGACCGCCGTTGGCGCTGACGTCGACGCAGACGCTGCCGCTGCAGCCTTGCACCGCGCTGGCGCCGGCCGCGGTGGGAGTCGCGATGGCGAGAGCGGCGGCCGCGATGGCGGAGAGGCCGCCGGCGATGCGACGGACGGTTGACAGCATGCTGGTCACTCCTTCGAGGTGGCCAGCGTCCCCGCGCGGCCCGGGTCCCCGACGCGGTCGGGGCCCGGCAAAGCTAACAGATACTCCCGGCACAGCCGACCGAACCCGGCCATTCGGTTCGCGCACCGGGCGGTCGCCGGGCTGCGGGGGGCGATCGACGTTTAATACGTTATTTCCGATCTCACCGCGCTCGGCACCGTGACGGTACTCTCGAGCAAGGTGTGAGCAGCGGCCGAAGCACGGCTATCAGCTCGCGCCCCGCCGCGGTCACGGACGAGCGTGGTGGACGGGCAGCCAGGAGAACCGCGATGGTGGACGAGCCGGTCCCGACCGAGACAATGATGCTATCCGCCCAGCCGGCCAGCGGAACCATGCTCGGATCGCGCTACCGGCTGCTGGAGCGGATCGGCCGCGGCGGCATGGCGGACGTGTTCGCCGCCGAGGACGTCCTGCTGAACCGCCAGGTGGCGATCAAGATCTTCCGGTTCGAGGTCATCACCGCCGAGGATCTGCGACGGGTGCAGGCGGAGATGCAAACCCTGGCCGTGCTGCACCACCCGGGCCTGGTCACCATCTACGACGCCGGCGCGATCCACGACCCGATCGACACCGGTGAGCTCGCCTCGCCGTACCTGGTGATGGAACTGGTGGCCGGCCCGACGCTGCGCCGCCGGCTGGCCGACGGTGCACTGCCCCCGGCCGAGGTGGCGTTGCTGGGCGGCCAGTTGGCCGACACCCTCGCCTACGTCCACTCGAAGAACGTGGTGCACCGGGACGTGAAACCGGCCAACATCCTGCTCGGCTCAGCGCTGGCCGGTGACGCGCCGTTCACCGCCAAGCTCACCGACTTCGGGATCGCCCGGATGGTCGACTCGACCCACTACACCGAGGCCGGTTACACCATCGGCACCGCGAACTACCTCAGCCCGGAGCAGGCGTTGAGCACCGAGGTGGGCACCGCCACCGACGTCTACTCGCTCGGCCTGGTGCTGCTGGAGTGCCTGACCGGTGAACTCGCCTTCCCCGGCACCGGCGTCGAGGCCGCGCTGGCCCGGCTCAACCGCCGGCCGGCGGTCACCGGCCGGTTCGGTCCGCGCTGGCAGCGGTTGCTGAGCGCGGCCACCGAGAGCGACCCCGGCGACCGGCCGACGGTGGCGGAGCTGGCAGCCGAGTTGCACGAACTGGCGACGGTCGAGACGCCGCTGGTAGCCGGCCCGGCCGAGCCGTCGGCGGCAGGCCCGGTACCGCCGCTGGTGGCAGCGTCCCCGGACCGGCGGCGGCACGCCACCGCCGAAGCCTTCACCCAGGCCTGGCTGTTCGACGGCCAGGCGGCCGAGAACACGGCCGACGCCGGGACCAGCGGCCCAGGGTCCGAGTCGGACATCGGGGCGGTGGCACTGGCAGGCCGGACGGGCCGGCGGCACCGCCGGCCCGGGCTGCTGGCAGCCGCCGCCGCAGTGGCCGCGGTGCTGGCCACGTCCGGTTTCCTGGTGCGCGGCGTGCACTTGGGCGGTCAGCCCGGTTCGACGTCGTCGCCGGCCGCCCAGACCAGCAGCGTCCGGCATTCGCCGGCGAGTTCGGCCAGCCACCAGGCCGCGGTGGCCGCGCTGGCCAGCACCGCGCCCAGCAGCGGGGTATCGGCGGCGCGGACTACGGCCGTTTCGACCCACACGCCGCCGTCGAGCACCGCCCCCACCACGACTGCCCCACCGCCACCTCCGAAAGCCGGCCCGACCGCTCCGGCACCGGGTCCTGGCCGGCCGAAGGGGCACGGCAAGGGCCACAAGCACTAGCGCATGTCCGCCCCCGAGCCGGCCTGGAGCTGTGTCACCTGCGGGGTGCAGCACCGCCCCGCCAAGACCCCGCCACCCACCTGCGACATCTGCGCCGACGAGCGGCAGTACGTCGGATGGCAGGGGCAGCGCTGGGCCACCGCGGCCGAACTCTCGGCCGAGCACCGGGTGGTGCTGCGCGAGGAGGAGCCCGACCTGATCGGGGTCGGCGCCGAACCGGCGATCGCGATCGGCCAGCGTGCCCTGCTGGTGCGTACCCCGCACGGCAACGTGCTGTGGGACTGCCTGCCGCTGCTCGACGACGAGGCGGCCCGGCAGCTCGAGCAGCTCGGTGGCATCGCGGCGATCTGCCTGTCGCACCCGCACTTCTACGGTGCCTACGTCGATTACGCCGACGCTTTCGACGCGCGGGTGTTCATCCCGCGGGCGGACCAGCACTGGATCCGGCGGCCGTCCGACCGGGTCGAGCTCTTCGACGACTGGGCCACCCCGGTGCCGGGGCTGACGCTGGCCCGGATCGGCGGCCACTTCGACGGGGCGTCGGTGCTGCACTGGCCGGCCGGCTCGGACGGCCGCGGCGCACTGCTCACCGGCGACACCGTCACGGTGGTGCAGGACCGGGACTGGGTGAGCTTCATGTGGAGCTTCCCGAACCTGATCCCGCTGGACGAGCACACCGTGCGCCAGATCGCCGACCGGGTCGGCGAGTTCGAGTTCGACCGGGTCTACGGCGGCTGGTGGGGTCGGGTGGTGGTGACCGACGGCGCCGCGGCGGTACGCCGATCCGCCGACCGCTACATCGCCCGGCTGAACGGGCAGCGTCCGCCGAGCTGACCGCCGGCTGTCCCACTTCCCCCGGTTACCCGCTGCTGAGCGCGATCCGCTGCACCACGCGCAGGGTCTGCTCGCCGGAATGGGTCTTCGACAGCTCCACCGTGGCCAGCCGGCCGGCTGCGGTGAAGGTCATCAGCTCGTTGCCGAAGTACGGGCCGGCCTCCCGGTCCCAGTGCAGGCCGCTGTCCGGAACCCGGGCCACCACTCCGAGCAGCGTCCGGGTGAACCGTTCAGCGACCCGGCTCCAGGCCACCCGGAAGGTCACCTTCATCGCCGGCGGCACGAAGTTGTGCAGCGGCGAGCAGGTCAGCTGGTAGACCTCCGACTGCACCGGCTGCGGGAAGTAGGCCCGGGCCACGTAGGCGTGGTGGACGTCGCCAGACAGCACGCAGACGGTTGCCGGCGCCCGGCTGCCGCGCTCGCCACGGCCGACCTCGGCGATCAGCCGGCCCAGTGCCCGGAACGACCGGCCGAACGCCGCCCAGTGCTCCAGGTCGGCCGCCCGGCGCAGCTTCTCCGACCAGCGGGCCAGCAGCTTGCCGCGGACGCCGTCGGCCAGCACCTCGTTCCAGGCCTCCAGGTCGTGCAGCGCCCGGGCCAGCAACCAGGGCAGCGAGGTGCCGATCAGCAGGTGGTCGTAGTCGCCGTCCGCCTGCGCGCTGATCCAGTCGAACTCGTCCTCGCTGATCATGCTGCGCCCGTTGTCGAGCAACCGGCCGCACCGGGAGTCGACCATCAGCAGCCGGACCGGGCCGAGGTCGCGCCGGTACGACCAGCGGGTGCCCTTGGCACCGTCCGCCTCCCGGTCGGCGTGCGCGGCGAACTCCCGCAGCATCGGCTCGGCGTCGCCGTCCAGAGTCCGGACCCGCTGGTACAGCTCGTTCGTCGCGAGGTCGGCCGGCGCCAGGTTTCCCAGGTGCTGGTAGATCCAGTACGAGCTCAGCGCGCCGATGATCCGCTCGCTCCACCAGCCGGTGCGCTGGATGTCCTGCCGCCACGACCGCGAGGTGTTCCAGTCGTCGATCACGTCGTGATCGTCGAAGATCATCGAGCTCGGGATCACCGACATCAGCCAGCGGACGTCCGGATCGGTCCAGGACTCGGCGTACAGCCAGGTGTACTCCTCGAAGTTGGCCACCTGCTCCTTGGCGCCCTGGGTGATGTCGCGGTGGGCGGCGATCCGGCGCTGGGTTGCCTCGGTGGTCTCGTCGGCATAGACCTGGTCGCCCAGCATCAGCATCGCGTGCGGCCACTGGGCCTCGTCCTGGTCGGCCAGGCCGCGGGCCAGCACCATCAGCGCGTCCGGGTCGAAGTGGGAGTCGTCCCGGACGGCCGCCGACTTGGCATAGCGGCAGGAGCCGAACGTCACCCGGATCGGACCGGCCGCCGGCAGCGTCCGGATCCGGGGCGCCGGGCGCGGGTCGTCCGGCTCGGGCCAGACCCGCTCGCCGTCCAGGCGGACGTCGTACTGGGTGGAACTGTCCGGGCCGAGCCCCTGGATGGTGACCAGGGCGTAGTGGTGGCCGGCGACCGTCCAGGTGTGCTCGGTGCAGCCGAGCACCTCGACGGTGCAGGGACGGTCCGTCTCCACCCAGACGGTCGCGTCGGACGCGCCGACGTGCCGTAACGCTGGTCCGAGCAGCAGGTGTGGGTTTGACACCGGCGCCCTCCGTTCGGGTTCAGCGACCGGCGTCGCAGGTCACAGGCGGGGATCCATCGGGTCGTTCGGTTCGACGTAGGTGGTGCGACCGGGTCGCCGGATCACGTCCGTCCGGCGTCGGGACAGCATCAGCGCGATACCGAGGACCAGGCCGATGAGTCCGACGATCATGAGGATGACGCCGACGGTACCGATGTCGACGCCGCTGACGCTGGCGGTCACTGCCCACTTCAGGATCGCGCCCACCGCGATCAGGAACAGACTTGCGCCGATAGTCATGCAGTCACCTCGATGGTGTGCGGCAGGCCGTGGTTGGGCCGGTCGTTCGATGCTACCGGCGGCCCGGCGATGGGCGGCAGTCCCCGGCTCGGCGCCCGCTCGGCGGCTCACCGAATCGGGTGCGCCGAGTACGGGCAGGATGTCTTCGGCGGCGACGCGGTCGATCTTGGCTTTTTCGGCAGCGGCGTGGCGGATCTTGGCCGGTCGGGCCGTTACGCTGAGCCTCCGGTTCAGCGGTGCGGCAGCTCGCCGGCGCCAACAGGCGCAGGACGTCGATCAGCTGGCAGAGTCAAGGAGGAACTCGGTGGGCGACGCGGTGCTGGTTGAGCTCCCGGCGGAGCCGTCCGCGGTACTGGTAGCGCGCTCGTTCGTCTCCGAGCACGCCCGCGACCTCGACCCGAGCTTGCAGGAGGACGCCGAACTGCTGGTGTCCGAACTGGTCAGCAACGCGGTACGGCACGGCCGGCCGTCCATCCTGCTGCGGGTGCGCACCGACCCGCCGGGGATCGGCATCGAGGTGCACGACGCGGAACCCACGCTGCCCGAGCTGCCGGCCGAGGATCCGTCCACCGACCGGGCATCCGGGCGCGGACTGCGGATAGTCGCCGCGCTGGCGTCGGCCTGGGGGGTCGAGCCGAAGGACGGCGAGCCCGGCAAGGTGGTCTGGTTCACAATCGAACCGACCCGCTGATCGGTGCCTGGCGCCACCACGAACCGCCGCAGTGGTTACGATCGGCAGCTATGGACCTGACGATCAGCGAGACCAGCTCCGCTGGCAAGAGCGTGCTCCACCTGGCCGGCTCCCTCGACCTGGTCAGCCGGGACGAGATGCTCACCGCCGGCCGCCGGGTCCTCGGCGACGAGCAGTACGGCGGCGTGGTGCTGAACCTGTCGGAGATCAGCTTCATCGACTCGACCGGCATCGGCGCCCTCGTCGAGCTCTCCCGGGCGGCCGAGGATGCCGAGAAGAGCTTCGCCCTGCAGGACCCGTCCGCCCGGGTGCGGCGAGTGCTCACCCTGACCGGGCTGGACGGCCACTGGGCCGAGGAGCCGTCCTCCACCCCGTCCTGACCAGCACGGCGTAGGACGTTCCTCGCGGCACGTTGGCCGGGTATTACCTAACGATGTCGGATTCTCCGCCGATCAGGGTGCGGTCCAACCCAGGTCCGCCACCCTCGGAGAACAGATGTCCGACCTCAGCTCGATCGTCCGCGCCCGCATCCATCCGTCGATCGGCATCGCCCGGATCGGGGACAGCGAGCAGGAGTACCTGATCGGGCCGGAGGTCACCGACCCGGCGCCGCTGGAGCCGACCGACTACAAGGACTCATCCGGCGCGCTGAAGCGGCAGGCGGCCAGGTTCCGGGTCTACGGCTACGACGCCAGCGGGGCGGTGGTCGCCGAGCTGACTGCGGCCGATGCCCAGATCGACTGGCAGGTGCACCTGGTCAACAGCAAGGCCGCCTGGTACCAGTTCCAGATCGCGCTGGACATTCCGGAGGCCGCCGACCCGGGTGCCGCCGAGCCGTCCTACCTGCGCAACGCGACGGTGGCCGACCGGTCGTCCCTGGTGATCGACGGCGGCTGCCAGACGGTCACCGGCGTCGGCACCCTCGGCCCGGCGTTCGACCAGGGCAGCTTCCTCGACACCAAGGTCTACCTCGGCGAGCTGCGCACCGACGAGGCCGGCCGGCTGCTGGTGCTCGGCGGCCGCGGCGTGTCGGCCTCGGCGGACGGCTCCGCGCCGACCACCTTCGCCAACAACGACGGCTGGCATGACGACACCTCGGACGGCCCGGTCAGCGCGACCGTCCGGCTGAACGGCCTGGAGCTGCCGGTCGACCCGGCGTGGGTGGTGGTGGCGCCGCCGAACTACGGCACCGAGATCAAGTCGGTGCGCACCATGTACGACCTGATGGTGGATGCCTTCGTCTGCGACGGCACCTTCGAGGTGCCCCGGCAGGTCTCGTTCACCGCCGACGTGCTGCCGATCCTGACCCGGATGTGCCAGCTGCAGTGGGTGAACCACGGCTTCGCCACCGGCTACGGCTGGGGTGCCCGGCAGCATTTCCTGGATCCCGACTACCTGGCCAAGCTCTCCAGTGCCGACCCCGAGCACGCGGAGCTGCGGCTGCAGGTGTGGAACTCGTGCCGCAGCTGGAGCCGGGACGGCGAGTCGCCGGTGCCGTGGCCGTGGATCTACGGCGACGCGATGAGCCTGCCGCCGGTCTCGCCCCGGCAGTACCTGATGCTCTCGCCGACCCAGTACCAGTTGCTGCAGCGGTGGGCGGCCGGCGACTTCGTCGCCGACTACGACCCCGCTGCCACCCCGCCGTCCGCGCTGGAGGCGGTGCCGGTGCCGGAGCAGCCGGCCATGCTGGACCGGGCCGCGCTGGAGTTCTGCCTGGCCGATGCGTTCCATCCGGGCTGCGAGATGACCTGGCCGATGCGGCACGCCACCATGTACGCCAGCCCGTTCCGGATCCGGCACCGGGAGCCGGGCAGCTACCAGCCGGCGCTCGGCAGCCGGCTCACCCAGGAGGGCGTCACCCAGGTCGGCGGCCCGCTGTACGCGCAGGCGCCGGGCGACCTCACCCGCTGGATGGCGGTGCCCTGGCAGACCGACACGGCGAGCTGCCGGTCGGGCTACGCCATGTCTTTCGGGCCGACGTTCGACCCGTACATGCCGACCTTCTGGCCGGCCCGGGTGCCCAACCAGGTGCTCACCGAGGCCGACTACCAGATCGTGCTGGACGCGTCCGCGCCGATGGCCGAGCGGCAGGCCGCCTTCGAGCGGCGCGCCAACTGGCTGCGGTTCCTCACCGGCAGCTACGAGAACCAGCTCGCCATGATGGTGAAGGACTTCGGCAAGCTGGGGCTGGTGGTCGAGCGGCCTGGGCCGACCGACACCGACGCGTTCGGCCCGACCCTGATGGTCGAGTCGGCGGTGACCTTCGCCGAGGACGCCCCGCCGCTGCGCAACCTGATCACGCTGCAGGGTGCCGCCCCGGCGGCCGACCACCCGGTGCTGCAACGGCTCGGGATGAGTCCGGACGAGGTGGCGGTCGGCGGCGACCTCGACGTGGTGCGCCGGTTCCGCCGCCGGCCGAACTGATGCCCTCGGCGCCCGACCTGCTGGTGGTGGGCGGCGGGCCGGCCGGTTGCGCCGCGGCGCTGCACGCGCGGGCGGCCGGGCTGTCGGTGGAGCTGGTCTGGCAGCCGGACCGGACGGCCCGTCCGGTCGAGTCGCTGCCGCCGGCCAGCCGCCGGTTGCTGGCCGACCTCGGCTGCTGGCCGGGCTTCGCCGGCGCGGGCTGGCTGGCCAGCAGCGGCACCCGGTCGGCCTGGGGCAGCCCGTTCGCCGCCGACCGGGACTCGGTACGCGACCCGGACGGGCCGGGCTGGCTGGTCGACCGGGCCGACTTCGACGCCTTCCTGCGGGATCAGGCGGCGGCCGCCGGGGTGGTGCTCCGGCCGGGCCGGCTGCACCGGCTGGAGGTTGCTTCCGCCGGCTCTGGCTTCGGCGGTGCCGGCTCTGGCTTCGCCGGCTTCGGCTCTGGGTTCGCCGGCGAGCTGGCCGACGGCGTCCCGGTGACCGGCCGGTTCCTGGTGGACGCGTCCGGCCGGGCCGCGGTGGCCGCCAGCCGGCTGGGTGCCCGCCGCCGGTACGACGACGCCGCTGGTGAAGTACCGGTGGCCACCGTCCACCGGTACTCGGTGCCCGGACCGCCGCTGCGGCGGACCGTCCTCGAGGCGGTGCCGGAGGGCTGGTGGTACACCATCGGTTCGGCCACTGGCAGCCGGACGGTCGGCCGGATCAGCCTGCCGGACGAGCCGGCCAGCGAGCCGCCGCCGTTGATCGCGGCGGTGCTGGACGGCGCCGTGCCGGTAGGCGGTCCCCGGCGGGTGGCAGCCAACAGCGGCTACCTGCAGCCGTTCACCGGGCCCGGTTGGGCCGCCGCCGGCGACGCGGCGCTGTCGTTCGATCCGCTGTCGTCGCAGGGAATGCTGACCGCGCTGTTCACCGGCCGGGCCGCCGCCGAGGCCGCCGTCGGCTGGCTGGCCGGCCAGCCGGCCGCGCTGTCCGGCTATGCCGGCCGGCTGGCCGCGATCCGGCTCGCGTACCGGCGGAACCTGGCGCTGCACTACGGGATGGAACTGCGCTGGCCGGCGTCCCGGTTCTGGGCCGGACGGCCCCGGGTGGCGTGAGGTCGATCGGCTGCGGTACGGCAGCATGGCGCGGGATGAACGCGACCACGGAATGAGCCTGCTCGCGGCCTTCGAGCCGATCTGGCTGCTCGCCGGCGCCGGTTACCTGGCGCGGCGGTTCGGGCTGCTCGGCGACGGCGCCGATCAGGTGCTGGGCCGGTTCGTCTTTCACCTGGCGATGCCGGCCGCGCTGTTCCTCACCCTGTCGACGATGCCGCTGACGCACCTGGCCAACCGCGGACTGCTGGCCTTCGCCGGCAGCACCGCGTTGGTGATCGGGGCCGGCTGGCTGATCGCCGGCCGCCGGTTCCACCGCAAGCCGGCCGAGCGGCCGATCTGGGGAATGGCGGCCGGCTACGTCAACTCGGCCAACCTCGGCATCCCGATCGCCAGCCAGGTGCTGGGCAGCATCTCGTTCCTGGCCGAGGTGGTGCTGCTGCAGGTGTTGCTGGTGTCGCCGATCGTGCTGATCGCGCTCGACCGGCAGGCCGCCGGGGTGCGGGTCCGCCGGATCGCCCTGATCCCGCTGCGCAATCCGGTGATCCTGGCCTCGCTGCTCGGCGTCGGGTGTTCGGCCGCCGGCCTGTCCGCGCCCGGTTTCATGACCGGCTCGCTGCGGATGCTGGCCGCCGCGGCCGTCCCGGTCGCCCTGGTGGCGCTCGGCGCATCGCTGCGATCGACCGGTGAGCCGGCCGGCGCCCGCGGCGAGCTCGGCACCCTCTGCCTGTTGAAGCTGGTTGCCCAGCCGGCGGTGGCTTATCTGACCGGACTGCTGCTCGGGCTCAGCGGCCACCAACTGCTGGCGGTGGTGGTCTGCGCCGGTCTGCCGACCGCGCAGAACACCTTCATCTACGCCCAGGAATACCGGGTGGCCAGCCCGCTGATCGGCCGGGCGGTGCTGGCCAGCACGTCGCTGTCGCTGGTCACCCTGGCCGGCACGGCGGCCCTGCTCGGACGCTAGCCGGATCGAACGGACGCTAGCCGGATTGAGCGGGCGGTAGCGTCGTCATCGGACGTTCCCTTCGCCAGACTGGAGCATCGTGACCTCGAACCCAGCCGATCCGGGGCTGCTCGCCGGCCGGTACCGGCTGGCCGAGCTGCTCGGCCGCGGCGGCATGGCCGAGGTGTACGCAGCCGAGGACGAGGTGCTGCGGCGGCGGGTGGCGGTCAAGGTGTTCCGGGATCACGCCGCCGGCGCCGAGGCCCCGCGGGTGGATGCCGAGATCCGGACCATCGCCGGGCTGCGGCATCCGGGCGTGGTCACCGTGTTCGACGCCAGCACCACCGGCGCCGACGGCCCTCCCTACATCGTGATGGACCTGGTGCCCGGACCGACGCTGGCGCAGCGGCTGACCAGTGGCCCGCTGACCAGTGCCGACACCGCCGTGCTGGGCAGCCAGCTCGCGGACGTGCTGACCCACGTGCACGCCGCCGGCATCGTCCACCGGGACCTGAAGCCGGCGAACATCCTGCTGGACGCGCCCACCGCCGGCGCGCCGTTCACCGCGAAGCTGACCGACTTCGGCATCGCCCGGCTGGTGGACTCGGCCCGGCTGACCACCGTCGGCCTGACCGTCGGCACCGCCGGCTACCTCAGCCCGGAGCAGGCCCTCGGCGAGCCGGCCGGGCCGCCGTCGGACCTCTACTCGCTGGGCCTGGTGCTGCTCGAGTGCCTGACCGGCCGGGTCGCCTTCCCGGGCTCCGGGGTCGCCGCGGCCGGCGCCCGGCTGCACCGGCCACCGGAGATCCCGGCCGACCTGCCGGACGGCTGGCCGGCTCTGCTGGCCGCGATGACCGCCCGGGATCCGGCAGCCCGGCCGACCGCCGAGCAGGTGTACCAGCAGCTGGTCGCCCGGCACCACACCGCCGCCCTGCCGGTGGACCAGCCGGCGAGCCCGGGTTCCGAACCCACCCGGCGGTTGCCGGCAAGCTCCCCGGCCGCGAGGGTCACCACGGCGCCAGGCCGGCGGCTGTTGATCGCGGCCGGCGCGGTGCTGCTGCTGGTCGTGCTGCTGTTGCTGGTGGTGCGTCCCGGCCGGCATTACGGCTCGGCCAACCCGACGCCGAGCTATCCGAGCGTGTCCGGCAGCGTCGGCCAGCACCTGCGCCAGCTGCAGGGGGCCGTCGGATGAGCCGGCGATGGGGACTCGCCGCGGCCGGCTTGCTGCTCGTCGCCGGCTGTGGCACCAGCACCGGTGGCGCCGAGGACGCGGCGGTGCGCGCCAAGCTCCGGCAGGACGTGGCCGAGCTGACCCAGGCGGTCGCCGGGCACGACCGGGCCGCCGCCCGGTCGGCGCTGTCCCGGGTGCTGGCCGACAGTTCGGCGGCGCACGCGGCCGGCCGGCTGAGCGATGACCGGTTCGCCCGGATCAGGGCGGCGGCGAGCGCGGTGGCCGGTGACCTGACGACCGCCAGCCCGTCCCCCTCGCCGGTCAGCGCCGCGCCGACGTCGAGCAGTCCGGCGCCCGCCAGCCCGCAGCCGCCACCGGCCAAGGGGGACGGCAAGGGCGACGGCGGTGGCAAGGGCAAGCGTCACCACTGACCGGGCAGGATCGAACAGGGACTTCTAGCGGGCAACCAGCCGCGCGGGAACCGGACGAGCAACAGGAGTGGCGACGGTGAAGATTCTGATCGCGGGTGGTGCCGGTTTCATCGGCAGCACCATCGCCTCGGCAGCGCTGGACCGCGGCGATCAGGTGGTGATCGTCGACAACCTGGTGACCGGGCGGGCCGAGTTCTGCGCCGGCCGGACGTTCTACTGCGGCGACATCGCCGACGGCGCGCTGCTCGACCGGGTGTTCGCCGAGCACCCGGACATCGACGCGGTGATCCACTGCGCCGCGCTGATCGTGGTGCCCGAGTCGGTCGACCGGCCGATCCACTACTACCGCGAGAACGTGGCAAAGACCCTGGAGTTCGTCGACAGCCTGACCCGCAACGGCTGCCGCCGGCTGCTGTTCAGCTCGTCCGCCTCGATCTACGCCACCAATGCCGATTTCACGGTGGACGAGGACTCGCCGCTGCAGCCGCTCAGCCCGTACGCCCGGACCAAGGTGATGGTCGAGCAGTTGCTGGCCGACGTGGCCGCCGCCAGCGAGCTGCGGGTGCTGTCGCTGCGCTACTTCAACCCGATCGGCGCCGACCCGAGGCTGCGGACCGGCCTGCAGATCAAGTCGCCGAGCCACGCGCTGGGCAAGCTGATCGAGGCACACGCCCAGCACGTGCCGTTCCGGATCACCGGCACCGACTATCCGACCCGGGACGGCTCCGGGATCCGTGACTACATCCACGTCTGGGACCTGGCCCGGGCCCACCTGCAGGCGCTCGACCGGTTCGACCAGGTGATCGAACGGGCCGGCGAGCCGCACACCGCGATCAACCTGGGCACCGGGTCCGGCACCACGGTGCGCGAGCTGGTCGCCGCCTTCAACGAGGTGGTGGACGAGCCGGTGGCGGTGGAGACGGCGCCGCCCCGGCCCGGCGACTCGGCCGGTGCCTACACCCGCAGCAGCCGGGCTGCCGACGAGCTCGACTGGCGGGCGGAGCTCCCGCTGCAGCAGGGCATTCGGGACACCCTGAACTGGTTCGCGCACCGGCCCGAGGTGCTGCCCGACCTGGCCTGACGGCACTAGATTCGGCAAGCGTGAACCGCGTTGTCGACGAGATCCCGACCCGCATCGTGCTGGCCCCGCTGGCCGGCGGCCCGTCCACCCCGGAGTTGACCGCGGCGGTCAGCGGGGTGGGTGGCTTCGGCTTCCTGGCCGGCGGCTACCTGAGCCCGGACGAGCTGGCCGGCCGGCTGGCAGCCACCCGCCAGCTGACCGACCGGCCGTTCGGGGTGAACCTCTTCGTGCCGGGACCGCCCGGCCCACCGGAGCCGGTGGCGCGGTACCGCGAGGAGCTGGCCGCCGAAGCCAGCCGGACCGGTGTCGAGCTCGGGCCGGCCAGGCATGACGACGACGGGTGGCCGGCCAAGCTCGACCTGCTGGTGGCGCAGCCGGTGCCCGTCGTCTCGTTCACCTTCGGCTGTCCGGAGCCCGCGGTGCTGGCCCGGCTGCGCGCGGTCGGCTCCGAGAGCTGGGTGACGGTCACGACGCCGGCTGAGGCCGACCAGGCGGTTGCCGCCGGCGCGGACGCGCTGGTGGTGCAGGGCGCCGAGGCGGGTGGCCACCGCGGCGGCTTCACCGACGGGTCGGAACCGATCGGCCTGCTGTCGCTGCTGCAGCTGGTGTCGGCCCGCACCGAGCTGCCGCTGGTGGCTACCGGCGGCATCGCCACCGGACGCGGCATCGCGGCGGTGCTGGCCGCCGGCGCGGCCGCGGCCGCGCTGGGCACCGCGTTCCTGCGCTGCCCGGAAGCCGGCACCGCCGAGGTGCACCGGGACTCGTTGGCCGGGGACGCGCCGACCGGGCTCACCCGGGCGTTCACCGGGCGGCTGGCCCGCGGCATCGTGAACCGGTTCCAGGCCGAGCACTCCGGCCAGGCGCCGGACGGCTATCCCGCGATCCACCACCTGACCGCGCCGCTGCGCCGGTACGGCCGCGAGCACGGCCAGCCCGACCTGGTCAACCTCTGGGCCGGCCAGGCGTACCCGCTGGGGACTGCCCGGCCGGCCGGTGAGCTGGTGGCCGACCTGCACGCCGAGACCGGCGCGGCGTTGGCCGCCCTGCTGGCCCTGGCCGCCACCATGCCGAGCTCACCGTCCTGACGCCGCTTCACCGTCCTAAACGCTCGGCAGCCGGCCAGCCGGCGCCGGTGTCCCGCAGGTACGCCTCGACCGCCGCGTCCACGGTCGGGTAGAGGTGGGCCGGGTCGATGGTGCGGGTCAGCCCGTACCGCTCGATCTTGCCGCGCACCGGGTCCTTCAGCTCGGCGAACGCCAGCGTGATGCCGCGGGCGTTCAGGGTCTCGTCCAGCTCGGTCAGCATGTCGGTGGCGGTGGTGTCGACGTCGGTGATCGGCTCGGCGGCGATCACGATCCAGCGCGGCGGCGGATCGGCGCCGGCCAGCCGCAGCACTTCGCCGGAGAAGGTCTTCGCGTTGGCGAAGATCAGTGGGGCGTCGAACCGGTAGAGCACCAGCCCCGGCAGCCGGACCGCGTCCGGATGCGACCGCACGTCGTGGAAGCCGGGCAGCCCGGGAGTGCGGCCGAGCACCGTCGCGTACGGGCGCCAGACCCACCGGAACACGTTCAGGATCGACAGGCCGACCGCGATCGCGATGCCGGGCAGCACCCCGAGCAGCACCACCGCGAGCAGGGCCGCCATCGACAGCGCCCACTCGGTGCGCCGCTGCTGCCACAGCCGGACGGTGGCGCCGACGTCGGCCAGCGACAGCGCGGCGGTGATCACCACCGCCGCCAGCGCTGGCTGCGGTAGGTTCTTGAACAGCCCCGGCAGCAGCACGATCAGCACGATGATCACCCCGGCGCCGGTGACCCCGGTCAGCTGCGACTTGCTGCCGGCCCGTTCGGCCACCGCGGTGCGGGAGCCGCTGGTGCTGACCGGGAAGCCCTGGAAGAACGCGGCCGCCAGGTTGGCCACCCCGATGCCGAGCATCTCCTGGTCGCCGTGCACCTGCTGGCCCGCCCGGTGCGCGAACGAGGTGGCGGTGGAGATGGTGTCGGCCAGCGAGACCAGCGCGATGCCGAACGCACCGGCGGCCAGCGGGCCCAGGTCGGAGAGCCGGACGTGCGGCAGGGTGAGCGGCGGGAACCCCTTCGGCAGCACGCCGATCACGTCCACCCCGTGCTGGGCGAGGTCGAACACCTGGACCGCCAGGATCGACAGCACCACCGCGCTGAGCACCGCCGGCACCCGGGGCAGCCAGCGCTGCAACGCCAGGATGAGCGCGATGCCGGCCAGCCCGACCGCGACTGCCGCGCCGACCGCCTTGCCGTCGGCCAGGCCGCGGACGAAGGCGGCCAGCTCGCGGAAGAAGCCGGACGCGTCCACGCTGAAGCCGAACAGCTTGGGCAGCTGGCCGACCAGGATGGTCAGCGCCAGCCCGTTCATGTAGCCGACGATGGTCGGCTTGGAGAGCAGCTCGGCCACGAATCCGAGCCGGGCCACCGCGGCCAGGATGAGGATCGCGGCCACCATGATCGCCAGCATCGAGGCCAGTGCGATGGCCCGCTGCGGGTCACCGTCGGCCGCCACCAGCGGTGCCAGGGTGGCTGCGATCATCGGCCCGAGCGACGAGTCCGGTCCGAGCACCAGGATCCTCGACGGCCCCACCACCGCGTAGCCGAGCAGGCAGAGGATGGTCGTGTAGAGGCCGGTGATCGCCGGCAGGCCGGCCAGCTCGGCGTAGGCCATGCCCTGCGGCACCAGCAGAGTGGCCAGCACCACGCCCGCGATCAGGTCCTTGACCAGCCAGCCCCGCTGGTAGCCGGTGAGCATCCGCAGCCTGATCCGCACCGGTGCGTCCCCTCCCGCTCGGCCAGAACGCAGCGTGCCCGGCGGTCACCGGCCGCGCATCACCCCGGCCGGATGACGTGCACGGCCGGTGCGAAGATCGGCGGATGGACGGGATGATCCGGGTGCGCGGCGCCCGGGTGCACAACCTGCGTGACGTCGACGTCGACCTTCCCCGGGACGCGCTGGTGGTGGTCACCGGGGTGTCCGGCTCGGGCAAGTCGTCGCTGGCCTTCGGCACCGTCTACGCCGAGGCGCAGGCCCGGTACCTGGAGTCGGTGGCGCCGTACGCCCGCCGGCTGATCAGCCAGGTGGCCGCGCCCGAGGTCAAGCAGATCACCGGGCTGCCGCCGGCGATCGCGCTGCAGCAGGCCCGCGGGGTGCCGCAGTCCCGGTCCACCGTGGGCACCGTCAGCGCGCTGTCCAACTCGCTGCGGATGCTGTTCTCCCGGGCTGGCGACTACCCGGCCGGCGCCGACCGGCTGGACAGCGACGCGTTCTCGCCGAACACACCGACCGGCGCCTGCCCGCACTGCTCCGGCCTCGGCCGGGTGCACGAGGTGACCGAGGCGTCGCTGGTGCCCGATCCCAGCCTGTCCATCCGGGACCGGGCGATCGCCGCCTGGCCCGGCGCCTGGCAGGGCAAGAACTACCGCGACATCCTGGCCACCCTCGGCTACGACGTCGACCGGCCGTGGCGGGAGCTGCCGCAGGCCGCCCGCGACTGGATCCTGTTCACCGACGAGCAGCCGGTGGTCACCGTGCAGGCGCAGCGGGAGGCGCACCGCATCCAGCGTCCGTACCAGGGGACGTACCAGAGCGCCCGCCGGTACGTGCTGCACACGCTGGCCACCACCAACAGCGCCACGCTGCGCCGCAAGGCCCTGCAGCACGTCGAGGTCCGGCCGTGCCCGGTGTGTGGCGGCGCCGGCCTGCGACCGGAGGCGCTGGCGGTCACCGTCGCCGGCGCGTCCATCGCCGAGCTGGCCGCGCTGCCGGTCGCCGAGTTGGCCCAGCGGCTGGCCGGCGCGCCGGTCGCCGAGGCGGGCCGGCCGCTGGTGGCCGACCTGCTCGCCCGCGTCGAGGTGCTGGCCGAGCTGGGCCTGGGCTACCTTGCGATGAGCCGGTCCACCCCCACCCTGTCGTCCGGTGAGTTGCAGCGGCTGCGGCTGGCCACCGCGTTGCGGTCCACCCTGTTCGGGGTGGTGTACGTGCTGGACGAGCCGTCGGCCGGCCTGCACCCGGCCGACACCGCCGCGCTGCTCGGCGTGCTCGACCGGCTGCGCCGGAGCGGCAACTCGCTGCTGGTGGTGGAGCACGAATTGGACGTGATCCGGCACGCCGACTGGCTGATCGACGTCGGCCCGGGCGCCGGCGCGCACGGTGGCCGGGTGCTGCACAGCGGGCCGCCGGCCGGGCTGGCTGATGCGGCGGAGTCGGTGACCCGCCGCTACCTGACCGACCCGGCAGCGCCGGCCAGCCGGCACCGGACGCCCACCGGGTGGCTGCGGCTGCGCGGCGCCAGCCTGAACAACCTGCGCGCGGTCGACCTCGACCTGCCGCTGCGCGTGCTGACCGCGGTCACCGGGGTGTCCGGGTCGGGCAAGACCAGCCTGGTCACCGGGGTGCTGGCCGCCGCCGTCCGCGACCACCTCGGCGTGGGAGTGCCCGAGACTGACGACGGCGACGAGGTCACCGGTGGCGTTTTAGCCTCGATCAGCGGGCTGTCCGCGATCAACCGGCTGGTCGAGGTGGACCAGAAGCCGATCGGCCGGACCCCGCGCTCGAACCTCGCCACGTACACCGGCCTGTTCGACGGCGTCCGCAAGCTGTTCGCCGGCACCGACGAGGCGCGCCGGCGGGGCTACCCGGCCGGCCGGTTCTCCTTCAACGTCGAGGGCGGCCGGTGCGAGAACTGCCAGGGCGAGGGCTTCATCTCGGTGGAACTGCTGTTCCTGCCGGGCAGTTACACCCGCTGCCCGGTCTGCGCCGGCAGCCGGTACTCCCCCGAGACGCTGCAGGTGCGCTACCGCGACCGGTCGATCGCCGAGGTGCTCGCGCTGACCGTGGACGAGGCGGCCGGGTTCTTCGCCGACGTGCCGGCGATCGCCCGCAGCCTGGCCACCCTCGCCGAGGTCGGCCTGGGCTACCTGACCCTCGGGCAGCCGGCCACCGAGCTCTCCGGCGGTGAGGCGCAGCGGATCAAGCTGGCCACCGAACTGCAACGCACCCGGCGCGGTCACACCCTGTTCGTGCTGGACGAGCCCACCACCGGCCTGCACCCGGCCGACGTCGACCGGCTGATGTCCCTGCTGCAGGCGCTGGTCGACGCGGGCGGCACGGTGCTGGTCATCGAACACGACCTGAGCGTGGCCGCCCAGGCCGACTGGATGGTGGACCTCGGGCCGGGCGGCGGGGCCGACGGCGGCCGGATCGTCGCGACCGGAGCGCCGGCCGAGGTGGCGGCCAGCGCCACCAGCCAGACGGCCCGCTACCTGCGCGGGGTGCTGGGCAAAGCCTGACCGGTGTCGGCAAACCGGCGAAATCGGTTGTGAAGCGGGCCTATGATCGTGCCGGCGCCGGTTTCGTCGCCGGTCTCCGGCTCGAAGGATCTCGAATCGTGCGCCGACTGCTTGCGGCTGCCGCCGCCGTGCTCGCCCTGCTCAGCCTCCTGGTCTCCGGCGACCTCCAAGCGTCCGCCGCGGTACGGGCGACAACCGCTGGTGCGCTGACAGCCGGCGGGGTGACCGCTGGTGCCGGCACGCTGCGGCCGGTGGAGCAGGTGCGGGTGTTCGACACCCGACGTAGCGGGCGGCTGATTCCAGCGCGGACGGTCGGTGTGGTGCCGGTGGTCGGGCAGGGGACGGTGCCGACGTCCGGCGTGGCGGCGGTGGTCGCCAACCTGACCGTGCTCGCGCCGGCCAAGGCCGGATCACTGTCGGTGTATCCGGGCGGCACCGGCTGGACCGGCGCGAGCACGATGAGCTTTCCGGCCAAGGTCACCAGCCAGAGCATGGTGACGGTGCCAGTCGGGGCGAACGGTGCGCTGTCGGTGCGCAACAACATGAGCGTCGGTCTGCAGTTGGTGGTCGACGTTCTCGGTTATTACCTGGGCGGCCAGCCGGTGGTCGCCGGCGGTTACCGGGGCACGTCGCTGACCCGGGTGCTCAGCGCGCGGCCGGCACCGGGGCAGCGTCCGCTGTCGGCGCACCAGGTGTCCACGTTCCGGGTGGGCGGGGTGGGTGCGATCCCGGTGAACGCCTCGGCGGTGATCGCGACCGTCACCGTGCTCACCCCGACAGTGGCCGGTTCGCTGTCGGTGTTCGACCCCGACACTGGATGGAACGCCTCGGCCACCGTCAGCTTCGCCCCCGGGGTCACCTTTCAGACGCAGGTGATCGGCCGGCTCGGGGCGGCCGGCAGGCTGTCGGTGCGCAACAATGCCGGCGTTCCGGTGGCAGTGCTGGTCGACGTGACCGGCTACTTCAGTGCTGGCCCCGTGGTCCAGCCCGGCGCGCTGCAGCCGACGTCCGAGGTCCGGGTGGTGAACCGGCGCATGGTGCCGGCAGGCTCCACCCAAACCGAGTCCACAACCGACGTCTCCGGTTGGCCGCTGTTCGGCCCGATCGGGGCGATCGAGCTGAACCTGACCGTGCTCATGCCGTGGCAGAGCGGCTCGCTCAGCGTGATCGGCGGCGACGGTCCCTGGTCCGGTTCGACCACGATGACCTTTCAGCGCAAGGGGATCTTCAAGCAGACCGTGCTGGTGCAGCTCGGCCGGAACGGGACCTACCGGATTCGCAACAACAGCGGCATGCCGATCGAGATCATCGGCGACGTGACCGGGTACTACCGGACGGCGGTGCCGCTGGGATTCGGCAACCCGCAACCGGTCGAGCACAGCTCGTTCGGCATCAACCGGCTGTCCTGCGGCAGTCCGACGACCTGCGTCGCCCTCGACCCGGACGGCTACGCGGTCTACCGCAACTCGGCCGGCTGGTCGCGGACCGCCGTCAGCACCCCGCAGTTCCAAGGTGCTGCCGGGGTGTCCTGCGTGTCGGCGACCTGGTGCATGGGAACCGGCAAGGTCGCCGAGATCTACGACGGAAGTTCCTGGTCGGACCCGCTGCCCGGGGTCACCCAGCCGCTGTTCACGACGGCCTGCACGTCCACCACCTGGTGCCTGGCGCTCGACACCCGGAAGGCGGCCGACGGAGGGTTGCAGGACGGGTACGCGACCTTCGACGGCACCGGTTGGAGCGCCTCGGCAGACCTGCCAGCCGGTGACTGGCCGGCACTGGCGTGTGCTTCGCCGACGTCCTGCCTGGCCGTGTCGCGGGAGGGTCAGGCGTTGCACTACGACGGTTCGGGCTGGTCCGCGGCCATGGCCACCGGTGTCGACCACCTCACCGCGGTGTCCTGCGCTTCGGTCACCCTCTGCCTGGTGATCGGCAACGGCTCGGCGAGCCGGTTCGACGGCACGTCCTGGTCGGTGCTGCCGGCTCCCGCGCCGGGGGTGACGCTGAGCCGGGCCAGCTGCGCCGACGCCTCGACCTGCTACGCGAACACCTCGAACGGCGGGCTCTACAGCTTCGACGGCACCTCCTGGACCGAGCACGCGACGGGCAAGGGGACCCTCCTGCTGGCGTGTCCCGCCCCGGGCTCCTGCGTCTCGATGACCACCGGACCGCGGCAGGCGGTGACGGAGTGGGCCGGTGACACCTGGACCACCCCGCAGTACGTCGACTGGGTGCGCGGCACGATGACCAGTGTCAGCTGCCCGGCCACCGACGGCTGCTTCGCCCTGGACTCGAACGGCGGCGTTACCCGGTGGGACGGGACGGCTTGGAGCACGCCGGCGGACATCGACCCGCCGGCCGACCGGACCGTCTACCCGAACGACCCCGCGGTGGCGATCGAGTGCCCGTCCAGCACCGACTGCCTGGTGGTGGACCGGAACGGCCAGGCGGTGCGCTACGCCGGTGCCGGCTGGCAGCCACCGCAGCAGGTGCCCGGTGCGACGGCCGGCTTCAACGACGTGTCCTGCGCCAGCGTCTCGTTCTGCCTGGCGGTGACCCAGGACGGCAAGGCGATTCCCTACGACGGCCAGAGCTTCGGGACGCCGGTGCCGCTGTCGAACTCGGCAATGGTGGTCTCGTGCGCGCCGGGCAGCTCCACCTGCGCGGTCGCCGACAGCGACGGCCGGGTGGCGGTCTTCACCGGCCGGTCGTGGACGCCGATGGTGGCCATGGTCGGGTCGGGGCTGCCCAGCGTCTCGTGTGCCACCGCCAGCTACTGCCTGGTCGCAGCCAATGACGGGTACACGTCCGCGGCCTGGAACGGCAGGGCCTGGACCGTGCTGCCGCGGCCACGGGATCCGGTGCCGGTGTTCGGCCTGCGCTGCACGGCGGTCGCGGTCTGCGACGGCTTCGGCTCCGAGTACGCCATCACGGCAGCGCTGTACGGCAACTCGTGGTTGCTGCGCGACGCCTCGCCGTATCCCTACCACCAGCCCGGCTACGGCTGGCCCCACCAGCTGGCCTGCAGCCCGGATCGGACCTGCTGGATGGCCGATGGGTCCGGCAACCTGATAACCCTGGGGAGTTGAGAATCGTGCGTCGAATGCTCGCTGCCTGCGCCACGCTGGTCTCGGTGGCCGGCCTCGTCGCCGGCGGACCACCGGCCTCGGCTGCCGTCCACCCGTCGGTGGCTTCCCGGGCGGTGGCTTCCCGGGCGGTGGCGTCTGGGGCGGTGGCCGGCGGCGGCACCCTGCGCCCGGTGTCGCCGGTGCGGGTGTTCGACACCCGGCATGGCGGGCAGCCGATTCCGGCCCGGACGATCAGCGCGGTTCCGGTGGTCGGGCAGGGCCTGGTGCCGGTGTCCGGAGTGGCGGGGGTGGTCGCGAACCTGACCGTGCTCGGGCCGGCCAAGGCCGGATCGCTCTCGGTGTTCCCGGGCGGCACCGGCTGGACCGGTGCGAGCACGATGACGTTTCCGGCCGCGGTGAACAGCCAGAGCATGGTGACGGTGCCGGTCGGGGCGGACGGCACGCTCTCGGTGCGCAACAACGGCAGCGTCGGCCTGCAGCTGGTGGTCGACGTGGTCGGCTACTACCTGGCCGGGTCGCCGCCGGCGGCTGGCGGATACGGCGGCAGCCCGTTGACCCGGGTGTTCAGTGCCCGGTCCACGCCCGGGCAGCGTCCGATGGCCGCGCATCAGGTGGCCACCTTCGGCGTGGCCGGGGTGGGCACGATCCCGGGGCCGACTTCGGCGGTGATCGCGACCATCACCGTGCTCACCCCGGCGGCCGCCGGCTCGGTGTCGGTGTTCGACCCCGACACCGGCTGGAACGGTTCGGCCACCGTCAGCTTCGCGCGTGGAATCACCTTTCAAACACAGGTGATCGGCCGGCTGAGCGCGGACGGCCGGCTGTCGGTGCGCAACAACCTCGGCGTCGCGCAAGGGGTTCTGGTCGACGTGACCGGGTACTTCGGCACCGGTCCGGCGACTCAGCCGGGTGCCTTCTCGGTGCTGCCGGAGACCCGGGTGCTGGATTCCCGATCGAATCTGGGCATCACCGGGCCGCTGGAGGGCGGCACGATGACCACCCTCGGTCAGCCGGTCGGCCGGTTGCCGCGGTCGGACACGATCGCGGCCCTCGAATTGAACCTGACCGTGCTCTCGCCGAGCCAGTCCGGCGCGATCAGCGTGATCGGCGGCGACGAGCCCTGGAACGGTTCCACCACGATCACCTTCCAGCGCGGGGTGACCGCGAAGCAGACCGTGCTGGTGCCGCTCAGCCAGGTCGGGACCTACCGGATCCGCAACGACAGCGGGGTGCCGGTGAGCCTGATCGGGGACGTGACCGGCTACTACCCGGCAGCAACGCCGTTGCCACTCGAAACGATGTCGACCGTGGAGGGATATCCGTCCGCCATCCGGTGGCTGTCCTGCAGCACCCCGACGTCCTGCCTCGCCATCGACCAGACCGGCCACCTGATCCGCCGGGATGCGAGCGGCTGGTCGCCGACCGTCAGCAAGATGCCGAATCTCACCGTCACCAGCGCGGTGTCGTGCGTGTCGGCGACCTGGTGCATGGTGGCCGGGGAGGGCGCCGAGTACGTGGACGGCAGCACCTGGTCGAGCCCACTGCCCGGAGCGCCGAGCTCCATCTACTCGCTGAGTTGCACCTCCACCACCTGGTGCCTGGGGCTTACCAGATACCAGGGGTACGGCTACTCCATCTTCGACGGCACCAGCTGGAGCGCTCCGACCACGATGTCCGGTGCCAATTACCTGCGGTGCCTGTCCCCGACCTCCTGTATCGCGGCGGTGACCGGTGGCGCCGTGATCCGGTTCGACGGCACGTCCTGGTCGACCCCGGAGCCGACCGGCCTCAACAACATTCGGGACCTGGACTGCGCCGCGGCCACCCGATGCGTGGCCACCGACTACGTGAACCGGCTGGTCAGCACCTACGACGGCACCTCCTGGACGACCACGGCGACAGTCGTGCCGGATGGGACGGCGCCCGTACTGGCGAGCTGTGCGTCGGGCAGCGACTGCTTCATGACCGACTCGCGCAAGCAGCTCTACAGCTTCGACGGCACGTCGTGGACCACGCTCGGAGTCGCTCCGATCCCGGTGCTTGCGCTGTCCTGCCCGGCGGCCGGCTCCTGCATCGGTCTGCAATCCAACGCGTTCCAGATCGTGACGGAGTGGACCGGCTCCGCCTGGGGTGCGCCGCTCTATCTGGACTGGGTTCGCGGGCGGCTCGTCAGCGTCAGCTGCCCGAGCGCTGAGGACTGCCTGGTGGTGGACTCCGGCGGTGGCCTGACCCGCGGGCATGGCGCCAGCTGGAGCGAAACCGTCGATATCGACGCGCCGGCCGACCGGACCTTGGCCGCCCACTCTCCCAACGTCCGGGCGATCGAGTGCCCGACCAGCACCGACTGCCTGGTGGTGGACGGTGCCGGCCAGGTGGTGCGCTACGACGGCACCAGCTGGCAACCGCCGGCGCCAGTGTCCGGCGCGGAGGCCGGCTTCAACGACATCTCCTGTGCCAGCGTCTCGTTCTGTCTCGCGGTCACCATGGACGGCAAGGCGCTCCCGTACGACGGACAGCATTTCGGCGCCCCGGTGGCGGTGTCCAGCTCCGCCCTGACGGTCTCCTGCGCACCGGGAGCCACCACCTGCGCGGTCGCCGACAGCGGCGGGAAGGTAGCCGTCTACCGGGACGGTACCTTGACACCCCTGGTGCAGGCCCTCGACGCCTCGTCGGCGAGCGTCTCGTGTGCAACGGTGAACTACTGCCTGGCGGCGACCCAGACCGACACCAGTTCGGCTGCCAGCTGGAACGGCCAGCGCTGGATTCCGCTGCCGCGGCCGCCCGTGCCGGTGGAGGTGTACGGCCTGCACTGCACGGCCGTCGCGGTCTGCGACGGGGTTACCGGCTCCTACTCGCTGACCCTGTTCGGCAATACCTGGCGGGTCTCCGTCGAGCGGGCGCCGACCTTGTTCGACATCCCCGCCGTGCCCCACGGCCTGGCGTGCAGTCCGGACCGAACCTGCCGGCTGGCCGCGTCCTCGTACGACTCTGCCGCGTGGGGAAACTGACCTGGAACCGCATTGTGCGGCCCAAATGGCCGCACAATGCGTTCAGGGCAATGCGTTCAGGGCTCCGGTGTCAGGGACGGCCGGCGTACACCCCGCGGTGGGTCCAGATGTGCTGGATGGTGATCCGGGTGCCGGGCATCCGGGCGACCACCCAGTTGCCGTGGCCGGCGTAGATGCCGACGTGGCTGATGCCGCCCGGGCCGCCGCCGGACATGTTCATGAACACCAGGTCACCGGGCCGCAGTTGCGACAGCCGGACGTGCCGGACCGACCGGTACTGGGCCAGGGCGTTGTGCGGCAGCCGCCGGCCGACCCGGGCGTAGGAGTACTGGGTGAGGCCGGAGCAGTCGAACGCCCACGGGCCGGCGGCGCCCCAGCGGTACGGCTTGCCGATCTGATGACGGGCGACCGCCAGGGCACGCGTGCCCAGGGTCGGGGCCGGCCGGGTGGCAGGCCGGACCGCCGCGGAGGCCGACGGTGGGGTGGCGACCAGCATCACCATGGTGACCAGGACGGTTGCCGCCAGGGCGATGGGCGTGCGGAATCTACGCGCGAGCAAGCGCATGAGGGGGTCCTTTCGGGACCGCCTGCGAAGAGTGACCTGTCGGGTTCGGGCTCCGAATTGCCCGGCCAGCGCAGCTGGCTTCACCCCAAGGAACCAGGGTCAGGTTCCGGTGTGCGGGTGGGTTCTCCGCTCCTGCCGAGATAACTCGGTTTCGCCTGCCCGGTGGCAGGATTCGGCGTTCGGGCAGGTCGCCTCACCCTTGGTGGTGAGGGCTTACGACGGCCGAGTCAAGCACGGTTTGCTCAATGATCGAAAGGGTTCCCTGCTGACCAGTTCTGGCCGTGCTCGGTCTGGCCGGTTTTGGCCGGTGGGTTGCGGATGATCGGTCGGCAAGGTCATCTGCGATGGGATCCGCCCGGGAAACGAGCCGATTGGCAGCACATCAAGCGTCGGTGCAGCCCTTGAGCCGAGGCCTCAGCCTCAAGGGCTCAATGAGACCTAAATCTCCCAAAGCACGAGGATTCCGATAATCGCTCGCGCCGGACGAATCGGACTGTTAGGTTGCCTGGGCTAACACAGATTTGAGGTCTATGGACGTGGGTTAAGCGTCGTCCACCAGCCCTCCCCACGATTTGGAGGGGCCCGGTGGGTATCTCCCCGCGCCGTATCGCCGTTGCTTCACTGGTTGC